>Ga0115002_10005836_pt1 | contig 14376 bp, 9 predicted proteins | sample ArcticOcean_MG_C_8_FD_89576 | JGI IMG/M metagenome (GOLD analysis project Ga0115002, IMG submission 89576) | Marine microbial communities from western Arctic Ocean - ArcticOcean_MG_CB11_86 | ecosystem: Environmental > Aquatic > Marine > Oceanic | place: Arctic Ocean: Canada Basin | collected... | reverse complement strand
CGCCTACCTCGATCCAGCCCGCCTGACCGCCACTGATGACGGCGTGAGCCTCGATCCGTTCGTCCATCTGCACGCGCGCAACGCCAGCGAACTGGACCTCGATCTGGTCGCCACGATGAGCGCGCTGGAAGACGAGTTCGCCCGCGTCGTCGCCGCAGCGCGTGGTGCCAGCGCCGCGGAACGTGCCCTCGTCATCGGTGTACGGATCGAGGATCAGCACTTCGCTGAAACGCTCGAACTCGTCGAGTCGGCCGACGTGGTCGTCGCCGGCGTCATGCGCCAGCGCCGCAAGCGCGTCCACCCGCGAACGATCGTTGGCGGCGGCAAGCTGCAGGAGATCATCCTCGAAGGCATGCGGCGCAGCGCTGAGGTCGCGATCTTCGACGTCGACCTCAAGCCCGCGCAGGCACGCGCTTTCGAGGACGCGACCGGCATGAAGGCCATCGATCGTACGCAGCTGATTCTCGACATCTTCGCGCAGCGCGCCCGCAGCCGTGACGGCAAGCTGCAGGTCGAGCTCGCGCAGTTGCGCTACTCGCTTCCTCGCCTTACCGATCTGGATGCCGGACTCTCGCGACTGACGGGTGGCATCGGCGGCCGTGGCCCCGGCGAAACGGTGATGGAGATCGGTCGCCGGCGGATTCGCGACCGCATTCGGCGGCTGGAGAAACAGGTCGCACAACTGTCCAGGCAGCGCGGCCTTCGCCGCCAGCGGCGCCAGCGGCAGGGCATTCCCGTGCTATCGATTGTCGGCTACACGAATGCCGGCAAGAGCACGCTCCTGAACGCGTTGACCTCCTCCGAGATCGAGGTGGCCGACCGCCTGTTCATGACTCTCGATCCGACCAGCCGGCGCCTGCGATTTCCGCAGGAAGGCGAGGTCATCATCACCGACACCGTCGGCTTCATCTCCGAACTACCCGCGGACCTCATCACGGCCTTCCGCGCTACCCTCGAGGAACTCGAGGACGCGAGCCTGCTGCTGCATGTCGCCGACGCCTCCGACCCGCATGTCGACAACAAGATCGACGCGGTTCGTGAACTCCTCGTCGAGCTCGATCTCGGCGACATACCGACGCTGTGCGTGCTCAACAAGGCCGACGTTGTTGCCGCAGACGAGCTGGCGGCGCTGCTCGCCCGCCACAACGCCGTTGCCGTGAGTGCCTTGCGGCGTCAGGGCCTCGAGGCGCTGGTCGACATGGCCGAGGCTCGGCTCGCTAGCGCGACAGGTACCAACCCGCCAGGACACCCTCTGCCGGCTTCCCGCGTGGAGTGAAGTCGCTATTGTGCAGACCGCCCCAGGTGGGCGAGGTGTACCAGATCCAGAAGTACACGCCGGCGATGTGTGGCGCCGGTTGGGCGCCAAAGACGTCGCGGATGCAGCGGTAGATCAGCGCCTGCGTCTGCGGCGCCGCCGCCCGGCGCTCATGCCACTCCCAGGGGCGGTAGGCCGCGCCCAGGGCCGACTTGTAGCCGATCTCGGTGAGCAGCACCGGCCGATCGAATCGCACCGCCACGGCCTCCAGCCGGGCGCGAACGGCGGCCAGTCGCGCGCCACACACCTCGGCGGTGAGCTCCGTTTCCGGGTAGTCCAGGAGTGGCCAGAACGCATCGACGCCAACGTAGTCGACTGCGTCCCACCACGTGACCTCCTCGAACTCGCGGTCCCAGTTGGCGGCGTAGGTGAGGGCACCCGAGAACTCCGCTCGCAACGCTGCCACGAGCTCGCGCCAGAAGTCGGGGTGACCGACCGCAACCGCGGTGAGCTCCGATCCGATCGACATCCCCGCAACCCCCATGCCGTGGGCCAGTTCGGCGTAGTCGATGAGCGCCGCATGATAGTTGTGCGCCCAGTGCGGCCACGTGGCGGGGTCCGGATCGATGTCACCGCGCCACGCACCATCGTCGAGCTCGGCCAGCCACAGGTGGGGTTTCAAGAGGACCTTGAGACCGCGTGCGTGGGCCGCCGCTACGACCTCTCGGGTCTGGGCATCCACCGCTTCACGCGACGGCTCCCAGTAGAAGTCGGAAGCGTTCAGGTCGCGCTGGAAGAAGCTCGGGATTACCGCGACGTAGCCAACTCCCAGGTCGACCAGATCGTCGAGGGCCGGCTCGATCTCGGCCGCATCCAACAGCCCCCCGTAATCGCCAATGGGCTCGAGGTTGATACCGCGGTGAAAATCCGCCGGCAGCGGCGCCGCGCCCTCGGTCGGCGCCGGCGCGATCGGCCGCAGCGCCGGATCGCAGGCAGTGATCGCAAGCGTCGCGAGCAAGAGCGCTGTCGGCCCGCCTCGGAGGACGGACATGTTGTCAGAGCACCGTAGGTGCCAGGGGGTCTGTCTCGACGGTGCAGCCATGCGGAGATCGTAGATCATCCACAAGCCGGAGCCACCGCCGAACCGGCACCTTGCGGCTACCGCCGGGAAGCGGCTGGGCCGACAGGCGGGACCTCCTGCGTAGCAGGGGCCCCACAAAAGGGTTGGCGGCGACGACTCGCGAAGGGCATGAGCCGTGTCTGGATCACGAAGGCCCCGTCCACCTGCACACTGAATACCGCATGACTGACGGTGCAGTACGTGCGTGGCGGCCGATCAGCCCATTGTGGCCAGAGTTTTAGCCCGCGATAGGCCAAGGATCGCCTCGGCCGTGTGCAGAGCTGCCAGCACGGGGTTGACGACCGGAATGCCAAGCTGGGCCTGCAGATCGTCCGCCACATCGAGGAAGCCCATGGTCATACACCCGAGCACCAGGGCGCTGGCGCCGTCGGCCTGCGCCTTCTTCCCCTCGGCAACCAACCGCGCCGTCACTTCGTCGCGGCGCTCGCGCAACTCCAGGACAGGAACCTCGACGGCCCGGATCGACGCGACCCTGTGCGTCAGGCCGTAGCTGCGAACCAGCTCGTGCAACACCGGAACGACATCCTCGACGACGGTCAAGAGGCCGACGTCGCCCCCGAGCTGGGCAGCCAGATGGAGCGACGCCGCGGCCGGACCCACCACCGGGACGTCCAGCATGGACTGCGCAGGACGCAGCCCCGGGTCCCCGAAGCAGCCGATGATCACCGCGTCGTCGCCCGCTACAGCCTGGGGCAGGATCTCCAGAAGGCCTGCCGCGGCGCGCTGTTCATCCGCGACCGACTCGACCGACGCCGGGCCATCGGGGTTGTCGCGCAGCACGACCTCCGTGCCCTCGAACGCGTGTCTCTGCAGATAGTCCTGCCGCCGCTCGGCCTCGGCGGCGCCAGCCGGATGGGCGCTGAGGGCGCCGGGAACCAGGTAGCAGACTCGCCGCGATGTTGGGGGGCTCATTCGGACTCCTCGAAGAACGGCCGCAACGCGGCGGCGGGTACCGGCGGCGTCAGGTAGCTCACAACAACGAACAACACGAGGCTACCCAGGACGCCGGGGAAAATTGGATCGATCCCCCAGGGATAGTTCGGGCCCTGCCACCACCAGACCAGAAAGGCCGTGAACCCACCGAGCATCGAGGCCATCGCGCCAGCGGTCGTGCCGCGGCGCCAGTTGAGGCCGAGCAACACCGGGACGAAGAAGAAGGAAGCGATGATCTTCGCGTAGTCGACGACGATCTCCTGCACCAGCCCCATGTCGACAAAGGTCAGGCCGAGGGGGATCAGGCCGACAATCAACACGCTCCAGCGGTTGATCCGCAGTTTCTCGGCTTCACTCGCGTCCGGTCGAATGAGCTTGCCGTAGAGGTCGTGCGATAGCCCCGCCGCGCTGATAATCATGATCGAGTCGCAGGTACTCATGATCGCCGAAAGGGCGCCGGCGATCAGTAGCGATCCCGCCAGAGGAGTCAGCACCTGCAAGGCCAGGATGCTGCTCGCCAGATCGGGCGTGGGCAGTACGGGGAACAGAGCCCGGATGCCGAGCCCCGCGATCAAAGCGACGCTGCCGATCAAGGCCTGAAACACGAACGCGATGCCGATGGCCAGGCGCACCGTTGCGACATCGCGCAGCGCGTAGATGCGGGCGATCTGGTACGGCGCCGTAGCCGCACTGAGGGCAAACGCGAGCGCGAACACGGTGACCTCGCCGAGGCCGAAGTACCAACCGGTGAGGCGGAAATTGAGCCCGGTCAGCAGCCGCCCCATGATGTCGAATCCGCCGACCCGGTAGATCAGCAACGGCACCGCGACGCAGAACGCCAGCACCATCACGATCGACTGCGCGAAGTCGGTGTAGATACTGCTGCGCATGCCCCCCATCCAGGTGTACAGCAGCGTCATCAGGGCGACGATCAGGACGCCGGCGAGGAACGGCCAGCGGAACAACGCCTGGAAGATGATGCCTCCAGCGGTGTACTGGGCCGACAGGTACACCGTGTAGGCCACCACGATGAGAACGGCCGAAAGAACGCGCGCTTTCTCGGAGTTGAAGCGAACCGCGATGTAGTCCGGGACGGTCACGCCGCCGAACGCCCGCAGCTTCGGTGCAACCCAGACAGCGGACACGATCCAGCCCATCCACATCCCGGGCCAGATCCACGCCCAGGACACGCCCGTGAGGTAGTGGAAGCCGATCGTGCCCACCACGGTGCCCGAGGACAGCTGCGTGGCCGCGAGCGTCGCGCCACCGACCACGGCACCGATGGAGCGCCCGGCGACCAGAAAGTCGACTTCAGTGTGGGTCCGGCGGTATGACCACCAGGCGATGCCGAGGATGATCGCGCCGTAGATCGCGAGCACCGCAAAAAACACCGCCGGCGCGTTAGTCACGGTCCCTCCGATTCGCCCAGACGGCCCAGACGAAGTAGGCGACACACCAGCCCGCGGCCAGCAGGAAGAAGCCCCAGAAGTTCCAGCCGAAACCGTCGTTCACTCCGCGGCCTCCGCGGAGCCGGCCTGAAGCCGGCGACTCCAGCCCCAACCCAGAAGCAACAGCAGACTGGATCCGCCGATCGCGATCCACTCGAGCACGCGATGCTGCCGCAATTCCAGACCGACGTCGCCGAACACCACGTGCACCAGGCTCGGTACGGCCACGAGCGTGGCCGTCCAGCCCTCGCGGACCGCCTGAAGGGGTGGGAATGCGTTGCCGGCGAACTCGGCGCCGTCAGGCAACACGACCCACAGCTCGACGGAGCGCACGTCGCCGCTAGGCGCCGCCTCGGGAACGGGCAGCGCAAAGCGGAATCGCGCCGCCGGGCCATTGCGTATTCGATAAGTCACCGACACCCGGGTCAGGCCGGGCGGCGTGCGCGGGGATCTCTGCTCGGGCGTGAGGCTCGCCACGACGAGCGCCTGCATCGCGCTACTGCGACGCTCGATGACGAAGTCCGCCGGGCCGCGACCGATATGGAACTCGAGGTCGCTCAACTGCTGGTCGGGCAAATCGGGCAGAAGGATCGCGATATCGCCGTCGCCCGTGAACTCAAACGTCGCACTCACGGACGCGACCTCGGCGGACAGCACCCCAAGCGCGATGCGCGCGGAGACGAGACTCACCCCGCCGCCTTGCTCCTGGGCAGCAGCAGCGGCAGCACGGGCCGGCACGAATGCGCCTAACATCACGCTGAAAATCAGAAATGTGGTTAGCCGTCTCACGGGCTCGGCAGCTTCGCAGAGCCAGTGCCGGGACGCAACCGGGAGACACACATGCGCTGGGCAATTGACCGTTTCGACCAGAAGGCGATGGACACCGCCCGAGCTAACGTTTCCATCGACGAGCCGTGGCGACTCCTCGAACGGTTCGCGGAGCTCGTTCGTGATAGCGGCAGCGAGCACGAGCGCGACGCGGCGGAGTACATGCGCGAACGTCTTGCGGCGTTGGGACTCGAGCCCGAGGTCTATCTCCCTGACCTCTACATCAGCGTCCCACGCAGCTGTTCGCTGGAGGTCCTGGACCCTGAGCCCGTCGAGCTCGAATGCAAGGTTCCCGCGTTCTCATTGTCAACGAGCGACGCCCCGATCGAGGGCGACGTGGTCGAGATCGCCACGGGCGAGATCAAGGACATGGCGAACCTGTTCAAGTCGGAGGTCGCCGGCGATCTCTCGCACGTGGAAGGCAAGATTGTCCTGGCCAACGGCTATGCCATGCCCAAGATCGTGCACCAGCTCGAGGCAGCCGGTGCGGCGGCCGCGATCTTCGTGAACCCCGGCAATTCGCACGAAGGCATCATCACCCCGGTGTGGGGCACGCCGGGCATCGACGACCGTGATCGCATTCCCGAAATCGTGGTGCTCTGCGTCCCCGACGCAGTCGGAGCCGAACTCCGGCGCCGCCTCGAGCAAGGGCACTGCTCGGTCCGGATCGAGACCGAGCTGTTCGAAGGATGGGCGCCCTGCCCTGTCGTTGTCACCGACATCCCTGGCGCCACCGACGACTTCGTCCTGCTCCACGGGCACTATGACTCGTGGCACGAGGGCATCGGCGACAACGCCGTGGGCGACGCGGCGCTGCTCGAGGTCGCCCGCGTGCTGTGGGGCGTACGTGACCAGCTGCACCGCGGCGTCCGGGTGGCCTGGTGGCCGGCCCACTCGACCGGTAGGTACGGCGGTTCCACGTGGTTCGCCGACGAGTTCGCGATGGAACTGCGCGACCACTGTGTGGCGCAGATCGACGTCGATTCGCCGGGTTGCAAGTGGGCCACGGAGTACACCCAGGTCATGTGGATGGCCGAGGCCGAGGGGATCGCGAAAGAAGCGATCCGAGCTGGCGCCGGCGCCGAGGCCAAGGGCATGCGGCCGCTGCGCGCCGGCGACTACTCCTTCAACCAGATCGGCCTGAGTAGTTTCTTCATGCTCCTGTCGAACATTCCGGAAGAGATCATCAAGGAACGCGGCTTCTACCCGGTGGGCGGCTGCGGCGGCAACAGCAACGCCTGGCACACCGAGGGCGACACCCTCGACGTGGCTGACGCCGACAACCTGATCCGGGATATCCACGTTTACGTGGAGGCCGTAGTGCGGCTCGCGACGACGCCGTTCTTGCCCTTCGATCACCGCGCAGCGGCTGAGGAGATCGGCGTCGCTGCGAGCGAGTACGCCGAGGCGTGCGACAACGCTCTGGACATGACGCCACTACTGGAAGAGTGCGCGGCGCTGATCGCCGACCTGGATGAGTTCTACGGTGTCGCCGAGTCGGCGTTGGCTGACGCCGAGGACCCGCATGCCGCGGCCGCGGGCATGGACTGGGTACAGATGGCCGTCGCCCGGGAACTGGTTCCGGTCAACTACGCACGGCGGCGCTACTACCACGATCCCGCGCTGGAAACGCCCGCGGTTCCCGATCTCGCGATCCTGCGACAATGGCCGGACCTCGAGGACGATCCCGACGGCCGCGGTTTCCTGGTGGCGCAGGCACTGCGTGGTCGCAATCGCGTGGTCGACGCCATCAAGCGCGCGCGCGAACGGGTTGCCGGGGCGATCGGTGTCGAGATCGAGGACTGAGAGGAGCGCGCCGAGTCGTTAGCCCTCGTGGCGTTTGACGATCCACTCGCGGGCTTCCTCGAGCGCGTCTGACACGGCCGCGGCGACGAGCGCTGGATCGTGCACATCGCCGATCGAAAAGCCCTGCTCGTGGCGATCGCCGGTTGCCAGCTGGTAGACCACCAACCGTGCGGTCAGGTCACCATCATCGTCAAGGTCACGAACCCAGATGTTCATGGAGAAACTCGCGGCCATGACCTCGTTCGTGACCACGAGCGCGGGGTCAGTGTCGAGGGCCGAGAGGAGACGATGCGCGACATCGGTGAGCGCGAGCTGGGCGTCCAGTTCGGGCACGCGCGGCGGCATGAACAGCAACGCTGGCGACACCAACCGCTGACGGATGTCGTCGGGCTGGCTGGATACCTGGTCGAGTTGGTCGAAGATCTCCACCTGACTGTGGCCGCCAACATGCGCGCGGATCGCGTGCTCCCACGCCACCGCGTAGTCGCCCGAGAGGGTCGCCATCTCGGCCAGCTTCGAATGAGCTGCGGGGGCGCCGGGCCGCAGTTCGAGCGAGCGCGCAAAAGAAGCCGCCGCCTCGGCGTAGCGCGCGAGTTTCTCGAGAACCAGGCCGCGGCCGAAGAACGGTGCGCCAATGTCCGGGGTGTAGCGGGCCACATGCTCGAAGTCGAGGAGCGCCTCCTCGTACTGCTCCAGCGCGAACTTGACCCTTGCCTGGCGCAGAATTTCGACAGCGCCCACGTGGGAATCGTCGCCCCGATACACGCCGGGCTGGACGACGATGTCGCCGCCCCGATCAACCAGCTTCACCTCGACCTTTTGCCACCCCTCGGTCGCTTCCGCCGGCGATGGGTAGGCGAGGACGTAGTAACCACGCAACAGCCCGAGGGTCGTCGCGTAGCCGTCTGCTAGGTCGCGCTGCAAGACGAGCTGGCCACCCGATACGCGCGCGATCTCGCGCAGCTGGTCCTGCAGGCTGGAGATCGCCTCGAACTGCTCGCGCCCCTCCTGCCGACTGCTGGCGCGGATGCGCGATGGGCGATACCGCCCTGGCGGCTGCGCCGCCAATCCGACTCCCATAGCGAAAACAGGAATCTCAGCCCGCCAGCTCGCCATGAGGGCATCGCTGTAACCGGCGCGGCTGCCCGAGTCGGCCCCGTCAGTCAGCACCACGAGCGCGGCGCGACGGTCGCGCGCCTCGACAGGGTCCAGCGGTTCGCCGCAGGCCATAGTGACTTCTTCCATCCACGTCCCGTAGAGCGTCTCCTCGAGCTCCTCAGCGGCGGCTGAGGCCGAATCGGGGCGGCGGCGATCCAGTGCGTCGTGGCCCGTCAGGATCGCGTCGTAGAGACGGGTTCTGAACTCGAACTCCTGCTCGTCCACGGCCTGGCGCACCTGCACGTCATCGGGTCGACCCCACACGCCCGGACCCACGACGCTGTTGAACGGCAGCAGGAAGACGCAGTCGTCCTCACCGAGACGATCGAGGAAGTCATGCGCCGCCTTGCGGGCGGCCGGCGGCGACCAGTCCATCGCAATGCTGGCCGAGAAGTCGAGGACCATGGCCACATCCAGCGAAAAACGTACCGGATCCAGCACCAACGCCACGTCCTGCTCGACGCCGTTCTCCCACACCCGAAAGTCTTCTACGCCGAGCCCGCCAATAGGCTCACCTTCGCCGTCAATCACCGCGGCCTTCACCCGGGTCATTCCGACGCTGGTGCTGAAACGGGGCGCCGCGGTCTCGGCTTGTTCCTGCACCGGCGGCGGTTCCTGCCCTTGCGCCGGTGCGCTCACCGACGTCACGGCCAACGCCGCGGCAAGGGCCGCGATGATGATGCGGGGCGCTACTTCGGCTACAGGTACAGACATCTGGCCACAAAGGAAACAGGGAGGATGAAACGACGTTACGGAGCGCCCACCCCGCGCGTCAAGATTCCTGACCGGTGCAATATGGCAGAATCTGGCGCCGAGAATCAATATCCTGCCAATTTCAGAGCATCTGCAACCGCAATACCGTGACCTGCTGCACGTCGTCAGCACGATGAATGCGGGCCTGCTGGCCAGCGATCTGTCGGGCACCATTCTGTGGGCCAACCCGACGCTGCTGCGATGGCTTGGCTATACGTACGACGACATCCTGGGCAACGACGCCGTTTCGCTCGGCGTGGACGAACACGCTGCCGCGCACAAAGCCGAAATCGACGCAATCGCCGCAGGCGATCTACGGCCACACCTGGTGGTACTCCGACGCAGCGACGGAACGACTTCCCCTGCCACCGTGATCCCGCAACATTTTCTCGACGAGAACGGCGACAACGCGGGCACGTTCTCGGTGATTGTCGACATGGGCGCTGTGCAAACCGCCAAGCGTGTCGGCATGGAGGCGGCCGATTCGACGTTGGTGACAGCGCTCGATGAGATCGCCTCGCGGCGGCGCTCGATGGGCCGGCCCCCAACGTTCCCCGATCTGCCGGTGCCAGTCCAGACCGACCATCCGAAGCTGGCTGACATCTCGCGCCGCGAGCGTGAGGTGCTCGAACTTCTGGTCATCGGTGATCGCGTTGCTGCCATTGCCGAGCAGCTGTTTATCAGCGAGCACACCGTGCGGAACCACCTGAAGTCGATGTTTCGCAAGACAGGAACGTCGACGCAGTCCGAACTGATCACGTTCGTCCGCAACCTCTAGCTACCTCGATTCGACACCAGTAGGCAGATGACAGCGCTCTACCGAACAGTCGCAGGCCACGCACGGCGAGTCGCTCAACAGGACGTAGCCGCGGTAGCAGATCAACACTCAGAATCGTGCGAAGCGTCGGGACGCGCTCGCGCAGTGCCTCCACCTTGTCCTAGAGGCCGGTCTTGGGCAGCGGCGCCAACGTCACCAACACCTGCGTCTCGGCGGCCGTCATGATCTCGACGAGCGTGTCCACCTCCAGCAGTGGATTGATCGGGCTCCCGGCAGACGGCGATCGCTGAGGGGGGTGCTCTCCAGCGCCTCGATGTCGGCGAGCGTGCGCACCCGGGTCACGCCCAGCTCACCTCGTCAGAACGGCCTAGCTGGCGGTCTCCGGACTGGCGTCCGTCAACCCCGGCGCCTGCGCTTTGCGTTCCTTTCGCCGCCACGACCACTCCTCCACCATCGTGTAGATGGTCGGAATCAAGATCAGCGTGATGAGCGTCGAGGCTAGCAGGCCGGCAATAACGACACGGGCCATCGGCGCCTGCAACTCGCCGCCCTCGCCGATTCCCAGCGCCATCGGAACCATCGCAAGCACAGTCGTCAGCGTGGTCATCAGGATAGGTCGAAGACGTCGGCGCCCCGCCATCTTGACGGCTGACTGCAGTTCCATCTCATCGCGACGTCGCAGCAGGTTGATGTAGTCCTGCAAAACGATGGCGTTGTTCACGACGATCCCCGCCAACATGATCATGCCGATGAAGGCCTGGATGTTGAACGTGGTCCCGGTGAGGAAGAGCATCAGAATGATGCCGACCGCCGCCATCGGGATCGAGAAGAGAATCAGCAAGGGTTCGCGCAACGACTCGAACTGCGATGCCATGACGGAGTAGACAAGAATCACGGCGAGCACCAGAACGAGCAAGAGATCGCGGAACGCCTTCTGCTGCTCCTCGTACTCGTCGCCGAGCAGGACGACGAAGCCGTCGGGCAGGTCCAGTCCACGCACGCCGGCCTGGATATCGGCCATCACCGAACCCATGTCGCGATCCTCGATGTCGGCCGACACCGCGATGATGCGCTCCTGATCCTTGCGCTGGATGCTCACCGGGCCTTCCCGCCGCTCCAGCGTAACGATGCTCGAGGCCGCGATACGGCGACCGGTCGGCGTGATAATCGGCAGTCGGTCCAGTTGCCCGATTCGCGCGCGGTCCGATGCCTTCAGCCGCACCATGACGTCGAATTCTTTGCCCTGATCGCGGAATCGAGTGGCCACGCGGCCACCGATCGCGGTGCGCAGCGTCGCAGCGGTATCGGCAAGGTTCAGGCCCATCGTCGCAGCCTTCTCGCGATCGAGAACAACACGCAGCTCGGGCACGCCGGGCTTGCGGCTGAGTCGCGGATCGGCGATGCCGTCGATCCGGCTCATCATGGTCTGCACTTGCTCGGCGACTGCCACGCCGGTGTCGAGGTCGTGGCCACGTATCTCGACGCTCAGGCTCGTCCCTTCCCCACCCATCGCACGGAAGAGGAAGTTGCTGTTGCCCGGATAGGCGAAGGCGACCATGCCGGGACGTAGCGTCAAGAAGGGCCGTAGCGCGGCCGAGACCTCCTGGCTGCTTCGCGTACGATCCGGCGCCAGCGAAATTCTCAGGTTGCCGCGGTTGGTGGCCGACTCGCGCCATCCGCCACCGCCAATCTCGGCGAGGATGTTGGTTGCCTCGGGGACCTGCTCCCGCACAACCTCCTCGATCTCGCGGATCACCGCGTCGGTAATGTCGACGCGCGTACCGGAGGGCATCTCGACGTTGACCCTGACCTCGCCCTCGTCGGTCTGCGGCATCAGCTCAAACCCGATGAAGGGAATCAGTAGCAAACTGCCGAAGAAGAGTCCCGTCGCGCCGAACACGACCGGCCAGCGATGGCCGAGCGCCCAGTGGATCATCTGCTCGTACGCCAGATCCAGCGACCGCAGCATGTTGCCGCTGCTCTCGACCATCTTGCGGAGAATCGGGTGGTGTTCGCGGTCCGGCTGCCGGACCTGCAGGAATCGATGGCACAGGACCGGGATTACGGTGAGCGCGACGAGCAGCGACGCCGCCAGGGCGAAGGCCACGACCAGCGACAGCTGCTGGAACATGACGCCGGCCATACCGGTCAAGAAGACCAGCGGCGCGAACACGGCCAGCGTGGTCATCGTCGAGGCGATAATCGCCGTCGAGACCTCCGAGCTGCCGAGTATCGCCGCCTGTTCCTTGCTCATTCCAGCTTCGCGGTGGCGGAAGATGTTCTCGAGAACAACGATGGCGTTGTCGACAAGCATCCCCACACCGAGCGCCAGGCCACCGAACGACATCGTGTTCAGGGTGAAGCCGTTGTAGTACATGAGCACGAAGGTCGAGACCACGGCGATCGGGATCGAAATCGCGATGATCAACGTGCTGCGCAGATTGCGGAGGAACAGGAAGAGCACGAGGATCGCTAGCACAGAGCCGTAGATCGCCGAACTCCGGACGTTCGAGATCGACTCCTCGATGTACTCCGACTGATCGAAGATCGGCGTGATGATCAGATCGGGGAAGTCGCGCCGAACGCGCGCGATCTCTTCGTGCACGGCATTGGCGACCGTCACCGTGTTGGCGCCTGACTGCTTGCGCACCGACATGCGGATGGCCGGCTGGCCATCGAGCCGGATCATCTGGCGGACTTCCTCGAAGGTGTCCTTCACCTCGGCGATGTCGCGCAGGTACACCGGCACACCACCGCGGGTGGAAACGACGACGCTGCGCATCGGATCGACGGTTTCGAACTCGCCCTGGGTGCGGAGAAGAACCTCGAAATCCCCTTCCGGCACCGGACCGACAGGCTCGTTCAGGTTCTCGCGCCGCAGAATGCTGACAACATCGCCGACCGAGATGTCGTAGGCAAGAAGCTTCTCGAGGTCGAGTTCGATGAGGATCTGACGCCGCAGTCCGCCGCTGATGTCAGCCGCCGCAACGCCGGGAACGCGCTCGAGCCGGTACTGCATCTGATCCTCGACGAACTGACGAAGCTCGCGCGGATCGCGATCACCGGCGATCGCCATGTAGAGGATCGGGAACTGCGAGGGATCGAACTTGAAGAGGGTGGGCGCATCGGCGTCTTCCGGAAGCGCACCGCGAAGGCGGTCAAGCCGGCTGCGGATCTCGGCGGAGGCCTCGTCGAGGTTGGCCCCCCACTCGAACGCAATGGTGACGTTGCTGTTGCCCTCCGACGAGGTGCCGGTAATCCGCTCGATCATCGGTACCGAGGCCATCGAGCGTTCGATCGGCCGCGTGACCAGCGTCTCCATCGCCTCGGGGCCCACGCCGGCGTAGCCCGTGCGAACCGTGAGACTCGGAAATTCCATGTCCGGCATCAGGTCGACCGGCAGACGCGTCAGCGAGACGACGCCAAGAAGTACGACGACCACCGACAGCATGAGTACGGTGACCGGCCGATTGATCGCAGCCTTGGGTAGATTCATGACGTCGAGTCCTCGCTAGCCTGTTCGCCGATCACGCGGACCGGGTCGCCGTCGCGGAGAAGGTTGGCGCCCATCGTCGCCACCACGTCCCCGACCGCGAGTCCTTCCGTGATCTCGATCCAGTCGGCCTCGGAGAGGCCCGTCCGTATCTTGGTGAAGTGCGCCGTGTCGTCGCGCAGTACGTAAACGCCCTCGTCCTCGCCGCGAACTACCAGTGCAACACGGGGCACGCGCAGCGCCTGGCGGTTGCTGCCGAGGCTGAGCTCAACGCGGGCAAACATCTCGGCGCGCAGCCGGAAGTCGGCGTTCGGCACGACCACCTCGACCTGCGCGGTGCGTGTCTGTGGGTCGAGCAGCGGCGAGATACGGGCGACCCGCCCTTCGAATCTCTCGCCCGGCAGAGCATCGACGTACACCGTACCCGTGGCGCCGGTCTCAACCTTGACCAGCTCGCGCTCGGGCACAGCAGCAACCAGCTTGAGCGTAGTCAGATTGACGAGCGTCACGATCGGCGTGCTCGCGTTGACGGCAGCACCTGGGTCGACAAAACGACGGCCGACGAAGCCGTCCATCGGCGCCGTGATGCGCATCTGATCGTGGCGAATTTGCAGCTCTCGCTGCCCGGCCTCTGACTGCACTTGTTGAGCGCGCGCCAGGTTGACTTGCGAATGCGCAATGTCGTACCGCGTCTGGGCCTGCTCGAGTTCCTCGGAGGACATCAGCCCGGAGTCGTGCAGGCCCTGTGCCCGTTTACGGATCACGTCCTGGTTGCGCAGCTCG
>Ga0115002_10005835_pt1 | contig 14377 bp, 14 predicted proteins | sample ArcticOcean_MG_C_8_FD_89576 | JGI IMG/M metagenome (GOLD analysis project Ga0115002, IMG submission 89576) | Marine microbial communities from western Arctic Ocean - ArcticOcean_MG_CB11_86 | ecosystem: Environmental > Aquatic > Marine > Oceanic | place: Arctic Ocean: Canada Basin | collected... | reverse complement strand
GCAAACTACTTTTAAAACAACATGGGTTACTCTGAAAAATATTTCTAAAACTATGATAAATGCAACACCCTACATGGATCAGGGAACTGACCACCGTAACTGAGAGTTATTTTAACAAAGTATATGAGTCTCTTAGACGTCTGCAAAACTTATTGAGATTTAGGATTTGTAACCTCTGTAAGCTAATATGCAATCTTCCCAAAAATATTTCTGTTCTTAGAGCTGTGTAATTTTTTTCCCTGGTCCAAGATCAGGGGGCAAAGCTACCAGCATCAGGCGCCCTTAGTGTCATCAGTATAAAAGCCGACATATTTTGAGCCTAATTCATATGCTGTCATATTTTTATATTTATCGTGATCATTAATAATCCATATGGTTACATTATCACCAACACCCCCAACTTTACAGCCACGTTTTTTAATGCCGCCAATTTCTTTTAGTGCATTAGCTACATCAACCTCTCTAGATACTTTGACTCTAGCTTTAACTTTTAACCAATCTAATAGCTCTACTGTTGTCACCATATCTCTATCAAATGGGAAAACCTTTTGCTCAGATCGTTCTCTTACATAATCATTAACTGGTCGATCAGCTAACTTCGTCATCATGTCTCTATAGATTGTATGTGGTGCAACACCATTAGCATCAAACTTTGATACATCTCTATCAAGCATATCTGCATAAATACCAGCAGACATATTGTGATTGAGTCTTTGAGTATGAAAGTCTTTTAGCATTGCATCATTTCTTTTATTCTCACAGAAATATACCCAGTACCTAACCTCATTGGGTGGCAGTGCAAAAGCATCTCTGTGATTAGTATTAATCCAATAATTAGTACAAGTGTCTTGTTCTGAGTACTCTTTATATAATTGCCTAATACCTACAGAGCCCTCACTGATAATTGTTTTAAGTGTATTAATAAGTTGCTGTTTCTCTTGCCAGCTCCCAGTTGATTTCGCTTCATCAATCAGCACCATGATGCTGTTGATTAGATACCCTTTGCCTTTGTCGAGTGCCTGGTCGAGCTCAATTTTCTTTGCGTTAGTTCTACCAAGTATATCTCTCATCACATCATACAATGAGCCTTTACCTAGTTGGAATTCATCTGATTGCAGAATAATACCATGTCTAATTTTCTTGCCTTTGTTTTGTAATATCCAGGCATTCCAATCTAAGAAATGATTGCGACAGTCCTCATGTGGAATCACGTGCTTTAATAATGCGTAATAAATATCAGTGTCTGCTTTTGGGTCAGGTTTAAAATCATGTTCTTCATACACATTGACCATAAGTTTTTTCTCCACATAAACCATTCGTTCCGGCGTTCCTGGCTTGTATGTAAAATCTACTGCTTTTTTAAAATCAGGGTGCTTCTTTAAGAATGATAAGGGTGTGTATTTTTGGTTCCTGAATTGACTTGCATAAGTTACATCAATCACTTCAGCTACATACATCTCTTTATCTTGCAGATCGTAATACTTATTTTGCTTCTTCATATATACGACTTGCTTGACAAAATTATTAGTCTCTAGCGGCAGTGTATGCCTACCAGTAACTGCATACATTAATTTTTTTAAATCCTCTTTTTCATTATCAGACCACTTCCATGTTTTAAGAATTGTAGGCAAGCCAGTTGTTAATGCTTTCTCATCTCTTTTATAAGCTGATTTTAACTGTGCTTTCCTCTCTGATAATTTGCAGTTAGGGCAGTTTGCTTTTGCTAGAACAGCATCAAATATAAGCTCTGCATCTGTTTCACTTATTTTATATTGCATAAGTGTTGAAGCTATACATTTATAAAACATATTATGTGGATTGCTGATTCTTGCCTTACGCAGAATGATTGAAGCTAACCCTAACATAGCCACTTGCTTATGTAGTTGATCATAAATTATCTCAGTTGGTTTTTCTGCTTTATTAAATATTGCAGTATCATCATCATCATAAGTTCCGGCACACATAGTGTAGTGATTGTGCGCCCTGAGCTCTATGATTGTGTTATCAGTCTCTGAGTCTCTAAATGTAAAATATGATCTAGTATGTTTCTTTTTATCTAGGTCTAATACTCTATATAATCTGTGCGATCTGCCACCATGTTTTGATCTGCCAAATTCTATTCCAGTTGGATTTAAAAATATATCTGCTAGCTCTCTCGTTTCTTTTGAGTCTAAATCAACATCACTAGCTTCGCCTTTGCCAGTCCATATATTATAATTTTTATGAATTTTAATATCCTCAGGTTTAGTTACCTGATTCTTTAGCCTTTGCGCATTCGTATCTGTTACGCCCTTTTTTCCTTTTTCACTGCTGAATACAAAAATATTATTTGAGAATAGTATTTGTTGTACTGCCTGACTTAATTCGAATTGCTGTCGTGTTTGCATATTATTTATTTTTCACTTTCTGTTGAGGTTGGTTTAGGTCTTGGCTTCCACCAAGGGGTTATAGCTTCAGGTGGAAATGGTATTACATTCCCATTTTGAGTCGGTTTTAGAGGCTTATTGATGACTTTTGATAGATACAGTCCGTACAATTGATCGTTGTTTAACTGGCTTAATTCACTGGCTGATCTAGGAAATATATCTCTTAATGTTACGAACATATGAGCTCTATCTCTGTCAGTAAAACTTTCTGCTAAAGACATAATTCCATCTCTAATCATTGGAGCCTCTTATATTTAGTTTTTCCATCTATCACTCTCTAACAATGGCTCTTTCTCCATTTCAATTAAACATGGCTTGCACATTCCATTCAGATGATAGTCATGTTTAGCAGCAAGTCCTTTGAACAATTTTTTGCTAACTTTTTTACTGCAATAGGTGCATATACCTTTAAGCACGTGCTCTTTAACATTGAGATGCACTTCAGCAACTTCTTTATCTGTAAAGGGTAGCTGTTCAACAAATCTTGGCTTCAGTAATTTTCTAGTTGGTACTAACTTTTTTTTCATTAGAAATCATCTCCAAGCATTGAAGTTAGATACGGGTCTAGTATCACTGGCTCAAGTTTAGCCGGTTTATCTTTATCCATGGACTGCTTAATAACTTGCCAGCTTTTTTTTGCAGACATTCTAGGTGCTTTTTTGATTGGTTCTTTCTGAACGTTTTTTAATTTATTCTGAAAAAATTCAGGGTCTTGTATTCTATCTGTTGCTGATGGTGGATTACCATACTCATCAACTTCACTTGAACCATAGAGTCTGCTCATGCGATCTATATATTTAATTATAGGCATTGGCTTCCCAGCAGCCTGAGTTTTTACCTCAGGCTTCGTTGGTGTAGTATTTAAGTGCAGTTGTGCTGCTATACCTTTGTTATTTTTACTCATACTTGCCACCCTCTAATTCATTGGCATTGTATGGTTCTGTAGTTTCGTCAGTTACTTTATTTATATATTTATGACCAGCTCTATTACCTCTGACGTCTATTGGATAATCCTGACAGAACTTCCCATCGCTTTGGTCAATTAGGTATTGCCCAAACTCGGGTTCTGATCCACCAACTATTTCTAATTTAGAACCTTTGCAGTTCTGTGCTAGATGAACGTCTTTACCTGACTGCATTGTTTCAAGAACATGGTTCCAATGTTCAGTTTCAGTAGTGAGTTCTTTAAGAGTTTTTTGTGTAACTGCAGCACTATTAGTTCTGACAACTACATTTTTACCACTAACAGCTTTATCAGCTTCTTTGGTCGCTATTCTTACTAGTGTACTTAACTTTGCAACAAATCTAACTGCCTGATCTAAAGCGGTTTCGTATCTTGCTGTGTCGTTCCACAATCTTTTTTGTGATGACATTATTCCTCCTCGGAATTAGTTGGTAGAGCTGACGACTAAACCAGCTCTACACATTAATTCTTCAAGGCAGGATTTAGATGAAGAAGCTCTGAAATTTGAGGGTAAAATATACTGTTGCAACAGTTGCAAACATTAAATCGCTGTATGCCGCTATATTTACTTTCATGAATTTTTATCTTCATAGTCTAAGTTCCTTGCCTTGTTCACACTAAATGTGTGTAGTCTATTAAGAATTTTTTGAAAGTTTTTGAGCGGTGTGTCTGTTTCGGAGTATTCTAACTCATTCCACCTGTTTATCGTCTCGGAGGACTAATCATTTATTTGCGTACAAATTGATGATGATTCTTTTTACTCCCGATTTAAAAATTAGTCAACCTAATCAATCTAGACTTAATTGTGTCTCCCATAAACTACTAGCAGTTACGCTGATAGTTTTTGAGAATGGTTATTAAGGTAACTCTTGGGGTGGATAGGATTAAACTCTTAGGGTGGATAGGCTTAAAAGAATTTATATTTAAAGCCACTTTTGAATCTTAACCACCCTTATAAAACCCTACATCTACCCCAGTAAAACCCAACTCCACGAGCACCGACTGTGTGTCGGTGCGAGTGTCGTGTGCGTTAGCTCTGCTTTCGAAATTTTTCTGACAAATACTTTGCTGATATTGCTGTATATCTTCGCAATACTTTCCAATCCTTCCAGCCGCCCTGAGTTGCTACAGCTGATATATCCCAACCATTCTCAAACATTCTGCTAGCCCATTCATGCCTCAGTAGATGGAACTTAATATTTACACCACTCCAACGCTTTACTTGAGTCCAATAGAATTTGAACTGGTGGACATTAGTAGGAAAAAACTCTCCACTAATTGTAGGCGTTAGACTCTTTAATTGCTCAACAGCTTTTGGACTTAGACCTATCTTCCTATCTGTGCCATTCTTAGTTTTGCGTAAATGTGCAGTCCCTAAGTTTAAATCGCAGTCACTTCGTTTCAATTTAAACAGCTCTCCACGTCTCGCACCAACTTCAAGTGCTACTATTACTAGAGGTCTGAGCCAATACATTTTAGACTTGGAGCAAGCGTCAAGAATCTTCTGCTCATCTACTGGGTCAAGTCGCTCATCACTAGGCTCAGGCTCAACCATTCTTTTGACCTTGGACACTGGATTAATACAATTAATATCCCATTCTGTTTTAGCAATATTGTAAGTAACAGATATTAGAGTCAGATATTTATTAACTGTTGATGCAGATGATAACTTGCTCAATTCATTTCTGAACTTAGCAATCTTATTTGGTGTGATCTTAGCCAAAGAATAATCACTGATTTTGTTCCTAAGCAATTTGTTGATCTGATACGTTTCATAGTGACCCCATTTTCTAGTGGGGCAAACTTCATCACGATATCGTTTGAGTGCATCTGCTAATGTTGTTTGCATAGCCTCAGTTAAATCTTGGAACAAACCTTTATCAATATTTGTTTCAGATTCCTGTGCGTACCTAGTTGCATCTGCGTATGTTGTGAAGCTTTTGCAGATTAGTGGGTGCCCCTTTCTTCTGATGAGCACTTGATATTTTTTATAGTGTTTTCTTATACTAGCCATATATCCTTTCTGAGTGTAGCGGATTTGTAGCGATACACCGGTTGAAGGCTGACTACTTTGTGTAAGTGATTAAGAAAGTGTTGCGTTGCAACATTAATGGTTAGCAAGAAGCTATGATCAAGACCACTGACCTCAGGCTTATGAGTCCTGCGCTCTAACCGACTGAGCTACCCCGCCATTAAATTCTTAATAGTGTACAATAGTTAATATTAATTTTATATTAAATTTTACTATATAATTACTAAAATACAAATTAACGTAAGTCAAAAGTAATATTAATTTATGAGTTTTAAAAAAAATTTAAAATATTTATGGGTATTTTTTTTTAATATTATATTAATTTTATACTTATCAGAATTACTTTTAACTATTTTTGTGCAGCCAAAGATCGATATGTATTTAGGAATGGAGCTACTTAGATACGAAAAGGCAAAAAAAATGGGAGTAGATTTTGATAAAAGATCTTTATATAAAGCATTCTTTGATGAGAAAAAAACTACTTTAAACTTATCACCAAAATACAGACTATCAAAATATAGATTAACTCAGGAATCTACTGGAGGTAATCAAATTCAAAAACTAATAAAATCAAGATTATCTAATAATAATATATTGCCGCTAAGGGGCCCAATAAATAAAAAAACTTTGAGTTGCAATGAAGACGGCGAAAGAAAATTAATAAACAATGATAAAAATGGATTTAAAAACCCCAACTCAATTTATGAGAAAAAAATTAATATATTTTTAATTGGTGACTCATTTGCCGAAGGAGCATGTTTGAACGAAAAACAAGGAGTTGCTGGTGTTTTGAGAAATAAATTTAATATTAATGCAGCTAATTATGGAATTGCTGGCGCAGGTCCTTTGTTAAGCCTAGCTGCGCTTAAAGAATATGCGACACATTACAAACCAAATTTAGTAATTTATTTATATTATGAAGGAAACGATATGATTGATTTAGGTGAAGAAAAAAAAACTTTCTTAATTAAATATCTTAATAATTATAAACAAAATCTTATTAATAAAAATGAAGAAATTAAAAAATTTCTTTCTAAATATGAAAAATTTGTTTACGAAATCTATAATAAAGAAATTAAAAACTCTAAAGAAATAAATAATCAAGATATTGAACTAAGAATAGCAGAAAATAAAAAAAATCAGCATTTACATAAAATCAAAGATTTTTTGGAGTTAGAAAAAGTTAAAAAACTTTTTTTTGAAAAATACTTTTTTAATTCCCGATATTCTGTTGATAAAGAATTATTTACAAATGTGTTAAGTAAAATGCAGTCAGAAGTTAATACATGGAATGGTGAATTTATTTTTATTTATCTTCCAACTTGGAGTAGGTATTATCAATCATATACACCAGTTAATATTTTTCATAAAAAAAAAATAGAAAAAATTATTACCTCTTTAAATATTTCGTACATTGATATAGTAAAAGAATTTAATAAAAGCGTAAATCCTATCAATTATTATAATTTAGGTATCTATGGACATTATAATGCTGACGGCTATGAGTTGGTTGCTGACAGCATATTTAAAAATAAAACTAATTAATCTCCCAGGATTTTACGTTTTAATTTAATTTTACTTAAATCTGTGACATTTTTAGCTGCTGCATTACCAAACTTTTTTGCCACTAAGTCTAAAAAATTAGAATTTGAAAAATATTTATGCCAGGCTTCATCTCTAAATTTTAAAACATCATTTCCTTTTAAATATTTAGTTCTTAGAGGTTTGCATTCATAAGAAAGAAAAGCAAATTCTTCATATTTGCTAGGTATATCCCACCCCTCTTTTTTGGCAAAATGATAAAGAGGACTTCCTGGAAGAGCCTGCGCAGAATAAAAATTTGAATGCTCACAATTTAACTCCATAGCTAAATCTAGTGTTTCATTCATAGTTTTTATATTATCGTCAGGAAATCCAAAAATATAATTTCCCAAAACATTAATGCCTGCATTTTTAATATTCTGAACAACTTCTCTTATATTTACTTGTTTAAATTTACCTTTATCAATTTCAATTCTTACTTCTTGACTTCCAGACTCTATTCCTAAAGCAAGCCAATTGACTCCTGCCCTTTTAAATAGTTCAAGTTGGTCTTTTCGAACAGAATCTACTCTTGCGTATGCCCACAAATTAAATTTCAAACCTCTTTGAATTAATCCTTCGAGTATAGGAACATAATATTTTCTATTTAAAAAAAACATTTCATCTGAAATACGTAATGTTTTTACTCCAAATTCATATAATTTTTCAAATTCTTTTAAAATTAAGTTGGGACTCCAAAATCTCATTCCCTTAGAATTAGCTGCTGTTATGTTGTCATCATGCGAAGTTCTATTAACTATATTTATCATGCAAAAATTGCATGCAAATTGACATCCTAATGAAGTGTATATAGCTGCAAAAGGAGTACGTTCTTCTTGTAAAAAATTTGTATGCCAAAAATGCGCTCTATATTTATCTAACATTTTATTTTTTTTGGGCAACAAATCCCATGCATAACCTGGCATTACAACATCCATCTTTTCATTAATCACAATTTGCCCTGCTTTTCCCTGCTTTGGATTTCCGTCAAAATCTTTAAACCATATTCCTGGAATTTTTTCTAAGTTATCTTTTAAATTAGTTTCCAAAAGCAATAAAAGCGATAAAACGCCTTCATTAATAAAAGCAAAATCAACATAATCTAATTTAATTACCTCTTTAGGCAATGCCGAAACATGAGATCCTATAAAACCAACTTTTAAGTTTGAATAATTTTTTTTAAGTTCTTTTGCTAGCTCACTAGCACCAATCATCATTGTAGTTCCTGAATTAGGGTTTTGTCCGTATAAAACAAAAATCACTAATTTAGGATTTAAATCTACAATATCTTTGATAGATTCATTTATACCTTTTGGGTCTGCATCAAAATCAAGGATAGAGCATTCATAGTTTTTATTTCTAACAGATTGAGCTAATAATAAAGCCCATGTTGGTGGCTCGATTGCAGAATATAAATCTGCTAATTTTTGATAAGCTTTCTTAGCGCTGCTCGGAACAACAAAACACACATCGATTGATGAAAGATTTTTATTAGCCATTATTATTTTTCATTATAAAAATCCCCATATTCGACAATTATTGTACTTTTTCCATCTTCTCTATTTAGAGCTTTTTCATAAGCATTAAAAATATCTTTTGACTCATCTAATCTTATAAGTTCGATATTGGAACACATTTTTCCCACCGCTTCAGTAAAATCACCAATATGTTGGTGTTGAGGATGCAAAGGTCTTTGAGATCCAATTCCTGTTCTTATAATTGTCTTTGTTTTGTAACCATCGTTAGACATAAATTTAATTTTATCTAAATGATTTATTAACTGGTTTAGCGCTAATAATAAAAAATTCCATCTTGGAAAAATGCTTACGGGAACTAAACCATTAAGAGCAAAACCGTTTGTCATACCCATCTGCATTTCTTCTGCAACAGGCAATTCAATAAGTTTGTTGGAATTAATATCTTTTAACGTATTTGACATTGCGGTACCAGGAACTTTAACTGCTTGTCCTAAAAAAATTACCCGTTCGTCTTTAGCTAAGTAATCCATAGATCTTTTTAATTCATCAAAATAACTCATAAATTAAAATTGCACCCTAACTCCTGCTCCTGCATGAGGATATATAGTTTTATATTTATAGTACGTAATATATTCATCATTTTTATTTTCATATGTTAATTTATTTTGATTCCAAGCGTCTCTTGTGTCAGTGCATACAGATTTTTCATTATCCTCAACAATAAAATGTATTGGTAATTTAAAATTTCTACTATATTTAATGCATTCATACGCTATACCTGTTTCGGCTGTCATTTCACCCATAAAACAAAATACTTTACTATTTTTTTCTTTTTTTAACTTTATTGACATAGCGGCACCTACAGCAATTGGCAGTACTCCGCCTACTATTGCTGAAGAAAATATTTTATATTCTGGAAAACATAAAGAAATAGATCTGCCAGCAATAATTTCATCTTTTATTTTTTCAGGTGGAACTCCTTTTAGTAAGCACTGATAATGTGATCTCCAAGAACAAAATACCCAATCATCCTTTTTTATTTTTTTAAAAACATTTATGATTTCATTTTCATTACCTTTATATAAATGAACTGGAGCTTTAATTTTTCCGGCATTGAAAAGCTTTGCAATATCTTCTTCGAAAGAGATTAATTCTTTTTTATTCATATATAAAATATCATTTAGATTTAAAGGTTAAAATAATAGAATACCATATAATATTAATAATAGACTCAAATATTACCAAAACTTTAGTGATAAAATTTGATTTTTTTAAGATTTTAAAAATTATTTTAAATTGTAAGACCGCTTTTAATAAATTAATTAACTTTAGATTTCTTAATAGTATTTGTTTAGCTACAATTCTTAAATACCAATAGGGAACTTTATTTATTATAAATCTTTTTTTAGCTGGTCTTTCTATGGCTTGGTAAATAGTTTCAAAATTATTAAATTTTTCAGATAAAATTTTTACTTTTGAAAGAAATTTATTTTTATACCTAGATAATAATTCTTCATTATTTAAAAGTTCTTTTAAAATTTTAACACATTCATCTTTTTCATAAAAAGTAGGAATTTCATTATTGTCAAATAGAAGCTCTTGACCTGGAGAATATTCTGAAACACACAAAACTCCATTTAATCCAGCGTCCCATATTCTTCCTTTTAATTGATAGAAAAATCTATAGATATTCTCGGAAGAATAATTTCTAATTGATTTGGCATCTCTTGATTTAGATAGATTTAAAACAATCTTTGCTTTTTTAATTGTTTCTAAAAATTTGTCTCTTGGTAATCTTAATCCACCAATTTCATTACCCAATATCTTTACTGAAATTCCTTCATTAGAAATATAATCTAATATTTCTTTTCTATCTGGCGTCAGATGTCCAAAAAAGATTACATCATAATCTTTTTTTTGATAATTATTTTCATTAATTTTTAAATTTTCTGGTGGAAAGTAGTAGGAATCATATCCCTTTTCTTTATATTTTAAAACTGACAGTGGACATGCACTTAATATTACATCGCATGAGCTAGCAGTTACAGCATTAAGCTCATGAAGCTCTAAATCATCTTGTGTGATCAGTATTTTTTTCTTACTGTTTATTTCCTTTATAAAAAATAAATTAATAAATTTATAATAATCAGCATCAAAGACAGTAATTTCAATATCTTTAGATTTTATAAGAAAATTTATCTCATCAATTATTCCTTTAAAGTATTTGCTTTTTAATTCATTGATATACAGAAATTCAACTTTATAATTATTTTCTAATTTCTTTATTACTTCTTCATTCCATTCATGAGGATACTTGAAAATAATTAAAGCTTTTTTTTTCATCTTTTTCTACAATTATTGCGATGGATATTAGACTATTTATCTAATTTAATATTTTAGAGATGGACGTTTTGAGAAACTTAAAGCTCTGTCTTTTATTTTGTCAGAAATCATTTTAAGCATTCTATAAAAAGTTAACGCCAAACCTATAATTCCATGTTTTTTTATAACAGGCCACCATCTCCAATATTTAGAATATATACTGACAAACCCTTCGTTTTGTAAACGGACTAAATCTTGTGGTCCTAAATTATTAACTTTTGTAACAGCCTGCCCATAACGTTTATACTCTGTAAAATTATTACTAAGGAGTTTCATGCCACCTTCTCCTTTAGTCGCCATATCATGAAATTTTGTACCCGGGTATGGAGTTGCTATCGCAAAGTTTGCTTGTTTGACTTCTTTTGATTTACTTAGAAAATTTAATGTTTTCCAAACATTGTTTTCTGTTTCTCCAGGCAAACCTATCATAACTGAATTAAGAGCTTCAATATTATATTTATTTAATAAAGCATTTGCAGCAGTATAAGATTCAAGTGGAACTTTTTTATTCATAGTTTTTCTCATGTCTTCATCAACTGTTTCTAATCCAAATGAAAGTCTTATCAATCCAGCTTTTTTCATTAAAATTATTAGTTCTTCATCTAATAAATTTGCCCTCGTGCTACCTTCAAATGTTATGTTTAAGTTTCTATTTATAATCTCATTACAAAATTCCACAGAACGTTTTCTTACAAGAGTTAAAACATCATCAAGTACCATAAAATGTCTTACGTTATAAGTTTCAACAATATGCTGTATTTCATCTACGACAGATTTTATTGATCTTTTTAAAATCCTTGTTGTTTCTAATTGGTCTGAGGCACAAAAGATACATTTCCAAGGACATCCTCGAAAAGTCATAATAGAAGTAAATGGTAATTTTCCTTTTAATGTACCGATTTTATATTTTCCCATGTCTACTAAGTGATAAGCGGCCATTGGATAAGAATCCAAATCTTTAGATGAATGAGCTCTTTTAACTTTTTTAACTTCTCCTTTTTCTCTGTAAAGTAATCCTGGGACATTATCAAAACTAGTTTTATTTTCTTTTGCTTCTAAGAATTTTATCCATGATTCTTCTCCATCACCAACAAAAGCAAAATCAAATTCTTTATTAAATGCTTTTTCAGCCATAATAGTTAGGTGAGGACCCCCTACGCATATATCTGATTTAATATTATTTGATTTTAATAAAGCTGCACATTCAACAGCAATGTTATAAAAAGGTGTCATGCCTGTTAAAACAATAATGTCAGGATTATATAATTTTGTTCTTTTTACAATTTCAGCAAGAGATATTTTTTCAAGCTCACCATCAATTATTTTTGCTTCATGTCCCGTCTGCTCAGTTATAGCAGCTAATAAAGCTAAATTATAAGGTATATACGTTCCCCCAGATTTTCTGGCAAAATAGCCAGATATTCCCTTGTATTCGCCCGTCCATAATGGATATAAAAAAAGTACTTTCATTATCAATTAAAAAATTTAAATTATTAAAGTTAAAGTGTATATATAAATCATAAATAATTAATTGTAAAACGACTTAACTCAAAGATTATTAATTAAAAAAAGTCCAGTTTATATGATTTTAAGCATAATAATACCGACATATAATGAGCAAAAAACTATAATTGATGTTCTTAAAAAAATTAATAATAACAAGCCTAGTCTATTTAAGTATGAGATTATCGTAATTGATGATGGATCCACTGATGATTCTCGTAAGTTGCTCGAAAATAATAAGCATCTTTATAATAAACTTCTTTTTAATGAAACTAATAGAGGAAAAGGTTTTTCTGTAAAAAAAGGTTTAATAGAATCTTCAGGAACTCATGTTATTTTTCAAGATGCAGATTTTGAGTATGATCCAGTAGAATTTAAAAAATTTGAAAAAATTTTTTCTGACTTTGATGCAGATGGCATCATTGGTTCAAGGTTTGTGTATTCAAATTATACACGATCACATAATATATTAAATAAAATTGGGAATACAATTTTGACTTTTATTTTTAATATATTATATAACACTACATTTACAGATATATACTCCTGCTACTTTGCTTTTAAAAAAGATTTATTAGTAGCAGAAAGTTTAAAGACAAATGGATTTGAACAACATGCGGAAATTTTGTCAAGAGTTATAAAAAAAGGAAATAAGTTTTTTGAAGTACCAATTAGTTATAACGGAAGAAGCTATTCAGAGGGGAAAAAAATTAAACTACACCATTTTTTTCTTGTTCTTTTTCAAATATTAAAGTGTCGGATTATATAAATTCTTAAGTTTTCTATTATAATCCATTAAATTATACAGTCCAAAAAATGCTAATAGAAAGCTCAAAACTCTTATAACTCTTGAGGCTGTAGAATTTAGCTGAAAATAAAAATCATGTGGCGTATTAAGAAAAACTAAAAATAAAACAAAAACATATATTACTGAAATAAATGAAATAAAAATAAATAATTTATTATTTTTTGTTATAAAAAAAGATAATAAAAATAGTGCTAAAGATATTAAAAATTTTTCATTTAAAAGTAAAAAATATGAAATGCTTATATAATTATTTAACTCACTTGCTCTTGGTAAAAAATTCATTAATGATTCAGAGTTTATATAATCATTATATCCTATTCCGTTTGAGTAACAAAAATACTTCCACATGATTATTGGTAAAAATGAAAGTAATAAAAAAAATAATCGCCCTAGTTTAAATTTTAAATTATGTTTAAATAATTCAATTATGACAGTTACAAAAAATAATATTGTTAAAAGTGCAGTACCTTCATTTTTTAATAATGTAAGTGATGTAAAAAAAAAGAGTGCTAACAGGTAAAGATAATAATTTTTTTTGTATTTTTCGTAATTATTAATAATTAATAAATACATAAAAAAAACACTTAAGCAAAAATATATTGTGATAAGCCCATCTAACCAACCGTTAATTAGGAAGGGCCCTATAAAGAAAAAAACTAAAAATAAAAAAACAATATAGTAAGTATTTTTAATAAATGAATAGGTAATTATTAAGGGAGGTAAAAATATTAATGTAAAAGAAATTTTTGGATAAACTTCATTCCAGATCCCAAATAGAGATGCAAATGATGAAGCAAAAGCTGGAGCTAATTTAGGATAATCGTTATGACTAAATGGTGCGTAATTATCCGCAAATATAAAGATTGAGTTATCATAAAATATTCTTTTAGCATGAAATAGCCATGTGCTTCTTGGGTCCCATTCAGATAGCGGAACTCCTAAAGATATAAAAATTAATAGTAAAAAAAAAATTTTTAAATTCAAATTTTCTTTATAATTTAAGAAATAAAATAAAAAAACTACTAAAAAAAATATTAAAAAATTAATTTTAAGTAAGAATAAAGGGGAATTAAAACTTAAAAGAAAATAATTATTTAATATTAAAAAACTTAAAAATAAAGAAATTTTCTCATGAAAATAATGTTTAATCATATCAGCATCTTGCTAGAGTTAAATATGAACCTGTTTTAATAACGCCGCAAG
>Ga0115002_10005834_pt1 | contig 14381 bp, 12 predicted proteins | sample ArcticOcean_MG_C_8_FD_89576 | JGI IMG/M metagenome (GOLD analysis project Ga0115002, IMG submission 89576) | Marine microbial communities from western Arctic Ocean - ArcticOcean_MG_CB11_86 | ecosystem: Environmental > Aquatic > Marine > Oceanic | place: Arctic Ocean: Canada Basin | collected... | reverse complement strand
TGTGTGGGATGTGTTGTTGACGGTGCCGACAATACCAACCGCCGTCTGCACTCCTTCAATATCCCACTCTATTGAGGAATCGCACTCCGGTTGCGAAGCCCGGACATGTACGTCCACTCGAGCGTTGAGTGGATTCACCTCCAACTCGAGGTCGTCCCGTCCGTCGCCATCGGGATCGTCTTCTTCAGGGAACAGGGCCCACATATCTGTATCGCGGCTCACAAAGGCGACGTAGAGAGCCGCGTCATCCCAGAGCAGGCGTGCTCGGGTTGCCTGCTCTATATCGCCGAACTCTGATCCCATAGTCACACGATGGAAGCGATTGATCTGCGGCGCCACGGCTCAGCCTCAGTGGGGTTCCTGTGACGAATCAGTGGGGTTCCTGTGACGAATCAGACACGTGAGAAGGCAAAGGAGACCCAACGCACGGCATCGCGCCTAAGCAGACGGATGGGGCGTGGGGTATATCCGGTAAACTATCGGCGACCGAGGTCCCCGGCAACCACTACCAGAGGCTGAGGCTGGGGCTGAATGCAGATCATCCGGCCGGAAAGTCGGGCGCACCTGACGTGGAAGATTTTTCTGATACAGGCGTTGATCAAGCAGGGGCCGTCCGCGGTTGGAAAATGCAAGAGGAGTAAAAACAGTTGCTTACGCGATAACAGGTTAAATCCTGGGACATGGCATGCCCCTTGCTCAAGTCTGGCAGGGATACGTGTGAGTGTTCACACGAATTCGAGCTGAAGAATCTAACCGCGACGACTATGTCGCCGACGACCGGGCTGAAATGATCGAAGGCATTTACATCTCCGCTTCAGGAATGTTGCCAAAGTCCTCGAGACACGAAGCGATCGCCAACAACCTCGCCAATATCGAGGTCCCTGGTTTCAAGAAGGACTCCATGTTTCTGCGTGAGGTTCGAGAAGCCAAAAAACAGCACTCAGGTGACTACCCTGACTGGCGGATCAATCGCCTTGAAGGGACCTGGACCGACTTTGAGCAGGGCAAACTGAAACGCACGGGCAACATGTTCAACATGGCCATAAATGGTCAGGGCTTTTTTGCCGTCGAAACCCCTGATGGTGTGCAATACACGCGCAATGGTTCCTTCGCTCGCAATGATCAGGGCACCTTGGTGAATCTACTCGGTCATCCGGTATTGGGTGTCAACGGTGAGACAATCACTGTGCCAGGCACATTCGAGGCACCCATCATCGACGCCTCTGGTGTTATCAAGGGGCGCGATGAATTGCTCGGGATTGATTCGGTCCTCGGACAACTGCAACTCACAGACTTTCCACAGCTATATGACCCGTTACATAAGGCGCAGACACCTTATCAACCGGTCCTGACCAAGTCAGGGAATGGATTCTACATCCCACAACCCGGGATGGTGCAGCAGGCAGCAGACCAGTTTGAACTGGCTCAGGGGTTTCTCGAGGAAGCCAACGTGCAGCCAGTGCTTGAGATGGTAAAGATGATCGACGTCTACCGCTCGTACGAGGCCGACCAACGCGCGATACAGGTCCAGGATTCGACCCTCGATCGAGCGGTCAATGACGTCGGTGTTGTGCGATAACAAAGGGGCCAGCAGAGCAAGGGGAGTGGGTAGGCGCTCACACCCCACCGAGATGAGACGCCCAGGGAATAGAGGAAACAGGAGACTACGATGAGCAGGGCCCTTTATACAGCAGCGACGGGCATGATTGCCCAGCAGATGAATGTCGACAACATCGCCAACAACCTGGCGAATGTGAATACCACTGGCTACAAGAAGAGCAAACTGGAATTCCAGGATCTGCTGTATCAGCAATTGCGACTTGCAGGTGCGACGCAAGCCGAGGGGGCTCAGGTCCCGGTGGAGTTGCAGATCGGTTACGGAACCAGACCCGTCGCAACCCAGCGCATCTTTTCGCAGGGCACAGTGATCTCCACAAGCAATCCCCTCGACATGTCGATCGATGGGGATGGTTTCTTGCAGGTCTCCCTTCCAGATGGCACGACCTCGTACACACGGGATGGTGCATTGAAGAAATCAGCGGAAGGCACAATCGTCACGTCCGATGGCTACGCCATTGAGCCGCAAGTGACGATCCCTGCCGATGCAACGGCGATCAATATTTCCTCCAATGGAGAGGTGTCGGTGAAGATCCCCGGAGACCCCGCCTTGCAGACGGTGGGGCAACTGGAACTGGCTCGTTTCGTGAATCCCGCCGGGCTGAGGACGATCGGTCGAAATCTGTTTCTCGAGACCGAAGCTTCAGGTGTCCCTCAGAGCGGACAACCTGATACCGAGGGGTATGGCAAGTTGAGCCAGGGCTTCCTGGAACTGTCCAACGTCGAAGTCGTAGATGAAATGGTGAACATGATCGTGGCGCAGCGGGCCTACGAGATCAACGCCAAAGCAATTCAGACGTCAGAAGAAATGCTCGCCAACGCCAACAGTCTGAAGCGCTAGTCATCATGTCTCGAATCCGTCCCATCGACGTCGCATTCGTGCTCGCCGCATTGGCCTTTGCCATTGTTTCGGCGGCGGGAGCACAAGGCCAGGGCGAGTCTCGGCCGCAGAATACGCAAGATACAGTGGCGCCGCAGACGATCGTTATACCGCAGGATATCATCCGCGGTGTGGTGGCCAATTTCGTCCGCGACCAATTGGCCGCAAGCGAGAATGTCGATCCCGATGCACGCATCGAGATCGATGTGCGCTGGAAACAGGATCTTCTGCTCGAGACACCGGGTGTCGTCGACTACCGCGTACGCAAGCTGTCGAACCGCCCCTTCCGTGGACCCACCGTCACACGGATGGAGATCAGTGTCGATGGTGAATTGGTACGCACGATGGCTGTCACTGTGGACACGCGTATCTATCGGGACGTCGTAGTGACATCGCGCACACTTCGTCGCGGTGAACTGCTGCTCGAGGATGGAGCTGTCGATCTGGAAGAGCGTGATGTTACGCTCCTCAAGCACGGCTTCTATACCTCCCTCGAGGAGCTGGAGCTGATCCAATCGAGCCGACCCATCGGCGCGGGAGACATCATCACTCATCGTCACGCCGAACCGGTGCCAGTGATTCACCGTGGCGATCAGATCGTGATGCTCGTCAAGAGTGCCAATATGACCCTGCAGACAGTTGGCGAGGCCATGCAGGACGGCGGTATCGGCGAACGCATACGAGTACGAAATGACGCATCGGGTAAGGTCCTCCGGGGAGAGATTCTGGAGTCCGGTCTCGTGCAGGTTCAGGGGGTATGATGAGGCATCAGCTTTCCATCGTCTTCGTTGGGTTGATGACTGTCGGTGCGCAGGCACAGGCGGGATCGATGTTCTCTGATCCCAAGGCTTCGTCTGTGGGCGATGCTGTGACGGTGATCATTTCGGAGAACGCCTCGGCATCGAATCAGATGTCGACATCGACGGAGAAGTCGAATGAATTGCAGGTTGCCAGCAATATCCCAGGTGCTGGCAATCTCCTGAGTTTCGTGCCACTGCATGCGCTCGATAGTGACTACTCAAACGCATTCGACGGATCCGCATCGACGTCGCGCAGTGCACGTCTGACGGCGCGCATGACCGTGTCCGTCATCGACGAGCTACCCAACGGTGATCTGGTGCTTGATGGCGTGCGCACACTAAAGATTAACGGGGAGACCGAGGCAATCCATCTGAGTGGCTCGATCAATCCTGCACTGATTCGCGCTGACAACACCGTGCCCTCTGCAAGTATCAGCGATCTCAATATCGAATACACCGGCAAGGGTTCCATGACGCAGGGAACTCGTCCCGGCATCTTCGTTCGTTTCGTCAACTGGCTGTTCTGAACGCAGGGAAGCGGAAAACGCCATGCATCGTCTTATCTTTTTCATCTGTTTCTGTGCTGTCATGATCGTGCCCGTTGGGCAGGTCTGTGCAGCAACTGCGGTCCGTATCAAGGATCTTGCTCGACTGCAGATGGGACAGGAAATCCCGCTGACGGGGATGGGTCTTGTCATCGGTCTTGAAGGAACCGGCGATGGTCGTCAGGCCAGCTTCACGCTGCGCATGCTGGCGAATATGATGACTCGCCTCAATCTCACGGTAGATCCCAGTGCGATCCGTGTGCGCAATGTTGCTGCCGTAAGTGCAACCGCGATTCTGTCGCCCTATGGCCGCACGGGAAATCACATCGATGTACAGGTCGCATCACTCGGCGATGCAGCTTCGCTGCAGGGCGGAACGCTGCTATTGACACCCATGGCTGGCCCTGATGGCAAGGTCTACGTGCAAGTGCAAGGACCGATCAGCATCGGCGGTTTCAATCTGGGTGGTGGCGGTGCGGGCACGATTCGCAAAAATCACTCCGTCGTCGGTACGATCCCCAATGGTGGGATGGTCGTGGCCGAACCAGAGAGACTGATCGACGTGACGGGTTACGTCCAGGTCACACTCTATGACCCCGACTGGACCACCGCCGCACGTACTGCCTGGGCCATCGACGAATACTTCGGCGAGTTCGGTCTGGCGAAAGCAGTGGATGCTGGCACAATACAGATCCGCCTGGACCCGCAATTCGCTCAAGCGCACCTGCTGACAGAGTTCATGGCTGACATCGAAAAGATCACTGTTGTGCCTGACCTGCCGGCGAGAGTTGTCGTCAATGAGCGCACAGGAACCGTCGTGATCGGTGAGAACGTGTCTGTTTCATCCGTCGCCATGTCGCACGGGGCTCTTAAGTTGAAGATCCCTGGAGATGCCTCAGAGGGTGATCTATTCGGCGGCGGTGCGGAGGTTGTTGAAGAACCCGACCATTTACATCCGATGATCAACAATTTCGACGTCGGTGCCATGCCGACCGTGCGCGAACTGGTACGCAATCTGAACGCTCTCGGTGTCACGCCCCGAGATCTGATTTCAATTCTTCAGTCCCTGAAGACGGCCGGCGCACTGCGCGCCGACCTCATCATCCAATAGGGTGAACGACGATGTCTGACGGTAGCATGATCAGTGGTCTGGGTGCCATGGGCGACCCGTCGCTGATCGGCAAGCAAATGGAAACGGGTGCACAGATTCGAAGTCTGAATCGGCTCGACGCCTTACGCGCGGGCAGCCGTGGTGATACGCCCGAGGCGCAACGTGAAGCACTGCGCGAGGCGAGCCGTCAGTTCGAGGCTGTGTTTCTGAACCAGATGCTCAAGGCGATGCGCGAGACCGTCGGTGACGGAGGGTTGATCGAGAAGAGTCAGGGAGAAGAGGTCTTTCAAGGCATGCTCGATGAGGAGTGGAGCAAGTCTCTCGCTGGACGCCACGGCTCAAGAGGGCTGAGCGAAATGCTCTATCGGCAACTGGCCCGTCAGATGGGCCTCGAAGAAGAGGCCGGCAACTCCAATCCCTCACAACTCCCCGCAGCGGCCGCCTCCCCACAGGTAACCCATCCGCTGCTACTGGAACGTGGTATGATGCCATTGGGTGGTGTCGTGCCGGCAATACAACTCCCACCGGCAATGGTGGGTACGGAAATAACTGAACGATGAGTGAACGATCCAACAACGAAGGCATTCCTCTGCAGCCTCTGCACGCAGACGAGGAAATGTCGACAGCCGCGGCTTCTCGACGTTTGGTCGAGGTGATCAATGAGGAAGTCCGCGTATTTCATGAGCTACTCGATTGCTTGCACTGTGAGCAGAAGGCGATCGTCGGCGACGACATCGATGCGATGACGGCGACGACGGTACGCAAGACAGACCAGGTGATCCTTGCGCAACGTCTCGAAGGGGAGCGATTGCGTCTCGTGCGCATGCTCTCTGAGCAACTCGAGGTCGATCCTGAGCACGCAGATTTGCAGAAACTGATTGCTGTCATCGACTCCCGTCATTCGGAGGAGTTGACCCGCATACGTCAGGTGTTGCTCGATCTGAATGGCAAAATCCGCCGCACGAATGAGAACAATGCCTTTCTCATTCGCCAATCGAAGCGATACACAGACCGGTGTCTCAATATCCTGACGGGTGACCCGAGTGATCGTGGCATGTATGGCAAGTTCGGCAAGAACGTAAAGCGTATGCAGAACCCTAAGCCTGTCCTGAACCGGACAGCGTAAAGAGCACAAGAGAGATTCCATCGTGACCACACTCGCAAGCAGCATCGAAATTGGCCGTCGGGCACTGCAGGCGCAGCAGACGGCGCTGCAGGTCACAAGCCACAACATTGCCAATGCTAATACACCGGGCTTTTCGCAACGCACGGTGGAGTTGGAGAACGTGGCTGGTGTGCCTGGTGGCGTTGGCGGCGGCGTCCACGCTGCATCCGTCACGCGTGAGCGCGATCAGTTTCTCGACTCGCAGATGCGGGTGGAGTTACAGGTGCTGGGACGTTGGGAGGCGATGGAGCGCGCTCTGTCGGGGATCGAAGGAATCTTCAACGAACCGGCAGGTGCCGGATCGAGTGAGGCAGGGACGATCTTCAACGAGCCTTCAGGTCTCGGCCTGAGTGGATCTCTGAGTCGATTCTGGAATGCTTGGCAGGACTTGGCCAATGTGCCGGAGAGTGGGGCAGCACGAGCCGCGGTCCGGCAAGAGGGCGACTTCATGGTGACCACACTGAATCAACTCGACGCACAATTAGCCAACTTGCGCGGCAGCCTGGATCAGGAAGTCGTCGCCCAGGTGGACGAGATCAATGCGATTCTTGACTCCCTGGCCGCGATCAATGGTGAGATTCCGCGTTCCGGCTACGATGGTGGAACGGGAGGTGATCTGCTGGATCAGCGTGATCGTTTACTGGAGGACCTGTCGGAACGCGTGGACATCTCTGTCCAGGAAAAGGACAATGGTCAGATCACCGTGCTACTGTCTGGTCACAGTCTGGTACAACAGAACCAGGCCGTACACCTGGACTCGCGTACGATCAATCAGAATGATCTGGCAACGTCGACCATCTTCTTCTCCGACGATGGTTCCCTGGCACCCATTCGTGAAGGTGCACTACGGGGACTGATCGAGTCCCGCGATCTCACGATCCCGGATTTCCAAAGTCGCCTGGACACGGTCGCCGCGACCATGGTGGAAGGGGTCAATGGTCTACACCGAGGCGGCACAGGATCGACAGGCACTTCCGGTGTCGACTTCTTCGACAATGCGAAGCTGACAGCAAGCAATATCTCTCTGGATGATCGAATCATTGCTGATCTCAACAACATTTCTGCATCCGGTGATGGCAATGCTGGTGACAATGGTGTGGCTCTCGGGATAGCGGCGTTGCGCAATGACGACAGCCTGGCCGCACTCGGCGGGGACACGATCGAAGGATTCTACTTCACCCTGATCGGCGAAGTCGGTGCCCGCAGCAAAGAAGCGCAGACGATGGCGGGCAACCATCGTCTGTTTTCGTCTCAGATTGAGAATCGTCGACAGAGTGTCCAGGGCGTGTCGCTCAATGACGAAGCGGCGAAGCTTGTCCTGTTCCAGCGGGCCTATCAGGCGGCGGCTCGAACTGTTTCAATCATCGATGACTTGATGGAAGTGACCATCAACCTGTGAAAAACCCAGATAAATGTCAGACAGATGAACCCGGTTCGATGGCACCTAATTACAAGTGGGTATTTATGATGGACAGATTTTCGCACCCCCGCTATATTTGGCCAGCTTCGCGGCAGCAGAGGTAGGGGGCAAGCATGCGCGTCACTACGCAAATGGCTGTCAACACCCTGGTAGGGAACCTTAATCGGTCTTTTGGTCGAATGGTTCGCTATCAGCAGGAATTGTCGAGCGGTTCACGTCTCAACAACCTGTCTGATGATCCCGCGGCCGTCGAACGTTCGCTGTCGTTACGCTCTGAAATACGCAACATTGAGCAGTATCAGAAGAATATCGATGACGGCACTGGATGGTTGGAGTTGTCCGAGGCGAATCTGGGCGAGCTTGAAACGCTCTTTGTCGAAGCCAGAGGACTTGCAGTTCAAGGTGCAAGTGACACGTACGATGCACACCAGCGTAGTTCACTTGCCGCTCAGGTTGACCAGTTTATCGAGCACGCGGTCAGTCTGAGCGAATCACGATATCGTGGTCGCTACATATTCGCCGGAACGCAAACCGGCCAACCTCCGTACAATGCGATCCGGGATCAAGAAGGCAAGATCCTTGCTCTGGATCCGGCGGGGAATGCAACAGGCACGATCGAACGCGAAGTGGCAGATGGAGTCATCATGCAAGTCAACGTACCAGGTGACTCGGTGTATGAAGGCAGTCTCAACGCCTTCGATGTCTTCATCGACCTGCGTGATTCGTTGGCAGATAATGATGTGACAAAAGTACGAGAATCATTGACGGCCTTGGCCGAGATGCGTGAGAAGATCTCATCTGTGCGAGGTGAAATAGGTGCGCGCGTCAATCGAATGGAATTGACGCGAAATATTCTTGATCGAGTGACGACAGAAATGTCGACGATTTTGTCCGAGGACGAGGATGTCGATCTGACTTCGGCGATCGTGAACCTGCAGCAAGAGCAGGACGTTTTTCAGGCAGCATTGGCATCGGGCAGCACGGTGATACCCCAGTCCTTAATGGACTTCATCGGTTGATCGATTTTCCACCAGTAACGTCGAAACCCCCCTTGATGCGGTATGACTTCTCCCCACGACTCGTTCGTCGACATTTTGTCGGCGCATCAAAGACTGCATTGATGAACAAAAGCCTCAGTCCACCCCGAAGGGGTGACGCGCAGGGGAACGCTTCATGAACGAAAACAACGAAGTGACTTTCACCAACGCCAAATTTGGCGAAGTGACGGTGGAGGGGACCAGTGTTCTGTCTTTTTCCGAGGGGCTGCCCGGTTTCGAATGTCTCAAGACGTTTGGAATTGTGCAGGTCGACGATGAGGCACCGTTTCTCAGGTTACTCTCTGTTGATGAACAATCTGTCGGGTTCGTTGTCTTGAATCCAATGCTCATTTTTCCGGATTACAATCCCAACTTTGGTTCGGAAGACCTGGACGGTCTTCAGATCGAAGCCACGGAAGATCTGGAGATGTATTGCATTGTAACCCTGAGCCAGGTGCCGTCAGAGGTGACGGCCAATCTCAAGGGACCGATCGCCGTCAATACGCGGAAAATGCTGGCTCGCCAGATGATTCTAGTCGACGATCGCTACACGACCAAGCATTCACTCCTGGCAGCCGATCAGGCGAGCCAGGCACAGGGACAGGCCCGTTCCGGCTGAGCCGGGCACGGTTCAGGGAAGATCAAGATGCTCGTACTGACGCGTAAAGCTGGGGAAAGCATCGTCATCGGGAGTAAGATCCGCATCACCGTTCTGGAGATGCAGGGGCGGCAGATCCGTTTGGGGATCGATGCACCTTCGGAGATTCCCGTGCACCGAGGCGAGGTCTACGAACGGATCAAAGAAGAAAATGAGCGGGCGGCGACAGCTGGGGCCGACGAGTTAAAGGCACTCAGTCAAGCTTGGAACAAAGCGGGACGCTAAGATTCCGCCCGATCCGCTACGACCCGCATCTGGGTTGGGGCTCGCTACAGATCCGCTTCGTCCGATAGCACTTAGCTCTCAACAGATCTTCAACACCTTCCAGCACGCCGCCTTGCGTGCGTGACGAGCGAGGGCTTGGTGTGCCGATGATGTTCGATGCCGTTCCAACTTTATCATATGCTGCACTCGATTCACACATGCAGCCGCTGCTGTGTGACGAGTCACGGTCCGCTGATTCGCCACGGCGTGTATTGATCTGTGGTAGTGGATTCGAACCCGTCTCAGCATCGTCCAATGATGCCCAGGCAATTCAAGTCAGGGCGGTCAGTCTCGACGGCCTTCGAGACGCGGAGCCTGCTGACGTTCTCTTGTTGGGCGAGCAGACGGCCCTCCCCTCCAGGAGCCAGGTTGAATCGGCACTGGCAGCGGTTTCTCCGGGAGGCCTGCTGGCGTGGCTCATCCCACAACCGCGATCAGCGGCGCACATGCAGCGCCTGCTGCATCTACAAGGTGGTGAGTCGCATCCCTTGGCCGCCGAGCAGATCAGTCGACTTCTCGATGCGGATGGCTTCGATGTAGACCTTGATCGGTCACGCTTTCTCACGAGTGAACCCTCTCCAGCGCTGAAAGAGATTGCCGCGACGGTGGCATCGCATGATGGCGATGGCGCGGCGCTGTTGCGAGATGCGTCTATCTCGCACCTGTTGCTTGTCGCCCATTGCCCGCGACGTCGAGCATCGGCGCACGATGCCTCCGATGCACGTCGTGCCATTCACGATGCCGTGTCTGCTGCAGCTGCCAGTGGTGTGGATCTCGGCAATGAGTCGACGTCTATTGTTGAAACACAGACTCAGAGCGATCTACGCGTCAGTCTCGTAATCCCCGTATTCAATGGCGCACAGCTTACCGAAAAATGTCTCTACGGGATTGCCGGCAACACTGCACACGATCCCAACTACGAAGTCCTCGTCGTTGACAATGGGTCGACAGACTGGACCATGTATCTACTGCACGCGATGGAAGGCGATCTACGCGTGTTTAGCAACGATCGCAATCTTGGTTTCGCACGCGCCTGCAATCAGGGGGCGGCCGAGTCTCAAGCTGACTATGTGCTGTTTCTCAATAACGACACTGTTCCACACCCCGAGTGGTTGTCTGCAATGGTTGCAACGGCAGACTCAGATGAACGCGTCGGGATTGTCGGTGCTCGATGCCTTTATCCGGACGGCACCGTCCAGCATGCAGGCATAGAACTCGTCGACGGAATCCCTGAACACGTGTTCCGTGGAGCGACCGCCGACGACCCACGAGTGACCATTTCGCGCGATCTTGATATGGTCACGGGTGCCTGTATGATGATTCGACGTGATCTCTTCGAAGAACTCGGCGGATTCGACCCACAGTTTGTGAACGGTGTCGAGGACGTCGATCTGTGCCTGCGGGCCCGTGAGCGTGGTTATCGAGTGGTCTACTGCGGTGAGGCCGTCATCGATCATCATGAAGCACAGACAGAAGGTCGTTACGATCATGTGCAAGAAAATTTGAGCCTTTTCGTCGAGCGCTGGAATGGCCGCTTCGATGGGGTAGGACGACTGCAGGTGCAGGAAGATCTCGTCACCCATCCTGTCTCTATGATGCCGGCCGAGGCACGAATTCTTGCCGTCCCCAATGGAGGGTCAGATTCGTCGGTAGATCTTGTGCAGACAGCATCCGTTTCTGAAACTCCAGCGGCGCCTCTGGCGCCCAGTGATCAGCCGCAACGTCGGCGTGTTAACTGGGAGGGATCTTTCTTTCTCTATTCGAGTCTGGCCTTCGTCAACCGTGAACTCGTCATGGCGATGCTGAATCACGGTGATACCGACATGGGGTTGATCCCATTCGAAGTCGATCAGTTTGGTGTCGAGGAGGATCCGCGTTTTCAGGTGCTTGCAGCCCGCATGGGACAAGGACTGGAAGACGCAGATGTCCACATCCGTCATCGCTGGCCACCTGATCTGGAGCGCCCCGCCACGGGGCGCCACGTGCTCATGCAGCCATGGGAATTTGGCCGTGTGCCCGTCAGTTGGGTGGAGGCCCTTGCCGATGGCCGTGTCGATCAGGTCTGGGCGTATACGAATTATGTGCGCAACTGTTACATCAGCAGTGGGGTTGATCCCAAGCGCGTAGCGGTGGTCCCACCGGGCGTGGATCCGGATCGTTTCTGTCCGGGGCTGACCGCTCACGAAGTCGTCGATACGAAGGCGACCTTCAGGTTCCTCTTCGTCGGTGGTACGCTGCGCCGCAAGGGGATCGACGTGCTGCTGCAGGCATTCGGCGAAGAATTTGGCAGCGACGAGGATGTCGCCCTCGTCATCAAGGACATGGGGGTCAACACCTTCTACGATCAGCAGACTGCGGGAGAGGCCATCGAGAAGCTGCAAGCTGATGCCCAATGTGCTGAGATTCAATATCTGACGCAGGATCTACCAGGCGACCAGATCCCACGCCTCTACGCTGCATCTGATGCGCTGGTCCATCCCTATCGAGGCGAGGGCTTCGGCTTGACCGTCGCCGAGGCGATGGCGTGTGGCTTGCCTGTCATCCTCACGCGTGGTGGGGCATGCGATGATTTCTGTCCTGACGAGATTGGCTACTTCATCGACAGCACCCGCGAGCCCGTGATCTTTGGTGGTGAAGAAACCGCTGGTCAAGCCTGGGAGTTAGAGCCCGATCTGGCCTCTCTGCGACAACAGATGAGGCAGGTCTTCACTGAGAGAGGCGAGGCTCATCGTCGTGGCGTGCGTGGAATGGCACACATTCACTCGCATTTCACCTGGGCTGACTCGGCGTATAAAGCACAGGAAGCGCTCAAGGCGCTCGACCAGCTTCCGCTCACACCCAACGCATCCCCCAAGGCCATCAAAGCGGCCGCCATCATTCTTGGCCAAGCGCCAACGCACGAGACCGATGCTGCGCTCGAATTGATCGTCGGCCCTCATTCTCGGTATTCAGTCAGCCTAGAGGGCGAGCATGTATTGGGCGAACAACTCGACGCCATTCTCTCAAATGTGGATGAGGATGTGTCGTTACTGTTTATCCTCGCCCATGATGTCGAAATGGATCCTGCAGACGTGCGTTCCTTGATCGCTCACTTTGAGACGGCAGATCGCCTTGGCATGCTGATTCCAGACCGCGTCTCCGGTGTGATGGGTAGCGACATGGCAGAAGTTTCTATGACGGCGATCGTCGACAGTCCCTGTGTCGTGCTTCGTGCCTCCGCGTTGGCAGAGGTCGGCGGCTTCGATGCGGGCTTTGCGTCCATTGCTGTGCTGGCAAATTTGGCACGGGGTCTGCGACGACGAAACTGGAATATCCAGGCTGCTGAGGAAGTCGTCGTCAAAGATCCTGCTGATGAAGTAACAGTACCACTGACGTTAGGATGGGCATCGATTGATCTGTGTGTCAGGGAGGTCACAGCCGTGACGGCCCTTGAAGAGGGCGATCGGCGACGCTCCGGCGGTGATACGGAAGGGGCTATCGAATGTTATGAGCGCTCCCTGGCTGCAAAGGAAAACTTTGTTGAGGTCTTGCTATTGCTCGCAGATGCGTGTTTGGATGCGGGACGTCCGACAGATGCGGCGGCCGTCGCAGCCCGTCTGACGAACCTCGATCCGACGTCCGCATGGGCGCAGAACTTTAGTGCTCTCGTTCATGCGCGCGCCGGTGACATCGAGGCGGCACGTGCAGGATTCGCCGCTGCCGTCGAGTTGAATCCCGATCTTGCGGAGGCGCGTGTAAATCTCGCGGTGATGGCGTGGGAGGCGGGGGAGATGGACACGGCCCTTGAGCACTTTCGACATGCAAGCGATCTGGATCCCTTCAACCACGACTTGATCTGCAATCTCGGACTCATCTATACGCAGACGGGTGATACGCGTGAAGCCGTCGATCTCTATCTGGCGTATTTGGCGCAAGTGCCTGAAGATGTGGAGGTCCTTGGCCGACTCGCCGAAGTGCAGCTACAAAGACAAGAGAACGCTGATGCGCGGGCGACGGCGACACGCCTTCTTCAGGTTGATCCTGAAAACGCTCGAGCCCGATTGATTCTTCAGCAGCGGGCCGAATCTGGCTGATGGCGAAAAAGAAGAAGAAAAAGACTCAGAGAAAACGACCGGCCAGTGGCAATCTGCAACTGTCCCTGTGTTTGATCGCCCGCGACGAGGCGGACTTTCTCGATCGTTGCCTGGGGAGTGTCCAGGGCCTTGTCGATGAAGTGGTCGTCGTCGACACCGGGTCGCGCGATGACACCAAAACCGTCGCCCGTCGCCATGGCGCAAGACTATTCTCTCACACATGGACGGGGGACTTCTCCGAGGCGAGAAATGCTGCCATCGAGAGAGCTCGCGGACAGTGGATTCTCGTGCTCGACTGTGACGAGATTCTTGCACCGCGAGACCACGAGTCCCTTCGTTCGTTGCTCACAGATGACGGCGCCGACGCCTACCGCTTGACGACCCGAAATTATGGCAACGATTCGGGGCGTGATCAGTGGTATGCAAGTGAGGGGACCGACTACGCTGTTCAAGAGAAGAGCTATCCGGGCTGGTTTCCGACGACGAAGGTTCGACTCTGGCGTCGCCAACGGCAGACTCGCTTCCGCGGCGCCGTGCACGAATTGGTCGAGCCCACACTGCAGGAAAGTGGGCAGCGAATGGGCGACACCCTCGTGCCGATCCATCACTACGGCTATGTGGAAAAGGAACGGGCATCAGATCGCTACGTTGAAGCAGGGGAGCGCAAGCTCGCGCAGAATCAGGACGATCTGCAGGCGCGTTACGAGTTGGCGATCGCCTATCGCGATGCAGGGCGCCTGGCGGAGGGGCTTGAGAAGATTCGTCATGTCGAGAAGGCCTTGGCCGGAGCAGAGACTGGATCCTCCGACTA
>Ga0115002_10005832_pt1 | contig 14391 bp, 9 predicted proteins | sample ArcticOcean_MG_C_8_FD_89576 | JGI IMG/M metagenome (GOLD analysis project Ga0115002, IMG submission 89576) | Marine microbial communities from western Arctic Ocean - ArcticOcean_MG_CB11_86 | ecosystem: Environmental > Aquatic > Marine > Oceanic | place: Arctic Ocean: Canada Basin | collected... | reverse complement strand
CATCCGCGCCGGTTAGAACCGCTACACAGGCGTCGTCGTCGGCCTCGAACGCGCGAAACGCAGCCGAGAGATCTTCAGAGTGAGCACGGTCGACCGCGTTTCGGGCCTGCGGCCGATTGATGACCACGGTCGTCACCGCCCCATTTTTTTCAACATCTATCGACATGATTTTGCCTCACCCACCGTCGTTCTCCTGCATAGTGCACTTTGGCCGGCTCGCTATACTATGCGAACCGAATGCGGCCCATCGAATAAGAACGGGCCACCGAGGTGGTGCCTGTTCTGGCACGGCCATGACAACGAACCGAAGCGAGGAGACCAACCGTGACAAGCCCAAGCTTGGACAGCTTCAAAACGCGCCGCACGCTGACTGTCGGCAAACGCAAGTACACCTACTTTAGTCTGAAGGCGGCTGAAGAGGCACGTTTGGGCAAGATTTCTCGATTGCCGAACTCGCTCAAAGTTCTGATCGAGAATCTGCTGCGTTACGAGGACGGCCGGTCGGTCACCAAAGCGGACATCAAAGCCGCCGGTACCTGGTTGAAGACCGGAAAGTCCACGCTTGAGATTGCCTATCGGCCGGCGCGGGTCTTGATGCAGGATTTCACGGGCGTTCCTGCAGTTGTCGATCTCGCGGCGATGCGCGGTGCAATGAGCAAACTCGGCGGCGATCCGAAAAAGATCAATCCGCTATCACCGGTCGATCTGGTGATCGACCACTCGGTAATGGTCGACAATTTCGGCACCCGCAATTCGTTCCGGGACAATGTCGACTTGGAATATCAGCGCAACGCCGAGCGCTATACATTCCTGCGTTGGGGATCGATGGCGTTCGATAATTTCCGCGTCGTACCGCCTGGCACGGGCATTTGCCACCAAGTCAACCTTGAATACCTCGCGCAGGTGGTGTGGACCAAGCGCGAACACGGACAGACCTATGCCTACCCCGACACATTGGTCGGAACCGACAGCCACACGACGATGGTAAACGGGCTCGCCGTATTGGGTTGGGGGGTTGGCGGAATCGAGGCCGAGGCCGCGATGCTCGGCCAACCGGTATCGATGCGCCTGCCTGAGGTTATCGGGTTCAAGTTATCCGGCAAGTTGCGCGATGGCGTTACCGCGACCGACCTCGTGCTGACCGTCACCCAGATGCTGCGCAAGAAAGGCGTGGTCGGGAAGTTCGTCGAGTTTTACGGGCCCGGACTCAATCAGCTGTCGCTCGCTGATCGTGCGACGCTCGCCAATATGGCGCCTGAATATGGCGCAACCTGCGGGTTCTTCCCGATTGATCAGGAAACGATCAACTACATGAAGGCGACCGGTCGCAAGCCTTCCCAAATTGCGCTGGTTGAGAAATATGCCAAGGCGCAGGGCATGTGGCGCACGTCGCGAACGCCAGATCCGATATTCACAGATACGCTGTCGCTCGATATCAGCGGCGTCGAACCTTGCCTCGCCGGGCCCAAACGCCCGCAAGACCGGGTCACCCTGGCGAAGGCTGCCGGCGAATTCGGCAAGGCGCTGGTCAAGGAATTCGGACGGGCGGGTAAATCCGCCAAACGCCATTCCGTCAAAGGCACTGAATATGATCTTGGCGATGGCGATGTCGTGATTGCCGCGATCACCAGTTGCACCAACACGTCCAACCCGAGCGTGATGCTCGGGGCCGGTCTGGTCGCCCGCAACGCGGTCAAGCTGGGCCTGAAGGTCAAACCCTGGGTCAAGACCTCGTTGGCACCGGGCTCCAAGGTGGTGAGTGACTACCTGAAGAAGGCCGGCGTCCAAAAAGACCTGGATAAACTTGGCTTCAACCTGGTTGGCTATGGGTGCACCACGTGCATCGGCAACTCAGGACCGCTCGCCGATCCCATCGCCGACGTTGTCACCAAGAACGACCTGGTCGTGACGTCTGTGTTGTCGGGCAATCGCAACTTTGAAGGCCGCGTCAGTCCCCACGTCAAAGCCAACTACCTGGCCTCGCCGCTATTGGTCGTCGCTTACGCGATCGCGGGATCGATGAACATTGATATTAGCAAAGACCCAATCGGTACCGACCGGAAGGGCAAGCCGGTTTATTTGCGCGATATCTGGCCGTCGACGCGAGAGGTTCAGGAAACTATGCGCCGATGCGTGACCGCGGCGATGTTCCGCAAGCAATATGATGCGGTATTCGAGGGCGACCGCGATTGGCGGCGCATCAAGACCAAAGCTAGCGTCACCTACGCGTGGCCACGGGGTTCGACTTATGTGAAAGAGCCGCCCTATTTCGATGGAATGAAGGACGAACCCGGGACCTTCAGCGACGTCGCCGGAGCTCGCGTGCTTGCCTTGCTCGGCGACAGCATCACCACCGATCACATATCGCCAGCCGGTGCAATCAAAGCCGATGGTCCGGCTGGCGCGTATCTGGCCAAGAATAAAGTCAAGAACGCTGACTTCAATTCGTTCGGGTCACGCCGCGGCAATCACGAAATCATGATGCGGGGGACCTTTGCGAACATCCGCTTACGCAACGAAATGGCGCCCGGCACCGAGGGCGGCATTACCCGGTACATGCCCGCCGGCAAGCAAATGTCGATCTACGACGCAGCTATGAAGTATGCGGAGTCATCGACTCCGCTGGTTGTCGTCGGGGGTAAGGAATACGGCACCGGATCGTCGCGCGATTGGGCTGCCAAGGGGACCGCACTACTCGGCATCAAAGCCGTCATTACCGAAAGTTTCGAGCGCATCCATCGCTCAAATCTGGTCGGGATGGGGGTCCTGCCGTTGGTCTTCACCGGCGGTCAAAGCCGCAAGACACTAAAACTTGATGGCAGCGAGGTGTTCGACATAAGCGGCATGGCCGGTGGTATTACGCCGCGCATGCAGGTCGATTGCACGATCACGCGGGCCAATGGTGGGAAGACTAAAATCAAGCTCGTGTGCCTGATCGAGACCGTTGACGAAGTCACCTACTTCCAGAACGGCGGCATCCTCCATTACGTCTTGCGAAATCTTTCTCAGGCGGCGTGACCGGCATCAAAAAAATATCACAGAGGTTTGATTCGCCGACGGTCACGGCGGCAGTTAAGTAGGCTGCATGGCAATATTTTTTCGTGCGCTCGCAATTTTAATTGTCGCCGGTGCCGCTACCGGTAGTTTCGTCCACCCGGCTTCCGCTGGCGAACCCATCGCTGTCGTTGAGCTCTACACCTCACAAGGGTGTAACTCGTGCCCGCCGGCCGATGAGATGCTGGGTGAACTTGCCAAGCGTGAAGATGTTGTCGCCCTGAGCCTCCACGTTGACTACTGGGACTATCTCGGTTGGAAGGACACCTTCGGCTCAGCCGAATTTGTCACCCGTCAGCGTGGCTACGCCCGGGCCAATGGACGACGTACGATTTATACGCCGGAGTTGGTGGTTGAGGGTAAGACCCACGTTGTTGGCTCTAACCCGGCGGCGGTGAAACGTGCGCTGGAGATGGCCCATGCCCGCGCGCGTAACAACCTTGACGTAAGTTTTGTGCGCGACAAGGAATACGTGACGGTGAAGGTCGCCGGCACCAGCAACGATGCGCGCCGCGCGGCGGTTTTTCTGTTCCGCTATGACCACCAAAACGATGTCGCAATAGAGCGCGGCGAGAACGCGGGCAAGACGCTCGCCTACCACAACGTGGTGCGCGAAATCAGACGCCTCGATACCGGGCACGCTGAAGAGCTAAGCATCATGCTGCCGATCAAAGATCTCAAGATGGGCGGTCGCGACGGGTGTGCGGTGATCGTGCAAGAAGAAGGCAACGGCGCAATAATCGGTGCGGCGCGCTTGGCGCTCGCAAACTGATCTCCCCTACATCGGGGCCGCGTCTTCTTTGCTAGGCGGCTAGCCCCCGGGCCATTACCGCGGTGAGACGCCGAGAAAAGCCGGCCGGATCCGGCAACGGTTCGCCTTCCAGAATTAGCGCTTGTTCAAGCAGCAGCTCGGCCGCATCGGCAAGGGCGTCGGCGGCACCCTCGTCTGAGATCGCTTTTGCCAGAACCTTGATCAGCTCGTGGCGGGGATTGATTTCGAGGATACGTGTCGCGGTCTGGTCGAGCTGTTGGTGCTGCTTTAGCAATCGCGCCAGATGTATATCCACGTCACCCTCGTCGGCAACCAGGCAGACCGGGCTTTCGGTGAGACGCTCGGACGTACGAACGTCCTTCACTCTTTCATCGAGGTTGAGTTTCAATAGCGCGATCAGGGCGCTGACCCCTTCTTCGCTGGCGGCCTCGGGCTTATCGGCTTCCGCTGATTCAAGAGCCTGGAACTTGTTCAGATCGATGGATCCGCGGGTCGCTGAGACGAGCCGCTTCTCCTTATATTCACCTATCGCGTTGATCCAGAAATCGTCGATCGGATCGGTCATCAACAACACTTCGAGGCCCTTGGCCGCGAAGCCCTCGATCTGCGGGCTGCGCCGGAGGCCGTCGACATCGTCGCCGGAGATATAATAGATCTCGTCCTGCCCATCTTTCATCCGACCGACATAGTCCTGTAGTGATACCCATGCGTCGCTCGCGTGGGTAGATCGGAACCGAGCCAGCTCCAAAAGGGACTCTTTGTGGTCGGTATCTTCGTAAATGCCTTCCTTAAGCGCCGCCCCGAAACCGTCCCAGAAGACGAGGTACTCGTCGGGCGCTTTTTCCGCTTTCTTCGTGAGTTCGCTGAGCACACGTTTGATCAGCGCTTTGCGGATCTTGAGCACCACCGGATTGTTCTGCAACATCTCGCGGCTGATGTTCAGCGACAGATCTTCGCAGTCAACAATGCCCCGTAGAAAGCGGAGATAAGACGGTATGAGTTCATCGCAATCGTCGGTAATGAACACCCGTTTTACATAAAGTTTGAGCCGTCCCTTGCGCTGCGGGTCGAACAGGTCGAGCGGTCTGGTTGACGGAACAAAAAGCAGCAGGGTGTATTCGATCTTGCCCTCAGCCTTGGCGTGCAGTGTGAGCCAGGGGTCGTCGAAAGCGTGGCCGACGTGGTGATAAAACTCTTTGTATTGCTGCTCGGTGATGTCTTTCTTCGGTCTGGTCCACAGTGCCGATGCCGTGTTGAGCGGTGTGTCGGCATCCGCTGCGTCGCCGGCAAGCGTGATTGGCAAAGCGATATGATCGGAATAGGTCTTGACGATGTGGCGCACCCGCGTTTCATCGAGAAACTCTTCCTCACCCTTCTTAAGTATTAGCGACACCGTGGTGCCGCGTCCTTCGCGGGCTCCTTCGGTGACCGTAAAGCCGCCTAGTCCATCGGAGGTCCAAATCCAGGCTTCGCTTTCGCCTGCTTTGCGGCTCTCGACCGAAACTTCCTTCGCAACCATGAATCCGGAATAAAAGCCGACGCCGAACTGCCCGATCAGACTGACGCCATCAGCTTTGGCCTCATCTTCCTGAAGATCCTGGACGAACTCTGTTGTTCCCGAACGCGCAATCGTTCCCAGGTTCTCAATCAGTTCGTCACGGCTCATGCCGACCCCGTTGTCGGTAATCTTGAGCGTTTTCGCCTTTTTGTCGAGCTCGATGCCGATTCGAAAATCGGAATCATCGGCCGTCAGTTCAGGCTTGGTCAGCGCGAGGTAGCGCAGTCTGTCGCACGCATCCGACGCGTTCGAGATCAATTCACGTAGAAAGATCTCTTTCTCGCTGTACAGCGAGTTGGCGACGATGTGCAGCAGCTTGCTGACTTCGGCCTGGAAATCGAGCCTTTCTTCAGACATCGCTGTGGCTCCTATTAGATCAATGTTGAAGGTTATGGAGAACGCGAACCAATACGGCTCTCTCAATCGCCGATATGTATGGTTCAGCGCACAACGTCAAGTCGGTCGGAGCCGATGATCCAGGTCGCATCGATTTTCGGTCGGTGTGGTTCTTGCGATGCTATGGGAAACGCGCTAGTTACCGCGAACAGCACAACGCGGTAGTGGGGGGCTCGGGCACGGGGATATTGGTGCCGCGCCCAAGAAATTCGGAGATATAATATGGCGCGAAATAAGATTGCCCTGATCGGCGGCGGAAATATCGGTGGCACGCTAGCGCACCTGGTCGGGCTCAAGGATCTGGGTGACGCTGTCATTTTCGACATCGTCAAAGGTCTGCCCCAGGGTAAAGCGCTCGATCTGGCACAGTCGTCACCGGTTGATGATTTCGATTCGCGTATGGTTGGCACACAAAGTTACAGCGCCATCCGAGGCGCCGATGTCGTCATCGTTACGGCGGGCATAGCGCGCAAACCCGGAATGAGCCGAGACGATCTTATTGGCATTAACACCAAAGTGATCATGTCGGTTGCCGAGGGCATCAAGAAATATTGCCCCGGTGCATTCGTGATCTGCGTGACTAACCCGCTCGATGCGATGGTATGGGCGCTGCAGCGGGCCAGCGGCCTACCGCATAACAAAGTCGTGGGTATGGCCGGCGTTCTTGACTCGGCACGGTTTCGCTACTTCCTCGCCGACGAGTTCAAAGTATCCATCGAGGACGTCACAGCGTCGGTGATGGGCGGACACGGCGATACCATGGTCCCGCTGGAGCGCTATTCGACGGTCGCCGGAATCCCGCTCAGCGATATGATAAAGATGGGCTGGACCACCCGCGAACGGCTCAATGAAATCGTGCAGCGCACCCGCGACGGTGGCGCCGAGATCGTTGGTCTGCTCAAGACCGGTTCGGCATTTTATGCCCCGGCGAGTTCGGCGATTCAGATGGCTGAAGCCTATCTCAAGGACAAAAAGCGGGTCTTGCCGTGTGCCGCTTATCTCACCGGCCAGTTCGGTGTGCGTGATCTCTATCTTGGCGTCCCGGTCGTAATCGGCGCCGGCGGGGTCGAGCGGATTGTCGAGATAGAGCTCAATGCCAGTGAAAAGAAAATGCTGAAAAACTCGATCGCAGCGGTTCACGAGTTGGTCAGTACGGTCAAAAAGCTCGAGCCGAGCTTGGCCAAAAAAGGATCTAAGCGACTGGTCAGGAGCACCCGTCCGCGGCGCGGACAAGCGCCGACGCGCCGTCGTACGCGTCGCTGATCCAGCCATCAGGGTATCGTGATTGTCATCGGCGCGATGATGGTTGCGACCGACATCCCGCGGTGTGATAACGCCGTCAGGGTCAAAAAAATAGCTGCGCGCCGGGACGAGGATTCATGAATATCCACGAGCATCAAGCAAAGGCCCTGCTGGCCAAATACGGCGTGGCGATCGCCCAAGGCGGTGTTGCGTTCACGGCCGATGAGGCAGAGAAAGTTGCCAAAGAACTCCCTGGGCCGGTTTGGGTCGTGAAGGCTCAGATTCACGCCGGCGGCCGGGGCAAGGGCGGTGGGGTGAAGATCGTAAAGTCCGTGGACGCGGTGAAAGAGACCGCCGAGCAGATGCTCGGGATGAATTTGGTCACCCCGCAAACCGGTCCGGGCGGCAAAGAGGTCAACCGCATCTACGTTGAAGATGGCTGTGACATCGACCGCGAGCTCTATCTCGGCATGCTGTTGGATCGCGCATCCAGCCGCTTGATCATGATGGCGTCGACCGAAGGTGGCATGGAGATCGAGGAAGTCGCCGCCGCGACTCCCGAAAAGATCTTGCAGGTTACGATCGATCCCGCCGTGGGGATGCAGGCCTTTCACGCACGGCAATTGGCTTTCGCTCTGGGCCTTCAAGGCAAGCAGGTCAACGCCGCCGTCAAATTCATGCTGGCGGTCTATGCAGCGTTTATCCAAACCGATGCGAGCATGATTGAGATCAATCCTTTGGTTGTCAGCAAGGCCGGCGACGTCCTCGCGCTCGACGCCAAAATGAATTTCGACGACAACGCTCTTTTCCGCCATCCGGACATTGCCGAGTTGCGTGATGTCACTGAAGAAGATCCGGCCGAAGCCGAAGCACTCGAGAACGAACTCAGCTACATCAAGCTCGATGGCAACATCGGTTGCATGGTCAATGGCGCGGGCCTGGCGATGGCCACGATGGACATTATCAAGCTCAATGGCGGCGACCCCGCCAACTTCCTCGATGTCGGCGGCGGCGCAACGAAGGAGCGCGTGACAAAGGCGTTCAAGATCATTCTTTCCGACAAAAACGTTGAAGGAATCCTCGTCAATATCTTCGGTGGAATTATGCGTTGCGATGTTATTGCCGAGGGCGTCGTCGCAGCTGCCAAGGAGGTAAGCCTTGACGTGCCGCTGGTCGTTCGGCTTGAAGGAACCAACGTAGATCTTGGCAAGAAGATACTCGCCGAATCGGGCCTGCCCATTGTCACCGCCGACGATTTGGGCGATGCCGCAACAAAAGTTGTGGCGGCAGTGCAGGAGGCCGCCTGATGTCGGTTCTGGTCGACGCGCAAACCAAGGTTATTTGCCAGGGTTTCACCGGCGCGCAAGGGACGTTTCATTCTGAGCAAGCGATCGCCTATGGCACCAACATGGTTGGCGGTGTAACGCCGGGCAAGGGTGGGTCCATGCACCTGGATCTTCCGGTGTTCAACACGGTTGATGAAGCGGTCTCGACGACCGGGGCGAATGCTTCGGTCATCTACGTGCCGCCGCCCTTTGCCGCGGATGCGATCCTCGAAGCGATCGATGCCGAAATAGCGCTTGCGATTTGTATAACCGAAGGAATTCCCGCCCTCGATATGGTGCGGGTAAAACGGGCGCTTATCGGTTCGAAGACGCGGCTAGTCGGTCCCAACTGCCCCGGCGTGATCACGCCTGATGAATGCAAGATCGGTATCATGCCGGGACATATTCACATGCGTGGCAATGTCGGTATAGTGTCGCGGTCTGGAACGCTCACCTACGAGGCTGTCGCGCAAACGACAGCAGCCGGCCTCGGTCAATCCACATGTATTGGCATTGGCGGCGATCCCGTGGCCGGCACAAATTTCATCGACTGTATCGAACTGTTTCTCGGCGACGACGAAACCGAAGCAATTATTATGATCGGTGAGATCGGCGGTTCCGCCGAAGAAGAAGCTGCCAGCGTGGTTAAAGAAAGCAAAATCAAGAAACCCGTCGTTGGTTTCATTGCCGGTCAAACGGCACCGCCGGGACGGCGCATGGGACATGCCGGGGCAATCATCGCTGGGGGCAAGGGTACCGCTAGTGAGAAAATGGACGCCATGAAATCGGCGGGTATTACGGTTGCGGACTCACCGGCATCGATCGGCACAACGTTGGCGACGGTGTACAAGTAAAGCTCGAACGCAGACGTTGCGATTTCGGACGAGAGGCGGCGCGGCGCGCGCGCCGATTCACGCATGACACAAGCGTCGGATGCGACTTCTTTTCTATCGCGTAGCAATAGCGTGTTCGTGGAGCAGCTCTACGCGCGCTATCTAAAGAACCCCGCTTCGGTCGATCCCAGTTGGCAGGCCTATTTCGACGGGCTTGGCGACAACGCCGATAACGCCGACGACGTCGCCGCGGCATTGCAGGGCCCGAGCTGGGCACCCAAACACTTATTAACCCAAGCCGGTGACCTGCTCGACGGCGACGACGAAGTTGCGTCGGTTGCTTCCGGCGTCGACGCCGAGGCCGCGCGCAGCGCCACGCTCGATTCGGTGCGGGCTTTGATGCTGATCCGCGCTTACCGGGTGCGGGGGCACCTCATGGCCGATCTTGACCCTCTTAAGATTGAGGGGCGCGACGCGCATCCGGAGCTCGACCCGGCCTCGTACGGATTTACCGAAGCCGACCTCGATCGGCCGATCTTTATCGACGGCGTGCTTGGGCTGGACTCGCCAACGATGCGCGAGATCGTTGATGTCGCACGTCAAACCTATTGCGGCACCATCGGCTATGAGTTCATGCACAATCAGGACGCCGACGAAAAATCGTGGGTGCAGGTCCGGGTCGAGGGCGATGACTTCCGGCCGCGCTTCACCAACGAGGGCAAGCGGCGCATCCTCAAGCAATTGATTGAAGCGGAGGAATTCGAAAAATTCCTCCAAACCAAATACACCGGTACCAAGCGCTTCGGGGTCGAAGGCGCTGAGTCCTTAATCCCGCTGCTTAATGCGGTTATCAAGCGTGCTGCCGAAGTCGGCGTCGAAGAGATCGTCTTCGGCATGCCCCACCGGGGCCGGCTCAATGTCTTGGCCAACATCATGCTCAAGCCCTACCAGGCGATTTTCGCCGAGTTTCAGGGCGGTGCTGCACACCCACAGGACATCCAGGGATCCGGCGACGTTAAGTACCATCTCGGCACGTCGGTCGATCGCGATTTCGACGACAAACAGGTTCACCTCTCGCTGACCGCCAATCCCTCACACTTGGAAGCTGTAAACCCCGTGGTCAACGGCAAGGTGCGGGCCAAGCAGGCGCAACGCGGCGATGTCGAAGGCCGCAAGGTGATGTCGGTTCTGATGCACGGAGACGCGGCATTCGCCGGGCAGGGGCTGGTAGCCGAGACTCTTGGACTTGCCGAATTGCGCGGCTACCGGACTGGTGGAACGATCCACATCATCGTCAACAATCAGATCGGGTTTACGACGCGACCTTCGGATTCACGCTCGTCGCCCTACCCGTCCGATGTTGCCAAGGGATTTCAATCGCCGATTCTCCACGTTAATGGCGATGATCCCGAAGCGGTCGTACATATCGCGCGAATGGCGACTGAATTTCGCCAGGAATTCGGTCGTGACGTCGTCGTCGACATGTTCTGTTACCGTCGCGCCGGCCATAACGAGATCGACGAACCCGCATTTACCCAGCCCGCTATGTATCGGCGTATCGCCGAACTTTCGACGACGCGGCAGATCTATGAAAGCAAACTCGTTGATGAGGGTACGCTGACCGCGGCGGAGGCGGAGGCCTACCACACGGAATGCGTGGGCCGTCTCGAAGGTGAGTTCGAGGCGGCGTCGGTCTACAAGCCCAACAAAGCGGATTGGTTTGAGGGTCGCTGGGCCGGCCTCAAGCTGCCCGATGGTGGCGCCCGGCGCGGTAAGACCGAAATCTCGCTGAAGAAGCTTCGCGAGATCGGCCGTAAGCTGGTCGATGTCCCGGATGATTTTGCGATACACCGAACTGTACAGCGGATGCTCGATGCCAAAGCAAAGACGATTGAGTCCGGCACCGGCATCGATTGGGCAACGGGTGAGGCACTCGCGTTTGGTTCTTTGCTGCTTGAAGGCTATCCGGTTCGCCTGAGTGGCCAGGATTCGGGGCGCGGCACGTTCTCACAGCGCCATTCGGTGTGGAGCGATCAGAAAAACGATGGGCATTACACGCCGCTCAATAACTTGACCGACGCTCAGGCACCTTACGAAGTTATCGACAGCATGCTTTCGGAGGCGGGCGTGCTCGGCTTCGAGTATGGCTATAGCCTCGCCGAACCAAACGCGCTGGTTCTTTGGGAGGCGCAGTTTGGCGATTTTGCCAACAGCGCGCAGGTTGTTTTCGATCAATTCATCGCCTCGGGTGAGAGCAAATGGCTGCGCATGTGCGGCTTGGTTATGCTGCTACCGCACGGTTATGAGGGCCAGGGCCCCGAGCATAGTTCGGCGCGCCTCGAGCGTTACCTGCAACTCTGTGCCGAAGACAACGTGCAGGTTGCCAACTGCACGACGCCGTCGAGCTATTTCCATATCCTGCGGCGTCAGTTGCACCGCGATTTTCGTAAACCGCTGATCCTGATGACGCCGAAATCGCTGTTGCGGCACAAAATGGCGGTTTCCGATCTGGCGCATATGGGCCCGAATACGAGCTTCCACCGCGTATTGTGGGACGACGGCAAACTGCAACCCGACAAGTCCATCAAGCGGGTCGTGTTGTGCAGCGGCAAAATTTACTACGACCTGTTTGAGGAACGCGCCAAGCTGGGGATCGACGACGTGTGCTTGCTGCGCCTGGAGCAACTCTATCCCTTCCCCAATGAAGCGCTGTGTGAAGAACTATCGCGCTTCAAGAAAGCGGAAATCGTGTGGTGCCAGGAAGAGTCTCAAAACCAAGGCGCCTGGTTCTTCGTCGCGCCGCGCATTGAAGGTGTCCTTGACGAAATCAAAGCGACGCATCGCCGCCCACGTTATGTTGGGCGCCCCGAATCCGCTTCGCCGGCGAGCGGTCTATTTAGTTTACATAAGGCGGAGCAGCTGAAGCTGGTTCAGGAAGCGCTAACCGGCTAACGCAAACAGGAGGTTTCCATGAAAATGGAAATTCGCGTTCCCACCCTCGGCGAGTCGATGACCGAAGCAACTGTTGGACAATGGTTCAAATCGGTCGGTGAATCCGTCGCCCAGGATGAATCTTTACTCGAACTTGAGACCGATAAGGTCACCGTTGAGGTCCCGGCGCCGGTGAGTGGAACGCTAACGGAAATTATTGTCGAGACAGGAACGACGGTCGAGATTGGTGCTCTTCTGGGTAGCGTTGAGGAGGGCGAGGGTGTTGTTGGTGGCACGGCTAAACTCGAGACGTCCATGCCACCTGCCCGGACTGTAGCTGCGGCGCAGAGCCCCGTGTCATCCCCGTCAACGGCATCGGCGGCACTGCCCTTATCGCCGGCGGTTAAGAAGTTGATCGATGAAAACAGCATCGATCCCGCGCAGATGGCGGGAACCGGTAAAGACGGACGCATCCTCAAAGGCGATGTTATCGCGCATCTAGAAAGCCGGCCCGCGACACCGCCGATGTCGCCGGCAACCGCGGCACCCCAGGTGCCTTCGGGCCCGTCGGGTCCGCGCCCGCGCGCCGATCGCGAAGAACGCGTGCGCATGACGCGCCTGCGGCAACGGATCGCCGAGCGTCTTAAAGAAGCGCAAAACTCGGCCGCGATTCTCACCACCTACAACGAAGCCGATATGGGCCAGGTGATGGCACTGCGGGCCGAGTATCGCGACGACTTCGAGCGCAAACATGGCGTGCGTCTCGGCTTCATGTCGTTCTTCGTCAAGGCTTGTGTGGCCGCGCTTAAGGAGATTCCGGCCGTCAATGGCGAAATCGACGGTGGCAATATCATCTACAAGAACTATTACGACATTGGCGTTGCCGTCGGCACGCCGCAGGGGTTGGTGGTGCCGGTGGTCCGTGATGCCGATCAGTTGAGCTTTGCGGATCTGGAGAAGACGATTAACGGCCTCGGCACCCGCGCGCGCGACGGCAAGCTTTCCCTCGACGAGTTGCAAGGCGGAACGTTTAGTTTGTCGAACGGCGGCGTCTATGGATCGCTGATGTCATCGCCGATCTTGAATCCGCCGCAGTCGGGCATCCTCGGCATGCACAAGATCCAAAAGCGCCCCATGGCAGTTGGTGACGAGATCGCGGTGCGGCCGATGATGTACCTCGCTCTCAGCTACGACCACCGCATCATCGACGGGCGCGAAGCCGTCACCTTTCTGGTGCGGGTTAAGGAATGCATCGAGGATCCGCAGCGTCTGCTGCTCGATCTGTAGCGCGATCGATGGGTTCACGACCGCATGGCGATGGAGGTCCCCGATTTGGCCAAAGATAAGTCTGATCTGGAAAAATTCGATTTGGTGGTGATTGGTGGCGGACCCGGTGGCTATGTCGCTGCCATTCGCGCGGCCCAACTGGGTATGAAAACTGCCTGCGTGGAAAGCCGCGGCGCTCTTGGTGGAACCTGTCTCAATGTAGGCTGCATCCCCTCCAAGGCGCTCCTGCAATCATCCGAACTCTACGACGAAGCTACGCACGGCTTCGGCACCCACGGCATCAACGCCGGATCAATCAAGCTCGATCTCAAGAAAATGATGCGGCGCAAAGATGGCGTGGTTGACGACCTGACCAAAGGGATCGCGTTTCTCCTGAAGAAGAACAAGGTGACCTACCTTGCTGGTTTCGGTGAGATCAAGGGGCCCGATACCGTTACGGTCAAGCTCGCCAAAGGCGGCGATCAAACCCTCAAGGCGGCGCGCATTCTCATTGCCACCGGGTCTGAAGTGACGCCGCTGCCCGGGATTGAGATCGACGAGAAGCGGATCGTCTCTTCGACGGGCGGGCTCGAACTCAACAAAGTGCCCAAGCATTTGGTGGTGATCGGCGGCGGCTATATTGGCCTCGAGTTGGGCTCGGTGTGGCGCCGCCTAGGCGCGAAAGTCACCGTGGTCGAATTCCTGGATCAAATCACGCCTGGCATGGACTGCGAGCTCAGCCGCGAACTCCACAAGATATTGAGCAAACAGGGCATGGAATTCCGGCTGTCGACGAAGGTGACGTCGGCGGTGGCGACGCGCAAGGGTGTCGATTTAAAACTCGAGCCGTCCGCCGGCGGCAAAGTACAATCAATGAAGGCCGATGTGGTGCTGGTATCAGTTGGACGTCGGCCGTTTACCAATGGGCTCGGGCTCGACGACCTCGGCGTGTAGCACGACCAACAAGGGCGCATCGAAGTCGATTCGGCGTTCCTAACCAGTGTCGCCGGCATT
>Ga0115002_10005831_pt1 | contig 14391 bp, 15 predicted proteins | sample ArcticOcean_MG_C_8_FD_89576 | JGI IMG/M metagenome (GOLD analysis project Ga0115002, IMG submission 89576) | Marine microbial communities from western Arctic Ocean - ArcticOcean_MG_CB11_86 | ecosystem: Environmental > Aquatic > Marine > Oceanic | place: Arctic Ocean: Canada Basin | collected... | reverse complement strand
TTTAAAGAGATGAGTAACTTTATGGAAATTTACGATGGATTTTATACTAATCAATTCAAAGTAAAAGTTACTAAATTAGATGGGAATGAAGTTTTGATTGTGTATAACGATATGAAAAATAATAACATGCACGAACATCAATTTTCAATAAAAGACCTTTACTCAGGAGAAATTTCAAAATTGACATCTAAGTTAGCAAAAATACAATCAATAAGAGATGCGGTTAGTACATTTTTAAGAGAACTCGTTATGGGAAACAGCTTGACTGTAGTTGAAGGTCGAGATATAGGGAGTGTTGTTTTCAAGAATGCGAAGTTAAAAATATATATAGATTCTCCATTGGAATTAAGAGCAAAAAGAAGATTAAATCAATCTTCAAATGAAGAAGGTTTATTAGATTTACTAAAAAGAGACAAGGAAGATACTAGCAGAAAAAATTCACCATTAATTATTCCAGACGGTTCAATAATTTTAGTTAATGATAATCAATCAATTGAAGATTTAGTTAAAGCTATAAAGTCAGAATATAAGTCTTTAGAGCTCTTTTAGTGCATCAGTTGCAGTCCAATCTCTATCTCTAACTTTATTTGGGATGTTATTAGTTTCCTTTAATTGTGGGAATATTTGATTTAGAATTGTTATCAAATTCTTTTGTATTTTTCTTAATTCGATCGGCAAAGGAAAGTATTCTTCCTCCTCGATATTTGTAAAATGTTGAATATTTTTAGGATTTATTTTGGATATAATCTGCTCAACGATATGATCTGGTGCAGAAGCGCCAGCAGTGATTGCTATTTTTTCACCAAGCTTATGAGTTTCATTCAATTCATCTACATTGTTAATTCTTAATACATTTATGTCTAAGTTTTTAACGGTATTAACTAATGCGTTAGTATTAGATGATGTTATTGACCCAACTACTATTACTGTATCAACTTTAGGTGCAATTTGAATAACTGCTTCTTGTCTATTAGTAGTTGCATAACAAAGATCACTTTTTCTTGGTATTTTTATCTCTGGATATAATTCCTTTGATTTTTTAAGTATATTTTCCCATTCTGATAAAGCTAGAGTAGTCTGAGCAAGAAGAGACACATTTGTGGGATCATCTGGTTTAAAATTAATCAAATCTTCTGGCTTTTCAATAAGAGTCATCTTTTCTGGAGCAACACCCATTGCTCCCTTAGCTTCATCATGATCTTTATGACCTATATATATAATTTGACTGTTATTACTTGATAGTTTTTTAGCTTCATGATGAACTTTTGTAACTAAAGGACATACAGAATCTATTAATATAGTTGAATTTTTAACAAATATATTTTTAATTACAGGACTAGTTCCGTGAGCTGAGAGCATAGATACTGCACCTATCGGAATTTCATCAGGAGATTCTACAAAGATGATACCATTTTTTACAAATACTTCCACTATCCAATCGTTGTGGACTATTTCGTGGTAACAGTATATAGGTGTAGGAAAAAGCTTTATCATCCATGTCAAAGCTTTGATAGCCATTTCTACTCCCGCACAAAAACCTCTTGGATTAATTACAATCAATTTCTCAACCATAAATACAAGGATAGTATTGTTTTAATAATGATGAAAAATAGTATGATTATTTCAATCGTTGGTCTTCCTAATTCAGGCAAATCAACATTAATTAATGCACTTGCTAAGAAAAAAGTCGCTATAACTGATGATATACCGAATACTACTCGTGACTATATATCTATAAATATTGAAGTTGAAGACTTGATACTAGAGTTAATAGATTTACCAGGTTACATAGATTCTCCAGATGAGTATTTGAAAATATTTCAAAAAAATATAAATTCTAATCTAGATAAATCAGATTTAATTTTGTTAGTTCTAGATTCAAAAAATCCTAATCAACTAGATATGGATAAATTAATAAAAAAACTTAGGTTATATAGTGAAAAAGTATGGTTATTAATTAATAAAGTAGATAATTTTGACGAGATCTATTTGGATGATGTAATTTATAACTATCAGTTTAGTAAAGAGTTTTATATTTCTGGATATCATAAAAAAGGCATAAATACACTTTTTGACAGTATTAAGGAACATTCAAAAAAAATAGTAAACAATAATTCAATAGTAAAAAATCAAGGTAGTAAGTTATCAATAATAGGTAGGCCGAATGTAGGAAAATCTTCTGTATTTAATTCTCTACTTGATTACGAAAGATCTGGAGTAAGTAATATACCTGGAACGACATTAGACATCATTTCTGAATTCGTAACACTAGAAGAGACCGTTTTCGAAATATCAGACACAGCTGGTATACCAAGAAAAAAACAAAAACGAGGAATTGATAGGGTAGGTTCATTAATGTCTTTAAAACAAATTCCTATTTCTTCAGTCACATTAATTGTTGTGGATTCAATGGATGGATTAAAAGTAGAAGATATTAAATTAATTTATGAGTGTATAGAAAACAACGTAACACCAATTGTTGTTTTAAATAAATGGGATTTACTTACTAATGAGGAAAAAGTTGTAATCGAAAAAGATATCAAACATGAACTACATTCAAATAACTGGGTGTCTATAGTAAGAACTTCTACGGTAAATAAAAGAGGTATTGATTTATTAGAGAAAACAATTAAAAAAGTTTACAGTTCTATGGGTCAAAGAGTAAAGACAAGTGAAGTTAATAAATTTATAAGAAGTCTTTGGATATCTTCTCCTCCACACCCATACAGGGGGACTAGAGCAAAAATTAAATATGTTAATCAGTACAGTACACATCCACCATCTTTCTCCTTTCAACTAAAAGGTAATGTTCCGAAGAATTATAGAAGATTTTTAGTTACTCAACTTAGAAGGGAATATAACTTTGGGTCAACTGCAATAAAGGTAAAATTTTGAAGTATCCAATGGGTTTTAGGTTAGGCTTATTTTTTGCAGGATTCTATATTGCGATAAGAATTTTGCAGTTAATATTACGTTATAGTTAAAACAAGAAAGATAATAAATGCATATATATTTTGGAGGAGGATGTTTTTGGGGTGTAGAGGCTGAATTCAGAAAACTTAATGGAGTTGTTGCTACGTCTGTAGGGTATATGGGCGGTAGTACTATTGATCCTTCTTACGAACAAGTATGTACTGGTCTAACAGGACATGCAGAAGTAGTAGAAGTAGAATTTGATGAAAAAATTATAAGTATTCAAGACTTACTAGATGTTTTTATGAACATTCATGATCCTAAGCAATTGAACAAGCAAGGACCTGATATTGGAACACAGTATAGGTCAGTAATATTTTTTACAAATAATGATCAGAAAGAAGTATCACTTAAAAAAATTGCTTATATGAACAATCAAATGAAAAATTCTGTAGTTACAGATATAAAACCTCAAGAAGAGTTCTATATAGGGGAAGATTATCATCAAAAATATTTAGAAAAAAAAGGTTTAGCAAGTTGTCATCTAAATTTAAGCTAAATGATTACTGTATTTTCTGAAAGTAAAACTAAAAAAAATATATCAATTTTTATTGTAAAAGCATTAATTAGAATTATTATTAACAAGTCCACATAAAAACACTTTTTAGTGGATTTTTCGTATACGAAAATGGAGGAAGAATATTGATTAATTTTAAAAGATCACGGTCGTGGCGCCTTATATTGTTATTTTTAGTTTTTGCAATAGTTGTAGTCGCATGTGGGGGAGCAACGGAAGAAGTGTTTGTTGAAGAAAATGCTGCTCCTGAAGATACTTTAGCTACTGCTACTACTGTAACGTCTTCTGTTTCAACAAAGCTAAGCATACCTGAAGGCATATATAAGATGGCTATATTCTCAGAGCCTCAAACACAGAATTACTGGGCTTTCCTTGATGGAGAGAATGACGTATGGACATCTTACGCTATGTCAAGTCAATCAACATCATTATTCTCTATTTCTTATCCAAACTATAACCTCGTAGCGAATATGGCTACGTCGCTTATAAACTCGTCAACTGATAACGATGATGGTACATTCACTTACACAGTTCCAATGGTTGAAGGATATACATGGAGTGATGGTTCGGCAGTAACGGCTAATGATATGGTTTTTACATACAATACTGTTGTAAATTTAGAACTACAGCAAAATTGGGCATCTGGTTATAAGATCCCGGTTGTAGATGAAGAAGGAAAAGTAGGTCAAGGATTACTTAGTATAGTTGCTAATAACGATTACGAAGTAGCAATTACCTTTAACTATGACCCAGGATTATCAGATTGGCAATACGGAGTAGCGCAAGTCTCAATTATGCCAGAATCATATTGGAGCGAATTTGCAACAGACAGAGAAACTCTAATAGGAACAGACGGTTTAAATGCACCAGTAGTTTCTGCATTCGTTTATGAAGCAGTAGAGGCAGGAGCATATACACTATGGGGATATGATCCAAATACAATGTATTTTGGTGGAGATACAACAATTTACTCAGCAGGAACAAGAATTTTCAAAAATAATGGTGTCTCACCATCTGTTGATGGAAGTTTTGGTGATACAACTGGTGACAGTTTCACATACACCTCAGGTCCTTTCATAGGAAAAGTAGAGTTTACTCTTTACGGTAGTCAAGATAGTGCTTATCTTGCTTTTCAAAATGGAGACGTAAACTTTGTTCTTAACCCACTTGGGCTTAAGAGAAACTTATTTAATGAACTTACACGTAATTCTGATATAGAATTAGTAGCAAATCCAGCTAACGGATATAGGTACTTAGCATTCAACACTAGGGTCTTCCCTAGTAGCAACAAACATTTCAGACAAGCTGTATCTTGTATGGTTGATAAAGATTTCATTATTAATAGTGTTTTACAAGGCGTAGCTATAAGAACAGACGGTCAAATGCCGGCGGCTTTGACTTCATGGGTTGCTCCAGTGCAAGGAATCCAAGCTGAATGTGATGGGTTATCTGCAGCTGATAGATTTAATAAAGCAGTATCAGTTTTACAAGCAGGTGGATGGTCTGCAACAGATTGGGGACGTGCTCCAGAATCAAACGACGATAGAGCGACACCTCCAACAGACCTTAAGGGTCCTAACGGAGAAGTTTCACCTGAAAATATGTTGTTGTATGCACCAGGTGCTGGATATGATCCTCTAAGAGCTACATTCTCACTGTATATTGCAGACTGGATGAAACAATTAGGATTTGATGCGGTAGCACGTCCAACAGGCTTTACTGCTATTGTTGATAAAGTATTTGCACCAGAAAATTGTAAAAAATGGTTTTTCTACATATTAGGATGGGGAGGTTCAGCGTACCCTGACCATCCAGTAGAACTCTTTGGATCAAAATACGATTCCTGTGAAGGTGGTTACAACACCCCAGGATTTAATAATAAAGAATTTGATGCATTAACAGATAAATTCGGAGCAGCTAAAACTGTAAGTGAGTCTATAGGTATTATGAACAAGATGGAATCAATTCTTTATGAAGAAATGCCATATCTAGTTCTATTTACAACACCTATTCTCGAAGCTTATTCTGGAGTTGTGTATCCGTTTACAGAAGTACTTGCTGGGCTATCTAACCTTTCTGGTCTACCAGGATCTGTAAAATTATCTGAATAATCTCAGATTAAATTTTAGCGGGGGATTGTATATTTCCCGCTAAATACTTTTTTTGATCAAAATTAGGGGTGAATTAACACGATGAATAACTATATTTTCAAAAGGTTATTACAATTTGTCCCCGTATTTGGGCTCTTTTTAGTCTTTTCTTTCGTTTTATTTAATGCCACTCCTGGTAATGCTTTTACAAATATACTTTTGAATAGAGAGTTACCTCCAGAAGAATATGCACGAGTAATTGCTACTTTTGGATTAGATAAACCAGTACATGAGCGACTTTTTCTATATATAAATAATTTTTTCAGGGGAGATTTTGGATATAGTTATACTCATTTTCCAAAAACCCCTATAGACCTTATATCGGAGTATTTACCTAGAACTTTAATGCTTTTTGCAGTTGTAAATATTGTTGCTTTTTATACAGGTTTTATTGTTGGTAAAATTTTAGCTTGGAAGAGAGGTACAAAAACAGAAACGTGGATTACTATGGCTTCAGTATTTTCTTATACAGTCTTCTACCCCTGGTTTGCACTTATGTGTTTATGGTTTTTCGGATATAAAATGGGTTGGCTTCCAGTAGGAAAATTTTTATTTCCGGAAAAATGGTATGAATCTCCATATTCTGCAGATGAGGTATTTTTCACTATGATTCGATATACCATTGTTTCTTCTCTTGTATTATTTTTTATATTCGTATTATCAAAAAATATTGAATCTATCTCACAGAGAAGAAATACTAGGCTTACTGGATTTGCTGTATTAATTGTAGTGTCATTTGTTTTTTGGAATAATGGAGATGCAGGACTAAAAAGTACTTATGCTTGGGACATAGCATATCATATGATCTTACCTGTCCTTGTAGTTACGTTTGTCGCATTCGCTGGAACTGCGTTATTAATGAGAACAACAATGATGGAAGTTTTGAAAGAAGATTATATACTTACAGCTAGAGCAAAAGGGTTAAGTCAAAAAAGAATTCGTGATCGCCATGCTGCTAGAACGGCTCTACTTCCAGTTGCTACATCATTTATTTTTACAATAATAACTATTGTTGATGGAGCTGTTATAACTGAAAATATATTTTCTTGGCCTGGTATGGGAGTACTTCTTCTTGATTCATTACTTAGAGAAGATATCCCAGTAGCTATGGCCTGCTTCTCTTTTCTAGGAGTACTTGCTCTAGTGTCTCATTTGCTAGCTGATATTTCATACGCATATTTAGATCCTCGAATAAGAATTGGCTCACAAGGTTAAATTATGTCTGATCCATTAAAAATTGAAGATAGTAAGAGAAAAAATAGTATTTTTTCTCCTGTGGTACAAAAGAACTGGTATTTGTTTAGGCAAAGTAAAATGGGTCTTATCGGTTTTTTTATCATAGTTTTTTTTGCTGTTTTAGCCATTATGCAACCATTATTTTTTATTTCAGGATATTGGTCAAATAATATTTATGATCCTGTTGTTGGTTATGACTCAATAGAAGTTGAGCTTGTAATTGTTAAGTGTCCTAGAAATTCTGATTTCCCGACTGAAAAATATGATAAACCTGAAGATTGCCCAGGAGATGGTGAGATATCCGATAGGATGGTAATGCCTTTTGCACCTAATGCAAAACCTGGTGATTACTACGAGACGTTTCTTCAACCAGCACCACCTTCAATAAAACATTGGCTGGGTACAGATTCATTAGGCAGAGATGTATTCTCCCAAATAATGAAAGGGAGTCAAGTAGCTTTTATGCTTGGGTTATTGTCAGCTACATTATCAGTTAGTATAGCAACTCTCTTAGGAACAATTGCTGCTTTCTGGGGTGGGAGAGTAGATACATATTTAATGAGACAGGCTGATTTAATTTTAATGGTGCCACAATTACCACTTTTATTAATAATGGCAGCACTATATAGATTCCAAGTATGGCATCTTGCATTAGTATTAGGAATTTTAGGAGGGTTTGGAGGTTTAGTTATAAGTGTTAAGTCACAAGCATTACAAGTAAAGGTGAAACCTTTTGTTGACTCTGCAAGAGTTACAGGAGGAACAAAATTTAAGATTATGACTTCACATATACTACCGAACGTTGCCCCAATTGCATTACTATATATGGTGTTTGCTGTGACGGGTGCAATTTTTGCTGAATCTACATTGTCTTACTTAGGACTTTTGAATATAGATATGAGCTGGGGAATGATGATCCATTTAGCACAAACGGACGGATATATATTTTCAGGATTACGATATTGGTGGATAGTTTTACCAGCCGGCTTATCAGTTACATTTTTATCAGGTGGTTTTTATTTAGTGGGTCGTGGTTTAGATGATGTATTCAATCCTAGATTAAGAAAGCGTTAAAATGTCTGATAATCTACTTGAAGTAAAAAATTTATATATGAATTATGAAACTTTAGAAGGAAAAGTTGCTGCAGTTCAAGATGTATCATTCTCAATCTCGAAAGGGCAAAGTTTTGGATTAGTAGGTGAATCTGGTTGTGGTAAAACTTCTGTTGCGATGTCACTACTAAAACTCCAAGCTGATAATGGGTTTATTGATTCGGGTAGTATCTTTATTGATGGAACTGACATTGTTCCATTAGAAGAAAAAGAATTAAGATCTATCAGATGGAATAAAATTAGTATTGTTTTTCAAGGAGCAATGAATGCTTGGAATCCCGTAATTAAAGTTGGTGAACAGATAAGAGAAGCACTAAGAGAGCACTATCCTGAAAATACAAAACATATTAACTATAATAAAATGGTATCACTTTTCAATATGGTTGGTTTAGATGATTCTGTCTTAAATCGTTACCCTCACGAACTCTCGGGTGGTATGAAACAACGTGCAATTATTGCTCTTGCATTATCATGTGATCCAAAATTAATTATTGCTGATGAACCTACAACAGCTCTAGATGTTGTAATACAAGATCAGATTTTGAACGAATTAAAAAAAATTCAAGAAAATCTAGGTCTTGGTGTCTTGTATATTTCTCATGATATCTCTGTAATTGCAGAAATGACAGACAACATGGCGGTAATGTATGCTGGTAGAATCATTGAAAAAGGACCTACTAAAGATTTGTTTGCGAATCCAAAGCATTCATACACTAAGTTGCTTTTAGAATCTACTCCTTCAGTAGTCGGTGAGAAAAAAAAACTGTATTCACTTGATGGGAAACCTCCTAGCTTAATGGATGAGATACAAGGATGCTCATTTTCTCCAAGATGTCCGAATCCAACAAATGATTGTAAGAATGGCTTAATCGAGATGGGTTTAATTGAAACAGAAAATGGACACTGGGTAGATAAGTGTTGTGTGAATTGTGGATAAAATAAATGTAGTCGAAGTAAATAATTTAGTTAAGCATTTTGATATTAAATCAGGGTTTTTCTCATCAACAACTAAGGTAGTAAAAGCAGTTGATAATATTTCCTTCCATATAGGTAAGGGAGAAAGCTTAGGCCTAGTAGGTCAGAGTGGTTGTGGCAAGACAACTACTGCTAGGTTAATGACTCTCCTAGAAGAGAAGACTTCTGGAGATATTACTTATTACGATAAAAAAACAAAAGTCTTAACCAGTTTAGATGCTTTGGAAAAAGAGGACATTCAAAATTTTAGAAGTCAGGTGCAGATGATATTTCAAGATCCTTATGAATCTCTTAACCCAAGATGGTCAATAATGAGTATCATTACTGAACCTTTGAATATACACAATCTTGGATCTGCAGATGATCGCATTGAAGCTGCAATTAATATATTAACTACTGTTGGGTTAACTCCAGCTAATAATTATTTAGATAGGTTTCCACATGAACTCTCTGGAGGACAAAGACAGAGAGTATCTATTGCGAGAGCATTGATTATGAAACCTGCATTTGTTATTTGCGATGAACCTACTTCCATGCTTGATGTTTCAATTCGTATATCAATCATGGATCTAATGCTTGACCTTGGAAGAGATCTAGGAGTTTCCTATTTATATATCACACATGACCTAGCAGTTGCACGCTACATGTGCGATCGAATTGCTGTGATGTTTAATGGAAAAATTTTAGAGATTAGTGAAACTGAAGAATTGTTAAATAATCCAATACACCCATACACTAAAAGGCTACTTTCTTCAATTCCAGTTCCTGATCCTACATACAAAAGAGTGAAATATCATTTGGACTTTAAAGAAATAAACGAAATTATTAAATCGTCAGAAGGAACTGATATGATAGAAGTAAATAAAGGACATTTCATATCTACTAAGGATTTTTCTAATGAACTCATCTAATTTTATACAAAAATACTCCATCCCAAATGTTGTTACACTTTTAAGATTAATTCTGTCTTCATATTTGCTTATCTTTATTGATTATAAAAGTATTAATTATATTGTACTTCTAATGATTGTTGCCGCAATTGGCTTATCTGATTCACTAGATGGATATTTGGCACGTAAATATAATGCTATTACTAAATTTGGAACAATATTAGATCCATTTGTTGACAGAGCAGTATTTATAATGATTATGTTTTGGCTTAGACCTATATTTTTGAAGTATTTCTTTCAGGGAGTAATTTTACGAGATTTATTAGTACTTATTGGTTCTATATTTATATTAAATAAGACTAATACCATAAAAGTATCTAGTTTAGGAAAATTTACAACTGTACTTTTGTTTGTTGCTGTATGTTTTTATATATTGGCAATAGAAATTAATTTTGGAATATTTATAGAAATAATTTCACTCATATCTGTAGTCTTATATTATTTTGTGGCGCTTGAATATTTATATAAGCAAGTACTATTCTCAGAGTAAATGAACAGCGATACACAACCAATCGGAGATGACATAAGTATTTATGGGGATGTTAAATATATATTAACTCTCATTGATAGAAATATCCAATCTACTTCTTGGCTATTGAGCGAAGGCTTACATCGTATAGGAAGAATTCAAGGACATGAGATACTTCTAGATGATATAACTGTATCTCGTAATCACGCCTATATCACAGTTAACGCAGAAACTATAGAAATTCAAGATGAAGGTTCCACTAATGGGATATTTGTTAACGGCGAATTGGTAATTAAGCAAAAATTAAAGGCTGGAGATAGAATACAAATAGGCAGATACATAGCTCTAATTGTAAAGGTTTAGTAATGAAAATAGGAGAAGTAGTTAGGCTACTAAAAAAAGATTATCCCTCAATTTCTATTTCTAGAATAAGGTTTTTAGAAAAAGAAGGTTTACTAAAGATAACTAGATCTAAAGGTGGGACAAGAGATCTTACAGATTTGAATATCGCTACTTTGAATAGAATATTAAATTTACAAGAGAATCATTATGTGACCCTTAAAGCAATAAAAAATAATCCATCTATATTAAAAAACAATAAATCTGTTTCATTGAAAGAAAAATACTCATTAATTGATTGCTTAAAGCATTCTGGACTTAGCAAAAGATTCTATGACGAGCTAGTAAGTATGGGATTTGAAATACTTAAATCCGATTATACAAATGATGATCTAAGTAGATTTAAGTCATGGAATTACTTATTTAACAAAGGATTAAAATTAAATAACCTAGCTGCACTAAAAGGAATAAGCGATAGGGGAGCCTCATATTTAGAACAACTAATAAAAGTTAATTCTATTCCAAATAGTCAGTCGAAAGAATTAAGTAGCCACTTAGGAAACATTATTGGGGGTACAATATTTTTTCATATGGAGCAGTAGTCCTCTCAATTATATTAGCACCCTTCTTAAGTTCATTTAATAATTTAGAGAGGATGTCTACTGATGTATATCTATCATATGATATTGATCATAAAGAAATTATGTATTCAAAGAATTTAGATAAAGAAATTGCTCCTGCTTCAATCACTAAATTGATGACTGCAATATTGTTACTTGATAATTTTCAAATAAATGAGCAAATTGAAATAAGTATAATTGATGATGACATTAAAGGAAAAATTGCACACTTAGTTAAAGGTGAAACAATGACTGTTTCAACTCTTCTTGATTTTTTATTGGTATATTCAGCGAATGATGCGGCACATGCAGTAGCTCTAGCAGTATCTGCTACTGAGGAAGACTTCATTAACATGATGAACATAAAAGCTAAACAGTTAGGAATGAATAATACAAATTTTAAGAACGTTCATGGTTTAGATGAACCAGGACACTTTACAACAGCAAAAGACTTGTTAATTTTATCTTTGGAAGCAATTTCCTATGATGAGATTCTTGTTTCAACAAGCAAAGAATTTTTTTCAACAAGTATAAATAATAATGAACAAATCAAATATAGTTCCACAAATGCATTAATTTCAAAAAATTTCACTGGATTAAAGACAGGTTGGACAACTAATGCCGGACTAACTTTTATTGGCCTTTACCAATTTATGAATAGAAATATTATTACTATAGTAAATCAAAGTAAAGTCGATCTAAAAAAATACAACCATTTTTCTGATACATTGCTCTTAAAAAACTCTTCTGTCAATAATTTTAAAGAAATTAATATTTTAGATCAAGGAGCTATAATTGCAAATATTTATAGTGGCTTAGGAACAAGGCCTGTCAAAAATGATTCTTCAATTAACATATTTGGTAATGTAGAAAATAAGCATGAATTTGCTTCAATAATTGTTGATTATAATCTTATTACATTAATTTATGATAATAATGTACTAGTTAAGGTATCAATTCCTCAGCTAAAAAAATTTACTGTGTTTGATAAATTATTTTTTTGGTTGTTTAGTTAACTAAATTAGTAAATATAAATTAATATAACTATGTGGAGCAAAAAATATATCTTTCAGTTTCTGGCATTAGAGTTGATGATGAATCGAATTCACCAATCTTACTTTTAACGAACACTGAAGATTCACGAGTTATGCCAATTTGGGTCGGTAGTATAGAAGCAGTTCATATAGCTTACGCCAAAGATAATGTAACTACTTCTAGACCCCTCACTCATGAATTGCTTATAAATGTCATAGAATCTCTTGACGCAAAAGTATCTGAGTTATGTATTGATAATGTCGTAGATAACGCTTTTCATGCACATTTAGTTTTACAGACAATTAATGGTACTATTTCTATACCATGTCGTCCAAGTGACGGAGTTTCTATAGCAATAAGGTCTTCAGCACCTATCTCTATATATAAAAAGATATTTGATTCAATAAGTGTTGAAATAATTGAAGATGATATCTCAATAGAAGAATTCAATACTTTTATTGATAATGTAAATCCATCTGATTTTAGTTAGGTCCTTGTATTTATTATAAATTACACTAATGTAATTAAGTATGAAACAGGGATACACAGGACCTCAGGTATGTAATATTGTCGGGATATCATATAGGCAACTTGACCACTGGACTACTACAAAATTAATTAAGTCTTCCCTAAGAAATATAAAAGGGTCCGGGCACCATAGACTATATTCATTTGAAGATTTATTAAAGATTAAAATCATCAATAACTTAAGGGATGCTGGAATGAGTCTACAAAAGATACGCATAGCACTAAACTCATTGCAAAAGATTTTGAATACAGGAGCAAGTTATTCAGATATAACAGTAGTTTCAGATGGACAGTCAATATATGCATCAAAAAATGAAAACGATTTTATAGATATACTAAGGAAAGGACAAGCAGTATTTGGGATATCACTAGGACCCGTTCATGATGAAATAGAGCAGCAGGTTATAGATCTCTGGGCCTCCGACGGTAAAGTGCAGGATGGAAAAAAGTAATCTAAATATAAACTTTGCTCATACCTCTGAATTTGAATTTTCTGAGTTACTAACTTTATATAATATTGATTGGGTATATGAACCTACTAGCTTTGCCTTAAAATGGGGGAGTGATGGTTCAATAAAAATGATGTTCACACCAGACTTTTATCTTATTGATCAGAATTTATATATAGAAATTACAACTATGAGTCAAAAACTTGTAACAAGAAAAAATAAAAAACTTAAACTAGCAAAATTACTTTATCCATCATCAAATTTTAAAATAATATATGAATTTCAGTATATTGATTTGTTACAAAAATATAAAGGAACAAATTCATTAGATTTTCAAAAAGCTATAGCTAGCTAATGACTCATTAATATTTTCTTCTAATCCCAGTTTTTTTATTATCTTTAATTCATTTTGCATATCTGTATTACTCATAAGTCTATTGTCAGTGTTAACTGAAATATTAAACCCTAGAGTACTTAATACTTTTATTGGATGTTCTTCAAATGATTTATACATCTTTGTATGCATATTTGAAGATACACACATCTCTAGCATAATTTTATTATCTAGTATATATTTTGCAGTGTCACCAAGGTCGTATCGTCCATCAATAATATTAATATCTTCAATTACCCTAACTCCATGTCCGATTCTTTCTGCTCCATTATCAATTGCATCTTGTATGTACTCAGGTCCTGCTCCTTCTCCAGCATGAATTGTAATATTTATATTGTGTTTCTGTAATGTAGAAAATTCATTTTTAAAGTTTGATGCTGGATAACCATATTCAGGTCCTGCTATATCGAAACCTATAATTTTATCTTTAAAGTCAGTCAAGCATAACTCTGCAACTTTTCTGACATCATTTGGATTATTTCTCATTCCGCAAACTATAATTCCGGAAATTATCCCATACTTATTTTTTGCTTCATTAAATCCGGAATTAATTGCATTGATAACTTCAACGGCTGATAAGTTATCATTCTCTGAGTACATTGGAGCAAATCGTGATTCATAATATTTAACCCCATTATTGTGC
>Ga0115002_10005830_pt1 | contig 14396 bp, 12 predicted proteins | sample ArcticOcean_MG_C_8_FD_89576 | JGI IMG/M metagenome (GOLD analysis project Ga0115002, IMG submission 89576) | Marine microbial communities from western Arctic Ocean - ArcticOcean_MG_CB11_86 | ecosystem: Environmental > Aquatic > Marine > Oceanic | place: Arctic Ocean: Canada Basin | collected... | reverse complement strand
ACTTTCCGAAGGGAACGGACATCTCGGTCTACTCGCAGAGTGAACTGAACGCGGTGGCGAAGCGGCTCAATGGGCGGCCAAGAAAAATGCTGGGATATATGACGCCTGCAGAAAAATTCAAAGTCAGTGTTGCAACGACGGAATGAGATCGAGATAGCATTCTGTGGTCGAACTATCGAGGGCATGATCGCGACAGGAGTCGCGTGCGATGGGAAGTCGCGACCCGAGTCAATTTCCGTAGGCCTGTTGTTTAAGAAGAGGGGAGGCTTGCGGAGCAAACCGTCGGAGCGACGATTGCCTGCGCCAATCGCGGATTGGCGAGATGGTAATCTCGTCGGAAATCATTTAGCAGGCCTTTTGCTTGTGCGTCTGCGACCCAGTCGACGTTTGCCGACAGTAAATCGAAAAAAAAGCCCCACTTGTCCGGAATAAAGTACCGCTCATACCCACGGCATTTTGTTGCATGTCCCGGTTCTAATACGATGAATTGGGGTTTGTCTAGGGGGTAAATTATGACGAGGCGTAAAAACCAGGGCTTTACGCTCATTGAGTTAATCGTATCGGTGACCATTCTGGCCATCGTGTCAGCGATTGCGTTGCCGTTGTATACCCAATATTCGCAGCGCACGTACCGCGTGGAACTGCAATCGGACTTGATGAATTGCGCAGAAGCGCTTGAACGCCATAACGCGATCAATTGTACCTATATCGGGACTGCGGACGCGGATGCAGACGGCATTTCAAACGTAGACGGCGATAACGGGCCCATCGGTACCGACATTTGCGCGGCGCGTAGCGTTGTGCAAGAACGCTATGCCATATGGGCTGACGTCACACACTCTTCAGGTTTGACGACTTGACTGACAATAAGACCGGTCGCTTGTCTTGGACTGAAATTGAGAACTTAGATTGAACCGTTCGTTGATAGAATTATCTGCTGCAAGAATTAATATGAGGTTCCTGTGAATAACGAACTATTGCGCTTGGTGTTACGCGGCGCGACTAAGCTGCTCTGTGTTGTAACACTTGCATCGATTGGTAGCGTCAGCGCGCAGCAGTACAATGCCCCGGAGAGCTCCAGTAGAGGGGTTATTCAAAACATCGATTTGGCACACAACCAAATGGTGGTCGGTGGCAATCGCTACGACGTACTGATCACCGCCAAAGTTGAGATCAATGGGTCGTATGGAGCATTTACCATGCTGCGTACGGGCACCCGCATCGAGTTCAACTACAAGAAGTTCGATGACGGTGTGTGCCAGATAATTGAGATTCGTGAACTCACCGCGGGCGAGACTATCGAACGATCCTAGACGTGCGTCGCGTCTAGGCTCCTCCTACAGTTCATCGAGTTTGGCTAGCTGTTCCTTGAACGTCGCAATGGCGGTCTCGAGTTCGGCCGCTTTATCACGCTCCTTGGCAACCACCTTTGGCGGTGCCTTCTTTACGAAGTTTTCATTTGCCAATTTTTTGGTCGTTCTGTCGAGTTCATCGGACACTCTTTGCAACTCCTTGCCAAGCCGCGACCGTTCTTCGGCAACATCGATCAGGCCTGCGAGTGGCACCATGACTTTGAGATCACCGACCAAAGCCAACGCGTTGGGAGGCGGCTCTGCATCGTCATCCAGCCACGTTGTAGTCTCGACGTTTGCGAGGCGTTGCAACATAGCGGCGCTCTGGGTTGCGCGTTGCTGATCAACATCGGTGCCGCCTTGAAATAACACCGTGACGGGTTGACTGGGTTTGATTTTTGCTTCGCCGCGAATATTGCGGATGCCAGAGATGACCCCTTTGATCCATTCGACCTGGTGCTCGGCGTCGGCGTCGACTGGGTAGTCATCGGCGTGAGGAAAATCCTGCACCATGATCGTGTCGTGACTTTTGTTCAGGCGTGGTGCGACCTGCTGCCAAATCGTTTCGGTGATAAACGGAATTACGGGGTGCGCGATCCGCAGTAACGCTTCCAATACCTCGACGAGCGTTTGTTGGGTAGCTTGCTGTTGCTCGGGTTTGGCAGACTCATCCCACAAGAGCGGCTTCGCAAATTCTAGGTACCAATCGCAGTATTCATGCCAGGCGAATTCGTACACGTGATTGGCGAACATATCGAAGCGGTAGGTTGCGAGAGCGAATTCAGTGTCTTCGACCAGTCGGTTCAGTTTGCTAATGATCCAGCGGTCTACATTGGTACGTTCTGGGGTATTGGTAATGACGAGCGATTCAGAATTCGTTAGGACAAACTTACTGGCGTTCCAAAGCTTGTTACAGAAATTTCGGTAGCCGTCCAACCGGCCCAAGTCGAAGCGTGCGTCGCGGCCGGTGGTGGCGAGGGATGCGAACATGAACCTGAGGGCGTCCGTTCCGTATGCAGCAATGCCGTCGGGAAACTCCTTTCGCGTTGCCTTTTCAATAGCCTTTGCCATGCCGGGCTGAGTCAAGTTGGTTGTGCGTTTAGCGACTAGGGATTCGAGATCGGCGCCGTCGATAAAATCCAATGGATCCAGTCCGTTACCTTTTGTTTTCGACATTTTGTTGCCGTCGGAATCACGAATGAGGCCGTGGATGTAAACCTTCTCGAATGGAATCTTGCCCACAAAATGCAACGTCATCATGATCATACGAGCCACCCAGAAGAAGATGATGTCGTGTCCGGTAATGAGGGTTTTGGTTGGCAGATAGGTATCGAGTTCCGGCGTTTGATCGGGCCAACCTAGTGTAGCGAATGGCCAAAGTGAAGACGAAAACCACGTTTCGAGCACGTCTTCATCTTGTCTCAAGGCTACGTCGTCGGCCAATGTGTATTTGCGGCGTGCGTCGGCTTCGTTTTTTGCAACATAGATGTTGCCTTGGCGGTCGTAGAACGCGGGAATCTGATGCCCCCACCATTGTTGACGACTGATGGTCCAATCTTTGATGTCCCGCATCCAGGCGAAATAGATGTTTTCGTATTGTTTGGGGATGAATTCGATGTCGCCGTCTTCGACCGCTTTGATGGCAGGGTCTGCCAGCGGTTGGATCTTCACAAACCACTGATCAGTCAAGAGCGGCTCAATGATGGCGCCGGAACGGTCGCCGCGGGGCACCACCAATGTGTGGTCCTTGATCTCGCCCAAGAGCCCCAGAGCATCGAGATCTTTGATCACGGCGTCGCGGGCTTGCGAGCGATCTAGGCCGCGATAAGCGGACGGTGCGTTCTCGTTTATCGAAGCGTCGTGCGCAAAGATGTTGATCAAAGGGAGGCCGTGTCGCTCACCCACTTCGTTGTCATTGAAGTCGTGGGCGGGCGTGATCTTGACGCAGCCGGTGCCGAACTCTTGATCCACGTAAGTGTCGGCGATGATTGGAATCTTGCGGTCGGCAAGTGGCAGTTGTACGTGGCCGCCGACCAAGTGCTGATAGCGCCCGTCGTCGGGATGGACCGCGACCGCGGTATCCCCCAGCATCGTCTCAGGTCGAGTGGTTGCAACCGTCAAGAAGGCCTCGCCATCCTGTGTTGATGCACCGTCCAGCAGCGGATAGCGAAAATGCCACAGATGGCCGTTCTCTTCCTCGTTTTCGACCTCGAGATCCGAAATGGCAGTGCCAAGCTGGGGATCCCAGTTGACCAAGCGCTGGCCGCGGTAAATCAAGCCCTCGTCGTAGAGGCGAATGAAGACTTCCAATACTGCGTTTGCGTAATGCTCGTCCATCGTAAAACGATCGCGAGTCCAATCGAGGCTCGAACCCATACGACGTATCTGCCGGCTAATCGTGTCACCGGATTCGCCGCGCCATTGCCAAACCCGGTCAACAAATGCATCACGGCCGATGCCTTCGCGTGTTTTGCCTTCGTCGGCTAGCTGTCGTTCGACGAGCATCTGGGTTGCAATACCAGCGTGATCGGTGCCCATTTGCCAAAGGGTTCGATCGCCCTTCATCCGTCGATAGCGGGTCAATGTATCCATCAACGTCTGATTGAAGGCATGGCCCATGTGTAGGGTGCCTGTGACGTTAGGCGGCGGAATGAGAATACAATAGCCGGGCCCGTTGCCTGCTGGCGCGAAGTAGTCAGTCTCTTCCCAGTGTTGATATAGCGGCTGTTCTATTGCGTTTGGATCGAAACTACCATCCATCAGGTTCTTGGGACTTGCGTCATCGTCGGTTGTGTCCACTATGCTTCCCAAGAATCCAAATCGTGATGGTGCAATGGATAACCGCGGTCGCGATAGTATTTATAGCGTTCACGTCCTTGATCTTTAGTCGTGCCGACGACGATCTCCGCTACACGATCGAAGCGGCCAAAGAATGTTGGAATTTCCCTGGCTAAGTTGATCATCAATCCATCCTGCTGAGTTGGGTCTGCACATCCGATGTGAATTGGGCTGATTGGCAGGTCATTCGTCAGGTTGTCGTGCGGCACAAAGCGATGCTTTGGGTAGTCCCACATCAGTTCATCCAAGGCAGTCGCATGCTCGGCACTATTGACGTGCACGTGTACGGGGTTTCCGGACCGGGCAGCCTTGAGACCTAACCGGCAAGCAAAACGCATGCAGGCATCTTCGGTCTGGTCTTGCAGAATGTAAAAATCGATGCGGGTCACGCGGACATCCTTCGTTAGTTCTTGCTGGACAGAGACTAGCCAGCTTGGTCGGCCAAATACCTGAACAGTAATGGCACGGGACGCCCGCTAGATCCTTTTCGTGCCCCCGAGTGGAACGCGCTGCCCGCGACATCCAAGTGCGACCAGGGGGTGTCCTTGACGAATTTCTCAAGGAAACAGGCGGCCACAACACTTCCCGCTTCCCGACCACCCACATTCGCCATATCCGCAAAATTGCTCTTTAGCGGAGCGTGGTACTCAGGCCACAGCGGCATGCGCCAGATTTTGTCACCTGATTCATCCGCAGCGCGCTCCAAGTCAGCGGCCAACGCATCGTCGTTGGAATACATTGCGCTCGCGTGCGAGCCAAGCGCGACAATGCATGCACCGGTTAACGTAGCAACGTCGATAATGGCTTTCGGTGCTAGCTTCTGTGCATAGGCGAGAGCGTCACATAGCACCAACCGGCCTTCCGCATCCGTATTTAGAATCTCGATGGTTTGTCCCGACATGGACGTGACGATATCGCCAGGGCGAGTCGCGTTGCCGCTTGGCATATTCTCCGCGGCCGCGACGATGGTGACGAGATTGAGCTTGAGTTTCGCCTCGATCGCGGCTTTGGTCGCACCGATCACGCTTGCCGCGCCGCACATATCAAATTTCATTTCGTCCATCGCCGCGGGTGGCTTTAATGAAATCCCACCGGTGTCGAACGTAATGCCTTTGCCCACCAGAACAACGGGTGCGTCCCCGCGGGTGCCGCCGTTGTATTTGATGACGATCATGTGCCCAGGGCAATCGGACCCTTGGCTGACTGCTAGGAATGCGCCCATTCCCAATTCGCCCATCTTCTTCTCATTGAGGTCCGTTACGCTGACGCGTGGATCTTTAGCGAGCTTGCGCGCTTCGCGGAGAATGTAATTTGGGTTGCAGATGTTAGGTGGCTCGTTGCCGAGATCCTTGGCCAAAGCCATGCCTTGATCCAATGCATTCGCGGCGCGAATCGCTTGTTTGATCGAGGCGCTTCCGCGGCTGGCATTATGCATTCGGATTCGCGCCAGAGTAGGTATGCTGGTCGTTTGCGATTTGTGCCGACCAAAGCGATAGCCAGAATGGCTGCAGGCCTGCATCACCGTAGCGGCTTTCCACGCAGATGAGCGTCCAGCTACCCGGACGTGCTCCAGCGCGATAGAGGCTTGATTGATCGGCAGCTTTAGCAGATCTTGTGCGACTGCGTTGCTCAGTTTGGCGAAACCACCTTCGTCCATTGCGTCATCGGCGCCGCCAATTATGAGAATACGTGCAACAGGTCCATCCAGATTAACGCAAAGCGTAGAGCTTCCTACATCCTTGAAGTCTTGGGATGCGCGCGCAAGGATCGGTGACACGCCTAATGCGCGGGTCACGCGTTTTGCGACCTTCAGCGATGTGACCAGACAGAGCGTACGATGTTTGGCAAGATCGCCATCGAGGAATTGGTACTTCATGGATATGGTTGTCGAGAAAAGTAGTGCGCAATTCTAGGCTAAATTACGAGTAGGTTCATATGGGTGTTGCCGCACGGTATGTAAATCGTGAAATGGCGTCGATCTTTGCGGTCGCGCTGGCTGTGCTGTTGTTGCTTGCCGTCGGCGGACGAATCATCGGCTATTTGCAGGAAGCTGCGATCGGCAAATTCTCCGGGACCACTGTTTTGGTGATCATGCTGTATCGTTTGCCCGAGTTTGTTCAGCTCATTATTCCGTTTGCTCTGTACATCGCCGTTCTTTTGACGGTTAGCCGTCTGTACGCGGATCGCGAGATGGTCGTGTTGCAGGGTGCCGGTACGACTACGTCCAAGCTCGTGGGTTGGATGTCGATAACAGGCCTGTTAGTCGTCGCGATAGTCGCCCTCCTGAGTACGTTTGTTACCCCCTTGGCGATGCGGTCATTGGATCAATACTTGGCCGCGCAACGTGCGGAATCGCAGTTTGAGACTGTGAATGCGAATGTATTCCAAAAGACCAGTGGCGGCTCCAGTGTCACCTACAGCGAGGACATTTCGTCCGACCGACGCACGCTGTCCGACTTCTTTCTCGCCCAAGACCTAGATACCGAGCCCGTGATCACGGTATGGGCGGAAGCGGCGCAACAACAGTTCGATGAATCCACCGGGTCACAGTTTCTGGTATTGCACGACGGTTACCGGTACTCGGGAACTACCGGAAAAAGCGACTACCAGGTTCTAAAATTTGAGGTGCTCAGCCAGCGCGTGGACACGGCCGATGTCCCTCAGGAGGAGGTTGATGTTACGGCTAAACCGACAACTGAGCTAAGCAACCCGTCAATAGAGGTTGCCGAATTGCATTGGCGGATTGCGTTGCCGCTGTTTTGCGCGATTGGTGGATTGTTGGCGTTGGGACTTGGTCACGTCAGACCGCGGCAAGGGCGATTCGCCAGAGTGGTTCCAGGCATGCTGATGATCCTCGCGTATTACTTGTCCCTGCTCGTCAACAAGAATGCGCTCGCTGAGGACAATTTGCCGAGTGTGTTCGGGATGTGGATTGCACATGGAGTCTTCGTCGTGGTGGCGGTGTTTTTGTTGCGTCGAGTAGCCGATCCAGTCAATGCCTAACCGTGTGGTTAATTTCCCCGCACCAAGCCGGTTGCGGGTATCCGGGCGCCGGTTTAGGGTATAGGGAACAGACGGATAAGTAGGAGGGAGCGATGCAGATTCGATTTGTTTCTATCAACGCGTGCGTTGCACTAGTGACATGCTTGTTGGGAGCCTATGCAAGCGCCGACATCCCTAGAATGGATGATGGCAAACCTGACCTTTCTGGAACATACGATATCACCACCCTGACGCCTTTTACCCGCAATCGTAGCTTTGGGGAAAAGATGGAGTTCACCGCCGAAGAGGTCGAAGAACTTAAGAGCACAGCGCATTCGCGGGTTGACGCCGCGGCTGCGGCGATCGATCCGTCACGTGGCCCGCTCGAAGCACTCGAGGGCGATGCAAAAACCCGGGGGGTGGATAACTCTGGAAGCTACACACCGGGCAGCCACGACTATTTTTGGTTCGATTGCGGTGGCCAATACTGCGACCTTTACCAGTTGGGTGGCAAATACCGCACCTCGATCGTTGTCGACCCGCCCAATGGACAACTACCGCAGGTGTCCGACGCCGGCAAGGCGCGACGCGCGACATTGCGCCCATACTACAAAGCAAAATATCCCGGCGAGGCATATTGGTTGGAAGAGGGCGGCGATCCCTACGGCAATCCGGAAGATCTGTCGTTGGGCGACCGCTGCCTCTACATGGGCTTGACCGTTCCGGCGCGACCGTCTGCGTACAACAACATGAAAACGATTGTGCAATCGGATGACCATGTGCTGATCATGGTTGAATGGATGCACTGGCCGCGAGTCATCCGCTTGAATTCAACACACGTGCCACAAGACATGGGTTCATTGGGAGGTGATTCAATTGGCTGGTGGGAAGGCGATACGCTTGTGGTTGAGACGACGAATTTCTTGACCTATCCGGATGTCCCCAGAGAGGGTTTGCGTATCGTTGAGCGCTTTAGCGCGATCGACGAAGGTAGCTTGCTGTACAACTTCACCGTGCATGACTCGGATTACGTTGCGCCTTATACCGGCGAGTTTCCGTGGACCAAGAGTGACAAGCGCTTGTATGAATACGCTTGTCACGAGGGAAATTACTCAATGGCGAACACGCTTCGCGGAGCGCGCGTCCTGGAGCGCAAGTGGATCGAAAAGAACGGCCCGCCGTCTGGCCGATAGCAACAAGTGGCAGCTAGCTAGTGCGCGTCCCAAATACGTAGTATTTGGTGGCGTGCGCCTGGTCGCGACAGGAGTCGCGTGTCTGATTCAACCCCCGTAAGGGTTTTGCGAGGTTTTCCTTAGTGAGGTTTTCCTTCGTAAGGAGGACAACCGTCGGAACGAAAATTGCCTGCGCCAATCGTAGATTGGCGAGATGGCAATTTTGGGACAGGGAAGAGCTAGCGAAAGAGGGCCGGTTGCACGACGCCAAGCTCGATCAAACTGTCACCCGTTGCCTTGAGTGTGTCCATCACATCATGCGGCTCGAGACCTAATTCCTCGATTGCTTTGGTCATACGTGCGCGTAGGCGTAGGTGGGTTGCGGGCGGATCGTAGTCGCCGGCGATATTGATGTCAGGGTACAGCTTGCCCAGAGTGTCGAGCAACATACGCATGGTTGGCTCGCCTGTCTCATCCGTCGCGACCATCAAGTAGCGTGACCCGTTGGTTGCGACATCACTTTCGGCACATAGCCGCTGCGCCTGGGCGATGTCGCGTACGTCGATGATGTTCCATTGCATGCCTTGCTCTTGGAAATCGGTCGTGCCGCTCAGCATCAGGCCAATACGGTGTTGCCAACCGGTGTCTTGCGATTTGGCAATCAGCGGCCCAAGCACATGGCAAGGGCATACAGACACGACATCGATGCCGTGCTTCGCGCCAAATTCGTATCCAAGCTTCTCCGCATCGATCTTGCCTTTGGCGTAGGCAGATCGCTCGATGCTCCAGGCGTTGACGACCTCGCCCTTTTTGTTGGTATAGGTATGACGCGCATCTAACGTTTCATAAGATCCACCCGTCCAATCATCTTCAGTGTACATGTAGTTTTCTTCGCGCCCGGGTGAGCCTCGCCCCATGACGGCAGCTGTGGAGGACGTATAGACGATGCGCTTTACAGTGGCCGCTTTGCGACAGGACTCCAATACGCCGCCCGTCGCGTCGAGTAACCCCGAATACATAGTCTGCGGTGTGGGGCGCTCGTAGGACTTGTCACTGCCTAAGTCGGCTGCGACGTGAAACACTACGGAACAACCTGCGAATACTTCGTCATACGCCCCGTTGGCTGCTTGCCGAAGATCGCAGGAATGAAGTTCGACGCTTCCGGGGCCGCGTTCGCCGATAGCGTTTAGATAGGCTGTTTTGTCCTCGCGACTTGTATCCCGCAGGCAAGCCCGCACGGTATAACCGGCTTCGACTAAGTTTTTGACTACGTGAGATCCGATGAAGCCGGAAGCTCCGGTGACGGCGACTGGTCCGTCGGCGGGTCCTTGAATGGCTGGCATGTATTGCGTTCCGTTTTTTGTTAGTTATCGTGTCCAGAAGGTGCCATTCTAAGCGAAGTGGCATATGATTTGCAGGCCCGGCCGCTGAGAGAGCGTTTGACGCAATGACTTCTCCCAATTGACTCATCGCGGACGGATGCCCGGGATCTTGTAAATCTGATCGAACCAACCACGGCTATCGAGGTCATGGCTTGGAGTTGTGAAAGAGGAGTCGTACATCCAAGGATTAGGTCTTCATTTGCGCGCGAAATCTCAGACTCCGGGAACGGCACGATATTGGGCGAGTCACCTGCAACGGATTTGTATGCTGTTTCTGAGCTTCGTGATAGTGGTGTTGGCCGCAGGTGCTCGAGGGCTCGATGTGGATATATCCACTATCTCCATCGCGACCGAAGGCGAGTTCTTTGTACAGGCGTTTCACGCAAAAAACGAGGTGGCGCCAAAGCTCATTGTCGTGACTTATAACGATGACGATGCCGTATCTGACTTTCCGCGTCGGGTGCAGTTGTATGACGTGTCGGCCAGCGGCGTGATTGCAGGGGTGCCTTCGCTCGACATGGAATTGCCGGCAGCCATGCATTTGGTAGATACGACGACCAGCGGCTCTGTGCCAATGTTTGTCGGCTACCAAGATCAACGGTTGTACGCCTTGGACGTGACGAACGGCCAGTTCACAGACATGATCGCGGTGCCATCGATCTTTCGTGGTATCAATCGAAGTAATTCGCCAAAGATTGAAATCTTCAAGGATCTAAACGACGACGACCGGGACGATGTCATCATGGCGGACTTCGCCGGCTGGCAGGTGGCTATCCAATTTGCCGATGGCTCCTATTCACAACCGCTAGCGATAGGCCCACCACCGTTCATGGCGATTGGAACCGATCGATACACAGCGTTTCGGGCCGAAGAACCTTATTTTCTGGATAGCAATGTGGATGGCAAACAAGACATCGCATTCTGGATTGACGGCGAACTTTCCGTACATCTACAACGAGATGATGGAACATTTGAGCCGGACCCGGTTCGACTAGACACTGGACACAGCGATGTGTTGGAAGGTTTCTACTCTCTAAGTATTGGTGCCGATCCGGACAATCCTGACGGCGCGCAACGCGTGCTCGAGTCGATTGATGACATCGACAACGACGGCCTGGCTGATCTGATTGTTCAGACCATTTCAGGTGATGGCATTTTTGGCAAAGAGACTCGGTATGAGTTTTTCCTAGGCCATGCCGGAGAAATGGGTAGCCTCGCTTTCCCCCAATCACCGACGACGATAATCGAATCTAATGGTATCCAGGCTGTCAGCGAGCGGGTCGATCTCAATGGAGACGGTTTGCAGGAAGTGATCGTTACTTCGATCGACATCGGCATCGGCACCATCGTTCGGGCGCTTTTGACACGCACGTTCTCGCTGGATGTTGGCATCTACAGTTTGTCGGAAGGCGGGTTCCCACGGAAGCCCAACATTGAACGATCTGTTACCGCACGATTGGACTTAGGTAGGGGCGAACTCTTTCTGCCTCACATCCTGCCGGCCGACGTGACGGGAGACGGCATATTGGATTGGTTGGTACAAGATAGTGAGACCGAGCTTAGGGTCTACGAGGGCACAGGTGGTCCGGGGCTGTTTTCGAAAAAATATAGTTCGCACGACATAGATTTGCCGCGCAATCCACGGGGATTCCAAGTGGTGGACCTAAATGGTGATGGGCGTGACGAACTGCTGTTAAAACACGGTGAAGATGAGCAGAAACTGATTTCGTTGGTTACGTTCAGATAGTTTTGCTCGTGCGGTAGACGTTGCCTGGGCCCAGGTGGCTTGGTTTAGAGCGACTATAGGAGTTGCATATGCAGATAGGCTATGCCCTGAATTTCATCGATGTAAACTTCGGCCAAGCGTTGTATGACGCGAATCCGTTGTTTTATCGGAATGTCGCTAGCCGCAATCGTGCACACGGTGTGAACTCGATTCCCGACCGCATTCCCGTCACCGGGATTGAAGGGTGATGCATCCGACCGCAGGCCAGAGGTCTCGCATCTCGCGACGCGATGCGGCGCATCGCCATCAGCTCGGCGATGATCGATCCGAAAGGCAACGAACGGACAGGGAAATGGGTGTCGCTGCATAATCGCGGCAACCGCGAAACGCGCATAGGTGGTTGGCGGTTGATCGACAGCCAAGGCCGAGTCGCGGAGTTGACTGACAGTATTGGCTTCGGCGAATCGAAACGATTCAAAGGCTGTTCTTTGGGCAAGGTTCTCTTGAGCAATTCAGGTGGCAGTTTGTCGTTGCAAGACGACCACGGCTGTTTTGTCGACCTTGTGACGTGGTCCAAGCCCCAAATCAAACGCGTGGAGGAAGGCGTAGCATTTTTCGTTCGACAATCTGACCAACTAAAAGCTTGTCGTGAGTTTCTGTTTTGAGGCGATCGCGCCTAGGTTGGAATCGCCGTTCCGGCTGCATTGTGAGCGACCGGGTTTTGTACGATCCCAGGAAATATCTCTCTAAATAGACTTAGCATATTCACCGTTGAGCGTCGGTCGGTGGCGCCGTGCAGCCTGCCGGGCGGCCCTAGCGTAGGCGGCAATGCAAATCCGTGCGGCGTTTGTGCATGGTGATTGAAGGTCCAATCTACACCCGCCGCATCCATCTCCGCGAAGAACCGAGTCTGGCTTTCGAGTGGCACTAATTGGTCTTCTGCACCGTTCTCGATGATCACGACCGTATCGGAGTTGTAGTTGTTGGCGCAATGCACGAGCGGCGCACGCTCGACCCCCATGCGCGCCGGGCTTGGGTCTTCGCCTGTCTGGAGTAGCCCGTGGAACGAAACGACACCACCGAGGTTGAGCCCGCCGCGAACCGCTTCCAACACCGCGACTCCACCGAAACAGTAGCCGATCGCCGCAGGTGCGAATGCTGGGTCTACAGTAGGATGGGCCAGGCCGGCGTCTAACCAGGCTTGGAGAAGCCCTCGGAAACTACCAAAGTCATGATCCACTGCGACCATTGCTTCGAAGCAACCGCGCTGGAATCCTTCGATCGCGTTGGCGTCATCCGGCCAGATCCGCTGACCTGGCGGCAGGTCGCTAGCGTAAAGATCAATCGCAAGCCCACAATAGCCCACACGAGCGAGGTATTCGGCGACATCAACGTCGAAGAATTTCAGCCCCTGGTAGTTGTGGATAACTAGAACGAGCGGACGTGGTCCGGCATCTGCGGGTGGTGCGACGAGGTGGCCAAGATAGTCTTTGCCGGCAAACTGTACACTGATATCGGCTCGCTGCAGATCTGGCGCGGGGGGCCAGGAATCGATGGTCATTGTGTGTCCTTATTATTCTCTTATTGTTCTTTGTCTTACTATTTTTGCTAATTGTCACTGGTTTCAGCATGCCAAGCGCTTGAGTCTACCGCGACTCTTGGCCGGGCAATTTCGCTAACGACGAAATCGGTCCGTCAGGCGATCGTTCCGTTGGCGAACGCCGTGCCGATTTCTTCATCGCTGAATCCGAGGATTCCGCTTAGCACGTTGAAGCTATGTTCGCCCAACATGGGGGCGGGCCCGCGTGGGGAATTGTCGTAGTCGCTGATAGTGTATTGGTGGCCCGCGTAGGGTACTTGCCCCATCTCAGGGTGCTGCAGGTAACGGTAAAAGTTGCGATGAGCGTATTGCGGGTCCTCGAGTAGATCTTTGCTGGTTTGCACGACGCCTGCGGGTACGCCTGCGGCTTGCAACGTGTGCATAACGTCGGTCGCCTCCCGAGGTCGAGTCCAACTGGATATTGCATCATCAATGGCGTCATGGGCGGCAAGGCGTGTGGTGGGATTCGGCATGGATGTTGCGAGATCGTCACGGTCGAGCGTGGCACAAAGTTTAAGCCACTGGTCATCGGTATCGATCGCAATGGCACACCAGTTGTCGTCGCCGGTACATTGGTAACAACCTTGCGGAGCGGCTGATGTCGAGCGATTGCCGGCGCGCGTTGCTTCGTGACTGTTTACTTGCAAGTCGAGTAATTCCGGCGCGAGAAAATGCAGCGCGGTTTCTATTTGCGCGACATCGATGTAGCAGCCGTCACCGGTCCGCCGCCGATGGTCCAATGCGGCCGCCAACAGCGTAGATACGAACCGTGGTGCGATCGTGTCTGTGTACGCCAGCCACGGTCCGCTAGGCCCCAAGTCCGGCCAGCCAGTGACGTCGTAGAATCCGGCGATAGCGCCCGCGTGGTAGCCGTATCCGGCGAGCTGAGACGCCGGGCCGGTTTGCCCCATGAGACAGGTGCTAATCATGATCAGGCTGGGATTGAGTTCCCTGACCTCCTCGTAGCCCAATCCCATGCGCGCGATAGCGCCGGGCGCAAAACTCTCGATCATGACGTCCGACCAAGTGATGAGCTGCTTGGCGATGTCGATCGCTTGCGGGGATTTCATGTTCAGGCTCAGGCTCTGCTTTGAGGTATTGAAATCGCCGAAGAACTGCGAGCGGTTCCAGCCTTCTTCTTCATCCTTGAAAGGCGGGGCCCCACGCAACACGTCGGGCCGACTTTCCGACTCGACTCTGACCACGGTAGCACCGTGATCGCCCAGGTATTTCGATGAGATCGGCCCTACACCCACCCAGGCAAAATCGGCGACCCGGATGCCGTCAAAGGGCAGCGTGTCGCCACTTTCGACCTGTGGATAAGTGCGTGGTGGAGCGTCGCTT
>Ga0115002_10005827_pt1 | contig 14399 bp, 12 predicted proteins | sample ArcticOcean_MG_C_8_FD_89576 | JGI IMG/M metagenome (GOLD analysis project Ga0115002, IMG submission 89576) | Marine microbial communities from western Arctic Ocean - ArcticOcean_MG_CB11_86 | ecosystem: Environmental > Aquatic > Marine > Oceanic | place: Arctic Ocean: Canada Basin | collected... | reverse complement strand
TTAGCATCACCCATCGGGTTCCCTGGTTCGCATGGCATGAATTGGCAGAATACCCTTGTTTTGCAGGGGCACTGCGCAAATCTTGTGCCAAAGCTAAGGAAGTCATCTGGGGAATGCGGGTTAAGACACACCCTGATTGAAAGGTACCCAGGACCAATGAAGGTTTTGCTTGCAGACGATTCCGGAACTATGCGAAAAATTCAGACTCGCTGTCTGAACCAAATGGGCATCGACGACGTCACCGATGCTGCCGACGGCGTGGAAGCGCTTGCGGCTTTTGAAGCCAATGCGTTTGACGTGGTGATTACCGACTGGAACATGCCGAACATGGACGGGTTGCAACTCATAAAAGAGATTCGCACCCGTAACGCAGACATTCCAGTGATCATGGTGACAACCGAAGCCGAACGCGCACGCGTGATGACGGCCATACAGGCCGGCGTGACCGACTACCTGGTCAAGCCATTTTCTCCGGATGATCTTCGCGAGAAATTCGAGAAATGGGTGACCGTGCAAGCCTGATCGCCGGACACTTCGATTAAGTGGATAGAGATTGCCACCGGCAAAGTTTCGGTGGCAACCCTTCACCCTGAATCGATTGTGTCGAGCCGGCGTCAGCGAACCGGTCCGCTGACGCCGGAGCGGCTAGTCTTTCGGGACGACCGGTCGATGGCGCGAGATTTGTGCTTTGAAATCGCCCAAGCTTTGCCAGTGCAGTGGCCGATTGAGATCGACCTCGGTGATCGCAACGGTTCCCCACTCTTTGGCTTGGGCAAGCGGTTTGCCATCGTGGCCGTAGACGGCGGAAATCATCCAGTTGGACGAGACTGCGGTGTAGGTGCTGCTGATGAGATAGACGTGGTTCTCACACGCGCGAGCCGCCCCTAACAGGGGGTTGCAGCCCCAAACCGGCCAGGCAATCACCTCGGCACCGCGGTTGCTCAACTCCCGCGCCACCTCCGGGAAGAACCCGTCGTAGCAAATCATCATCCCCACTTTTCCGAAACGTGTCTCGAACACGGGATAGTCCTTGCCGGGCATGATGCCGCCTTCAATCTCGCCGCGCGGCAGCGTCACCTTGCGATACTTGCCGGCAATCTTTCCGTCCGGCCCAAGCAACACCGCAACGTTGTAAATCAGATGGCGGTCGCGTTCGAGCAGTCCGGCGACAATGTAAAGGTCGTGCTTCTTCGCCAATTCGCCGAAGTACCTGGTGGATGGTCCGGGTATCGCCTCGGCACAGTCGGCATATTTTAGACCCGTGCCGAAGTACGTCAGTGTCTCGGGCAGCACAATCAGGTCGGCCTGTTTTTGAGCCGCCTGTTCAATAAGTGGTGCGAATTGCTCACGTTTTTCTTTGGGTGTCTTGCCGGCCGTGGGGCGATGATGAACCGTCGCCAGCCGAACGCGACGCGGCTTCGGCGGCTCAACCTGCTTCAACGAAACCTGCGCCCATTCAACGCTGGAATTCGGCGGCCCCCAACGAGAATGCAATTCGACCACCGCCTGCGCCGCCTCTGTGGGGACTCGATAAATGCCGCTCACTTCGGTCCAACCCTGCGTCGTGTCGGCATCGGCAGGAAATTCGGGTTCGGCACGCGGCCGTTCACCCGGCCGGTACGACGCGAACGAAGGATCATCGTGACGAACACGTTTCCCCGATTTATCGAGCCAGTGAATTCGTGCCGTTCCGGTGCGACGAACGACATCGACATTCGTCGTGCGACGCACTGCCGAAAAGCGGTAGTGCTTGCCTCCTTCGATCGAAAACGTCTTCTGCCAATAACCGGTCAACCCGTCACGTTGATCGGAACGGATTGCAAACGCCCCTTTTCGGTCCGGTCCGCCGTTGGCCAGCCATTGGAACTCCGGCCGCACCTCATCCCGTGGCGAAATCGTTGACCAGCCTTTCGGAATCAACTCACCGGCAGTTGCAGCACTGCAAAGCAGTGGCATCGAAAAAACGAGGACGGCGAGAGAAGTGATGCACCGCATGTTTAATCTCCGTGAGATATCGATCGGCCGACGGGAATAACGACTTCGCCAACACGAGCCATTTTGAATCAGTATGACACGAGCCGATGGCCGACGAAACCCCAACGCGAGATGAACACCTGGGTCAGTCAATGCCCACAACGCCCCTTGCAAAAGCCGATTGACCCGTTTCGCCGCAGCGTCGATAATAGCTGTCAGCAGTTGCTGTTACTTTTTGGTCCAGAGCGGGATGCGTTATGTTCAAGGTGGCCGGGTCATCTGCAGGTGATCGTGAAGGAATTTGTCGCCGGAGTTTCCTGCAGGCTGGTGTCTTGGGCGTCGGTGGAATCTCGCTGGCCGAGTTGGTCCGAATGGAAGCGAACGGGGCGGTCGATTCTTCGGCCGACGGACGCAGCGTGATACTGTTTTGGCTGAGTGGCGGTCCCGGACACATGGAAACGTGGGACCCCAAACCGGAAGCCGTCTCGCAATACAAGGGACCATTCGATGCGATCGAGACGGCCGTTCCCGGCATGTTATTCGGCGAGTTGATGCCGAATCTGGCGAAGGTCGCCGATCAGTTGACGGTGTTGCGCGGCGTGAATCATGGGAGCGGCGATCATACAAAGGGGAATCACTGGATGCTGACCGGCTACGAGGGACCGGCATTCAACGCTCCGGACAACAAGGTTCAGCGGCGACCGAGCATGGGGTCGGCCGTGGCCCGAACATTGGGCCAGCGTGTCACCGGTATGCCGCCCTACGCGGCCGTCCCGCATCTTCGCGGCGGGACCGACAACATTTTTCATTATTCTGCTTACCTGGGCGGCGGCACGAATCCGTTCAATGTGAATTCCGATCCGAATCAGTCATCGTACCGCGTTCGCAATCTGGCGCTGCCGGGCGATCTGCCGTTCGGACGGCTGGAAGACCGCCGACAGTTACTTCAGACGATCGACTCGTACCGTCGTCGCGCCGACCGCGGGATGACCGACATGAGCGCCTACCAACAGGCCGCATTTCAGTTGTTGACGAGCCGGCAGGTTAAGACCGCATTCGACATCAATCAAGAGTCGGCAGCATTGCGTGATGTTTACGGCCGCCACACGTTCGGACAAAGCGCACTGCTGGCGCGAAGGCTGGTGGAACGTGGCGTGCGGTTTGTGACGGTGAACTGTGAGCCGTGGGATCATCACGGCACGGCCAATCGTTTCCGCACCGAAGAAGGCGCACGCAAACTGATTCCCCCTCTCGACATTGCAATGGCTTCGCTGATCGGCGACCTGAAGCAGCGCGGACTCTTTGAGAAGACGTTGATTGTTGCGATGGGCGAATTTGGCCGGACGCCAAAAATGAACGCCGCCGCCGGACGGGATCATTGGGGCCACACATTCAGCGTCCTTATGGCAAGCGGCGGAATGAACCGAGGATTCCCGGTGGGCAGTTCAGACGCTCGCGGCGCCTACGTGCGGGAACGTCCGCTCGATCCAGAAGATGTGGCGGCGACCGTCTACCACTTCCTTGGTATCGACGGTCAACGGACAACCTTCCCCGACAACACCGGTCGACCCATGCACCTCGTCGATCGCGGCGAAGCAGTGCGTGAACTGATTCGCTGACGAATCTATCCGAATGAGCGGCCCGATTTCCGATGCCCGCGCATCGTGTTGGCGTTAATCGTCGCTCCGTCGGTCAGCCGATCGACGTTCGGCATCTGTCTCTTCGTCAGCTGGGACGATTGCCGCATCGGCATCGCCATCACCACTCGCGCCGCGGCGTTCTTCACCGCTGCGTTTCTCGATCAAATGCTGCATGTCCGGTGGCAGCGGCAATCGGTTCGACATCAGTCTTTCCTTTCGATAGCAGTCGAGTTGTTCTACGGTTGAGACGGCACGGGAGGTGCCGGGTGTAGCCCCTCGGCTTCGATGAAGTTGACATCGTCGCCCGAGACGAACGGCGGAATCCACGAGTCATATTCCGGCTGTGTGGCGAAGTAGTATTCCACCGGATTGGGTGCCGGGTCGAACAGATTCGGTATCACCTTGGGAATGCGTTTGACTCTTACGCGACGCGGGTTGCGAATCGCATCGGGCATGACCGCTTCCCAGGGCCTGTCGGTGCTCCAAAGCTCTCCGTCGAATAGAGGCGTTGTCGCGCGTGTGAATTGGATCTCGGATTGCAGGTCGTAATCCACACCGTAAGGAACGATGCGCGGGATCAATGCGATGATGACTTCCGCCCGTTCGCGGACAACCGACTTGCGTTGGAAGAGCTTTCCGACAAGCCACAGGTCACCGAAGATTGGAATCTTGCTTTGCTGGTCGCTGATGGACTCCTGAATCAAGCCGCCGATAATAATGCCGTGTCCGTCGGGCAATAAGACGGTTGTGCTGACCTCGGTCGTCTCTTCTTCGGGCAGGCCGGTGTTGATGTTGATGCGCCCGCTGGAGACTTCGGGACGGATGGTCATGAGCACCTGGCCATCATCACCGATTTGCGGAGTGACGGTCATCACGACGCCGACATCGAGAAACTCGACGTTTTGCAATGTGCTGGTTTCGGTTGTGGTAGTGACGAGAAAACCGAAACGTTCGCCGATTTGAATGCGGGCGTCCTGCCCGTTGACGACGAGCACTTTGGGCGAGGCGAGCGTCTTCGCATCGTTGGTATTCTTGATCGCTTCGACGAGCACGTTGACGTCGGTTGCATCGATACCAAGAAAGAAAGCGGGGCTGGCAGCGGGATTGGCAAAGCCCTGCGTTCGCAAACTGAGTTCGGTGTTGGTCAACTCGGCGAGATAATTAAAATCGACGCCGTGCCGTGTTTCGTCCGTCAGATCAACGCGCAGAATATGTGCTTCGATCAACACCTGTCGCGGCGGCTGATCAACCTGCGCGACATATTCTTCCACGCGGCGAAGGTAATCGGGTAGGTCTTCAACGACCAACCGGTCGCGCGTCCGTCGCTTGTCGAGCGGGTCGGATTCCGTCACAAACACTTGGCCAATGGGTGACAACAGACCGGTGACGACCTGCTGCACATCGGTGGCGGAAACGAAGTTCAGTGGGAAGACACGAACGATTCTGCCTTGCACGCTGGGAGCAACGCCGCTGTTGGCAGTAATCGGCGAGACGACAATAATGTCTTTCTGGCGCGTCCAGGTAAAGCCGGCGACCGATAGGATTGAGTTCAAAGCATCATCGAGATTCACATTGGTAAGCGTGGCAGAGACTGACGACGCCACCGAGCCGGCCGTTACAATGTTCAAGCCCTGCTGTTGTGCAATCACGTCGAGTACCGATTCGAGCGGCGCGGCGCGGGCGGTGAGCGAAATGCGACCGTTGTGACTGCTAATGGTGATCCGCCCATCGAGTGTGGCATCGTTGAGAGGAACATCGATAATTTGTGGCGCCGGACTGTCGGCACTTTCAGCGTCTTTGGGAGCATCGATGGGTAGCGGCGGAGCGTCATCGACGCCACTGGCCCATTCGATCGACGACGGTTGTCGATTCTGGCGTGTCGTGGCAGTTGTGGCATCGTCATCACCTGGAAGAGGCATTCGCCGAATGTTCGGTCGAAATTCAATTAGCTGCGGTGAAGGTTTCGCATCGATTCCGGCCGTTGGGAGGCGTTTCGACGAGCCGAACACGATTGGCGGGTTTGGTTTCGGGGGTTGAATCGGCCGACGGCGGCGCGGCTGCAACGTTGGGAGTGTTGACGTGACAACCAGATGCGAGCCACGGATGTCGGTGCCCGGCGTTTTGCCTTGCTTGGCTAAAGGAGAACCCACCATTTGTGTTTGCTGCCCACGGGTCACGTCGGGCTGCGCAGAAGGTTCGCCGCTTTTCTTCGTGAAGGGCAGGATCTTGCCGAGCGTCTTGCGAAACGTGCCGAGCGGATTCCGTTTGGCATTCGAATTCGAATTCCGCGTTGGCGTCGATCGCAACTTTCGCCGTTTATTCTGAGAATCTTGTGCCGAATTACTGTTGAGAAGTTTCGGCAACGGCGGAAATTTCTGTTTGATCTTATCGAGAGTCGAAACCGATGCCGCTTCGTTCGCCTTTCTCCTCTCCTCAGCCGTGGTATAGGAGGGCTGACGTGCCGGCAGACGATACGGTTCCGCAATTCCAACCAAGCGTATTGCTTCCCGGCACACCATCTGCATAGGTACGATGGTGAATGACATGCCAGGGGAGCTAACACGCTATGACTGCACACAAATTGAAGCCGTTCTTCCGTTCGCTTTGCCTGTTGACCGCGTGCTGCAGCGGGCTGACATTGTTGGCGACAAACGCTGCGGCCGACGAGGTCTTCGTGCAACTCAATAGCGGGAGAACCGTCTCCGGCATGGTCGATGCACGCACGGACGAAACACGTCTGTGGCTGCGCTCCACCGAGCCGTCGATACTGCTGCGAAGCAGTTTCGCTTGGAATGACGTCCGCTCGGCAAAACACGCGGGCAAATCGTTCACTTCCGACAAATTCAGAACGTTGGCAAAGACGTTGAAAACAAAGCTCGATGTGGAACGATTCCGCAAGCCGCGACCAAGGGCTGTCACTTCACCCAACGAGGCGCGTCCGCAAGAAAAGCGCGCCCCGGTTTTCGTGCGACGGCAGGACTTCCGCGTGGCCTCGGTAACAATCTACGCAAGCGTCGCCAACTGGGATAACGACCCGGAAGACGACGGGCTGCTGGTGACGGTGTTTCCGTCAAACACATCCGGACAGCTGCGTCCCATCGATGGGCAATTGAACTTGAAACTGTTCGGCCGGGTCAATCAACCGTCACTCATCCGGCGGCAGTTCCCGGAATTGACGCGTGGCTCGTTCCGCGTGAGGGCGACCGATTTCGGTCCCGACGGCGCGACTTACAAATTTCGCTTCCGCAATTTTCATCCGGAGAGGAATCTCGACATCGACGTCTTCGGCCTGTTGACTGGACGGATGGTGGTCGCCGGACACGGAACGTTTGATGCTTCGGATTCCAACGTGCGATTGCGACGACTCAGCCGTTTCCGCGATCGGCTGCAGTTTCAGAGCGAACGTCGATTCCTGCCGGCCGAGAACGCGCGCCGCTTGCCGTGACGACGATTTCCCGCAGGCGAATTGTCAAAGCCTGAAGCGCAAGCGAAGGATGCCGTAATTGCTCCTTCGCTTGCGCTTCAGGCTTTGATTCTGTGCTACGACGCGACCTTCTCGGTCATTTGGTAGACCGTCAACTTGCCGTCGAATTGGGCGATGGCAAGCTTCGTTGCATCCGGCGTGAGATCGACGGCGCGGCCGCAATGCGACAGCTTGACGGTGTGGAACGGTTTGTCTTCGCCCGGTTTCCAGAACCAGAGAACACCCGATGCGCCACTTTGTGGTGCGCCCACCGCAACGAGAAATCCTTCCGGGTGAAAACGCACGCCCCAAGCCATTCCCTTATAGGAATCGGCCTTCAGTTTCTGGAGATGTTTGCCCGCATCCCAATCGACGAGCAGAATCATTGGCTTGTGGACGCCAGCGAAGGCGTTTGTGACGTCGGTCAGACCGGCGACGGCGAGTGTCTTGCCGTCGGGGCTGAATCGCAAATCGCGTGCGCCGCCCATATCGGCGCGGAATTTCTGATCGAAGCCCCACATGAACTTCGCTTCCATCGACCGCAATTCCTTGCCGCTGTCAATGTCCCACTCTTTGATGACACCCATCAAATCGAACGAGACAAGCCGTTTACCATCGGGGTGAAAATCGACCGCGTAAGGGTACCGCTTGTGACCTTCAAATTGCTGAACCAGTTCGAATTCGGGGAGTTTCCAAACTTTCACCAGGTTGTCGTTACCGCATGAGGCGAGCAGTTGGCCGTCGCGACTAACGCGAACCCAACGGACCCAGCCCTTATGCGCTTCGATCATTCTGACCGGCTTCGGCTGCGAATCGTCCGCCCTCCAAATACCGATGTGGTCATCGTATCCGCCGGTGTAAAGCCATTGGCCATCGGGCGAGAAGTCCATCGACCGGACCCAACTTTCGTGGCCGGAGAATGTCGTTTTGGCGGCAGGTTTGTCGCTTTCGTTTTTCTTCTGAGAAAGCGACCAGCGATAGACGTTGAGATCTTCGGCCCCGGCAAAAACGAACCGGCCGGTCGGGTCGATCCGACAGGTGGTCAGCGGAAACTCGTGTTTGAATTCGGCCGCGACATGCGTTTTCTTTACATCGATGGGAAGCGGCGCATCTTCCGGAAAAGCGGGAGGAGCCGGTTCGTCGTTGATTGCATCGCTCATGCCAATAACTCCCCGATTGCTTCGGCCGATGGATCGCCAATGGGAATGGCGCGTCCCGGCATGTCGTGGTGATCGGTGGTGTCGATTCCCAATGCGCGGAAGTAGGTGTGGAATAGATGGCGGCCATCGACTTCGCGGTCGGCGACGGCAGTGCCTTCGTCGTTCGTCTTGCCAATGACGACACCCGGTTTGATTCCGCATCCACCAAGCGCCATCGACCACGCCGTTCCCCAGTGGTCGCGGCCGTATCGCTGATTGATTTTCGGCGTGCGGCCGAACTCGGACATGATGAGTACCAGCGTGCTTTCGAGCATGCCGGAGTCGTGCAAATCGTCGAGCAGCATGCAGAACGTCTTATCGAACTCGGCCAACTGTTCGAGATGAAAATTGAAATTCTCGGCGTGCGTGTCGTACCCGTGGTGGGTGACCTTGACACAGGTGGAGCCGGCTTCGAGCAGCTTACGGGCCACGATGCAATTGCGGCCGAACGGATGGCTGCCGTATCGTTCCAATTCCTTGGGCGGAGGTTCCCCCTCGAACAGGCCCTTCTTGGCGAGCAGTTTGTCGGCGAGCGTATATGAGGAGTCGTAGGAATCGGTGAAGGCGGGCTGCCCCACTTTTCCGGAAAATCGTTGGCTCAGCCGACGTCGCAATTCGTTTCGCCGCTTTGCTGCGTCGGCAGTCAGTTTGCCGGAGTGTTTGAGGTTCTCCGGTGCAGCAGCGCCGGGAAGTTTCAACTGGGCAAATTGTGCCGGCAGGAAGGCGTTGGTGTTGTCGTCGAGTCCCCGCGTGGTGACGTGCATGTAACCGGGCAGCGATGCTGTCTTCGGAGCAAGATACTTTGCCGCGATTGTGCCGACGTAGGGAAAGACGCCGGCGCGGCGACCCCGTTCCATAAACAGCCGCCCCTGCTGATGGCTGTTGGTTTTAATGTCGATGCTGCGGACGATCGACAGGTGATGCATGCGCTGGGCAATGTGTGGCAGCAACTCAGAAATGCGTATGCCGGGCACCGATGTGTCGATAGCGCGAAAAGGGCCGCCGTAACGCGTACCCGGCTTCGGATCCCAGCTTTCGAGCTGGCTGAGTCCGCCCTGCAGGAAGACCTGCAGAATGCGTTTTTGCTGCGTCTTCAGCTGTTTGGTTTCAGCCGGCAACACCTTTCCGGCGACGCCGACAGCCGTGGCGGCGGCCGAACCGGCCAACAAGGCGCGGCGGGAAATGGCATGATCGATGGCATTGCATCCGGTGTCACGTCGCATGAATCGTGATCCTCACCTGCTCTAAAACAACGGCGAAACGATGAATCAACCTGGCAGCCAGCAACACTCTTCTTGTAGCTCTTGTCTCTAGACTTATCGTCTCTCGACCGAGTCAGTGATTAAACCGAAATTCGGCCGACGACAACAGAGCCCAAACAAATTCCTGAATGCCCGCATCGCGGTCACCCACAGTTTGGAAATACTCTGCGACCTCGGCAACTTCTGCCGCGGTGGGTTTACGGCATAATACGCTCAAATAGAGCTCATCCGCCAGTGCAGTCGCCTCTGCCAGCTTCTTGAGCCGGTCGGTCAGGTTGTTAGTGCCAGGAAGCAGCCACCCATCGATGAGCGGACCATTCATCAGGAACAGCGCCTGATTGGCCGTCGCTCCGAACGATGTTGTTTGTCCATTCTGGCCGGCGAACTTCAATGCGAACTGATCGACATTGGTTTTGAGCGCGTCGTGCAACGCTTCCTCGCGCCATAGCGGATGCGTTTTTCGCCCGGCACCGAACTTGGGATCGCTTTTGAGTAATGCGGCTTCACCCGCAGCCAATGCCGCGTCGGTGGCACCGGTTGCCTGCATGATCGACCAAGCCAACTGCTCGGGAGATTGCGGCTTCAGCAGGCCGACGGCGAAATTCTTTGCGGCCGTTTCTCGGTGCGATTCGGCAGTGTAACTGCTGCGCTGATACGCCTCGGTCAGCGCGAGCTGTTTGAGCATCCAGCGGATGTCGTAGTTGTGCTGCAGGAACTCATCGGCGAGCAATTCGAGGACGGCCGGGTGTGACGGTGGGTTTCCCTCGTGCCGAACATCAAGCGGTTCGACCAAGCCCCGCCCCAGCATGACGGCCCACAACCGATTGACGATGTTGCGGCGGAAGTCGATGTTGTCGGCCGAGATCATGGCCTGCCCCAGTTTCAGTCGGCGGCTGTATGTCGGCACGCCGCGCGATTTCTTGTCGGGTTTGACAAGATACTGTTTGGCCGACTCCGACGGATCGGCGATCGCCGGCAAATCGAGCATCCGCGGATTCGTCTGCGACGATTCCTGCGTGAAGACCGAAGTGAACTTCACATCGCCTTCCGCTTTTTCACCCAGTTGCTTCTGTTTGTTTTTCGGATTTGTGAACAGGTAGCTGCGACTGAGAAACGCGTTGATGCCGTAATAGTGTTGCTGCAGATAGGTATCGATGGCGGGATGATCGTGGCATTGAGCGCACTCGAGATCGACCCCGAGAAACACACGGCCGATGTCGCGGGTGAGCAGATCGACATCGAAATTGCGGTCGAGATAGAACCGTGCGGCCGGCCGCAGTTGCGGGTCGGCTCCGTCGGCAGTGAGAATCTCCAGCACCAACTGGTTCCACGGTTTGTTGGCCAGAAACGACTGTCGCAAATAATTACGCCACTCGGCATCGGGTACGTTGGTCGCCGGCAGTCGCGCCATCAGCATTTCATCGAACACGTATTGCATTCTGCGTGCGTGTCGAGGGTCGGCCAGCAGACGGTCGATTAGCCGTTCGCGTTTTGTCGATGTCGGCATGTCGTCGTCAAGAAACGCGCGCGTCTCTTCGGCCGACGGAATCCGGCCGACCAGATCGAGATGAATGCGACGGTGGAATTCCGAGTCGCTGCAGCGTGGCGCCGCGAATGAGGCAAATTGTGGGTGAGATGCTGCAAGCAAACTGTCGATCCGCTGGTGGACCGGCTGCTGTTCCGCAGCAAGAAGAGCCGGCCCGAACCAGAACAATGCGGCCATTAAGACCAATGCCATCGGCGATGTTCGAGGATGCGTCATCGAATTGCCTGCTTAGGTGGGATTCTCCGCGGCGATCTTTGCGCCGCAAGGTCAGTCGATGACAATGCGACGCCGCCGATGGAGAAGGAATCGAGGTCTGCTCGATGCTTTCTGTGGTAGGCTTACTTCATTCTATCAGAGAAACTCACAATGAGACAACTGGGCGACGGAAATCGACACTCAAATCGGAACGATTTGAGTGCTCAGTTTGAATAGCTGACACGACCTGCGACATCACTCGGTGTACCATATTTCGTTTCCACACATGATGACGACCGGTTGTACGTGCCGAGCCGACGTGGTATTTTTCTTGAAACTGGCGTTCTGCCAAACTGACATGACCATCGCATTGAGGATTAACCCAATGGACTTGATTGTGCTAAACGCACTGAAGCGTTGCGAAGAAACACTGAGTGAGACAGTGCGGATCGACTTGACCATGGCCGGTTGGGAAACGGTCAATTTTGACGAAGACGGCAAACCAGTGGTCGATCATACACCGCGTAAGGAAGGCGAAGGACCAGTGTGGAAAGACGCCCCGGGAACTCATCCGCTGGTTGAGTTGCTGCGACAGGCGATTAAGCAGTGCGAAAGCTAGGGGAAATTACCGGCGACGTTTCGCGCAAGATTTCTGAATGAACAAAGGTCAGAAGTCAGACGACAGAGATCAGAAAAACAGTAAATCCAACTGACTACTGATCTCTGTCGTCTGACCTCTGATTTTTCGCCACTTCTTTGGTTGCGGTTTCACGAGACCTTGAACGAGCCAATCCACGCGCCCGTTCTTGAATCGCAATCACGTGGGTGACTTTCGTCGCCAGCGGGCGGCCAATTCTTGCCATCCGGCACGCAGTGGCGATGCGAACGCGAAGTAGCAGAAGATGACGGGCACGGCGAGTTCCTTCACCACCACGATGAGCGCCGCGGTGAAGACAATTTGGATGAGGTGTTGACGGCTGCGGCGACCTCGGAACAGTTGGTTGAAGACGTGGGCATACCGAATGCGGGAAACCATCAGGCAGGCGACGGCCAGGGTCACCAGCGGAAGGATGGTGACCACCGTTGGAATCAGCCAGTCAGCGGTCGCGTTGGCGATTTGGACGGAGTCGCCCGCCATCAGGCCAACCGGGCCATGCATGGCGATTGGGAACGCAGCAACGGTTCCCGCGGCAGCCGGTGAGGGCAGTCCGCTGAAACCCTCGTGCGAATCCTCTTCGTCGGTTTCCACGTTGAACCGTGCCAACCGCAACAGCACACAAACGACGAACAATGTCGCAATCACCCACAGCAACCGTGGGTGGTATTGAAACGGCAACGTAATCTGCGAACCGAATGAGTGGTCGGCGCGAGTGAATTGCAGCATGAGGAACGCCGGAGCGACGCCGAAGCTGACGGCATCGCAAAGGCTATCGAGTTGTGCGCCGAATTCGCTCGTCTGGTCGGTCAGACGGGCAACACTGCCGTCGAGCATGTCGAACACCATCGCCAGAAAAATCAACAGGGCCGCGATGACCAGATGATTTTCGGCGGGAATCTGCGGCCCAACCTTTGCCGCAAACGTGATTGCCCCGAAGCCGCAGGCGGCGTTTCCCAGCGTGAGCAGGGTCGGCAGCACGGCGAACATTTTTCGTTTCTTCATGGGAATAGCCTTCAGCTTTCAGCTATCAGCCTTCAGTTCCTGGGTGTGTTCGTTGGCAAAAATGTTACTGCTGATCGTTTTCGCCGTTCGGTTTGCAATATTCTGCCAGTATCGATGTTCCCGAGTGAATCATTTCGCCGATGGTTGTTCTTATTTCTAACCCTTCTTCGCGTGGCAGAACGAGGTCGGTTCGAGAGCCAAACTTGATCATACCGAGTTGTTCGCCCGCCGCGAGTTCATCGCCCGGCTTCAACCAGCAGACAATGCGACGGGCAATCGCGCCGGTAATTTGCCGCACGATCATTCTTCGATGCGGGAAATTGTTGCCTTCGACGTGAATTGCCAACTGCTCGTTCTCGCGGGCCGACTCCGGGCGTAATGCGTTGAGGCATTTGCCCGGTTTGTATAGCAACTCAATAACGCGTGATGAAATCGGCATTCGATTGATGTGTACGCTGAAGATTGACAGGAAGACACCGATCTCAACAGCCGGTCCGCCGATGAAATCGTCGTGTTCGATTTCGGTAATCGTCACCACTTTGCCATCGGCGGGCGAGATGACCAGATCGTCCCCTTGAGGAACCACCCGCCGTGGGTTCCGAAAAAACCATGCGACCAAAATGCCGACGACCGTCAGCGCGACGACTGCGGTCCAAGCCAGATAGGCCACCGGCCCCTGCCAGCTCATCGACAAAATTAACCACGTCAATAATGCAGCACCGCCAAACGACGTGTTGCAAACCAACAACAGTTCGGCCAACCCAACGCGGGCAAATGGCAGTCGATCGCGCCAAGTAAACGGATCGTCTTCGAGCTTCCAGTGCCATCCCCCCTGATTCTGATGGAACTTCAGGTCACGGGGATCGAGGACTTCGTGCGGACAGGGATTGATATCTCCCTGCCGCAATTCCGCCATTCTCTGCACGTAACTGCGCCGACAATTCTTGAGATACCAGCGGCGGATACGCCCCCACGCTTGTTCGAGCCGAATGATGACGCCACCACCCGGCTGAATGTCGGTGAGTTGCGGATCCATTGGTTGCAACGGCAGCCGACCGGGTGACGTTTCGGTCGGGGCGGCTTTCGAAGAGGCCGGTATCTGCTGTGCGTCGAGGTCTTGTTGCGTCATCGAAGTTGCGCTGGTTTCTAGAAATTGAAGAACGACAACATGAAAGTCGGATCGTCCATTCTATCGGGCGGAAATAAATTTGGCGACTGCCGTTACCGGGTTGTTTGCGAGAGAGCTTCTGTTTTTTCCGCCCAGATACGTGGTGCGGATGAATCGGGCGGCTTACCACGCCGACAACCGTTAGAGCTTAACAGTTGGCCATCGACCTGGTAACCGTTCACAGCGTAGCGATCACGTGCTTGGCAGCAGGGTTGGTGTGGGGCGGTTTTGCTGTTTGTGGGTGACGGCATCGGTGATCCAGCCGAGAGCGTGGCGGCCGAGGCGGCGACAG
>Ga0115002_10005826_pt1 | contig 14399 bp, 10 predicted proteins | sample ArcticOcean_MG_C_8_FD_89576 | JGI IMG/M metagenome (GOLD analysis project Ga0115002, IMG submission 89576) | Marine microbial communities from western Arctic Ocean - ArcticOcean_MG_CB11_86 | ecosystem: Environmental > Aquatic > Marine > Oceanic | place: Arctic Ocean: Canada Basin | collected... | reverse complement strand
CGAACTGTCTTCTCGGCACTTCTTTTCTTTCTCATCATCGTTTTCCTCTCGGGTTGACGATGAGCTAAAAGTACCTCTTAAGCAATGGGCCAATTATGTCCAACTAGGGCTGACGGGGTACAAACTACAACAGATGGGATAATTACGGATCATTTTTTCCTCTATGCTGGGAATCGTTATGAGTACAGTTCGGTCGACTCACTGCTTACTGTGATTACGCGTGATGACGAATTTACGAGCGAATTTTCACAAGAAATCTCTGATTACTCGGCTACATTAGCAGATATGACGTACTCTGATGCAATTAAACTTGTAGGAATTTCGGGTATCGATGACTGGTTAATAAAGGTTGCTGGGGATGATGGGAGCTATGTGTATTAAATACTAAATCGTAAATTCGGCCACGATTTAGGAATATTTCAGATCAAAAAGTTTTAAACATACCAAGTCAAAAAAACCCTAATAATCTGCCTGCAAGTTCCTGATCAATACCTACTAAAGCTAAGTATTTCTTCTGCTCTTCGTTCGTCCACAATAGTATGTATACGGGTGCAATGGAACCATTCTGATTTATCGGGGTGTACCCCCTAGGGTAGGGTTCTGGCTGGGCGGTTACTAGGAAAATAGGGGTGGGTTTAATATCTGGTAAGAAAGTGAGGTAACAAAACTAATTTATTGAATTCCTAAAGCCTGCTGCCTAAGCTGTTGATACTCATCTTCAGTAATTAATCCTTGAGACTTCAAGCCATCGATCTCTCTAAGCCTTTCAGTCAACGACGTGGTGGTAGCTGTACCTTCGGCTTGCGTTGACGACGTACAGCTGCCACTAATCCTCAGCCAGCGCCTTTATAGCCTCCAAATGCAGCGAATTGGGCCTATTAGGGCCTCTGCCTTGCTAATCAGCCTCAATGTCTCTCAAGCGATACCTGACAGCCTATATCTATGGTATCTTCTGGGTATGAATTTGAAAAAAGGATATGAGAAGTAAATGAAACCATATTTTATAGAACCTGACAGGCTCAAGAGCTTATTAAAATCAGCGGAAGAATAGCTTGGTTTACCACCTAAAGAAGCCCAAAGGTATGTTACAGAGTATTTGAAGGATGAAGCAATAAGGTACGCAAAAAATCCCACGGATGTCATTAACACTCGCAGTTTTGCAAAAAGACTTCAATAAAAAAAATAAAGTTAGAAAAAATCAGAAAAATGAGAAATTAAAATGAGAAAAATTTTCTTTATTTTGTTAATAAACTTATTTTTTACAACGGCACTGGCACAAGAAAAACAAGAATCATGCGGCCAGAGTTCTTTATTATCTGAAGAGGTGGCTAAAAACGTAGCTGATGATTCTCGATGTTTTGAACTGCGCTTCTATACCGCGGAGCCTTCTATTAATGGAAAAGGAGGAGTGGATGATTTACATCAACGGTTTAGAGAAAAACAGACCTACCTTCTTGAAAAACATGGTGCTGAGCTAATTGCATTTTGGCAGAGGCTAGATAATCCAAATACTATTGTTTGGTTATTGGCCTTTAAAGACAGAAGTCATAGAGATCAGGTGTTCACAACTTTTCGATCCGATCCTGAGTGGCTCGAACTAAGAGAAAAGTACAGTGTGCCTGTTAACAGAGAACTTTTTTTTATGAATGCGACCGATTACTCAGCACTTAAATAGATTAGTTCATATAAGATGGGGTACGTTTTAAAAGTGTATCCCTATCCCCTGGCTCTTCAGACTCAGATAGCTCTATGTAGCTGCACCCACCCCTAGGGGACATACCCCGATAAGTCAGGATGGTTTCATCTAACCCCTATACAGACTACTCTGAACGAACGGTTAGGTGTTTCTGAGAACAAGAAGCGATTAAACCACTCGTCCACACAGCTCTATTCCTTCTGCTTATCTCACTAGCAGGCGTGTCTTATTCTCAAGTTCCTCAAATTGAGCGTGATGCCTTACCGCTGGTGAGTCAGTAGTTTCACGGCTACTGCCATAGACAGTGATGGAACGATTGCAACGACTCGGTGGTTGGTAGATGGGGTTGAAGTGGCCACTGGTTCAAGCGCCACTCTTTCACTACCGAACGGCTCAACAGTGGTCATCTTTAAGGCTACAGATGACGATGGTACAAGCTTAACAACTACGGCAACGATTACTGTTGCATCTCCCGCCTATGAACCCACGGTTGAATGGCCCTCACTCTATAATGGCGTAACCCCAGACTTATCTTATGGGCTAGAATTTAATAACGTTGGAGTCCTTAATTCCGCTGATGCAACAATCTATGTTTGTTTAAGAATATTTACCGATGGGCTGCCCAGTTCAGTCAATGGCGTTAGTCAGTTTGATATGGGATTAGAAGTAGTGTCCCTATCTGAAGTCACAGTTCAGATAACTAAGTTTAGAGAGTTCAACGCTATTAGTGCGCTTAATGAGGACCGTCAAGCACCTGATTGTAGCGGCATATTTGAAACGACGACTGGGGTGTATACAGATATAATTCAGACCGATACTAGCGTCCTTGAAACTACATGGAACTTAATTGATCCCACCAATTTGATTCTGAAGCTGGACAGTTTTAAGGAACTGACTGCCAACTAATAACCTGACCCTGCTTCCTAATCAGCCCCCACAACCTCCACAGTCCAATGCGTATCCACTAGCTTGCTCAAAATTAACATCACCCGTTTGAACCTGTTGATTAATATCAGCTATACGGTCGGCAAATTCTTTGGCTTTATCTAGCATGCTCATCACCACAATTCGGGCAGATGGAGGCATCGACAACCTTAACCGTCCATTGCGTATCTATTGGCTCTTCTGCCCTAGATAACTCTATGTAGTTCTTTTCAGTCCATCCGGCTTGAGTCTTTAAGTAGAACTGCACCACTGGTTGTAGAGGCAAGTCTTTGATACCCCCCCCCCCACTGAAAGCCATTGAAGGTGGCCCTCATATAGCAACGGGGATGTTAGCAAGCAAGTGGCTGCTGTCAGGCGAGTCCTCCCATTATTTCCTCTAGGCGCGATTGTGATTAGCAATTAACTTTTTGCTTCAAAAGTGCTTCAAAAAAGAAAAAAGTTATTTCCAACGATTAAAAAATAACTGTAACTTATTGATTTATATGGTGCCCGGAGCCAGAATCGAACCGGCACGCTCTTTCAAGCGAGGGATTGTAAGGCCCTATCGATCACCTTATTAAGAACGTTGGCGCAGAAGAATTTGATCAGGCTGATTTCCGTGCGCGCCTGCGCCTTACCCAAGGTTTCGATTTTCCACGCGGCATCCAGAACCATTAAGCGCGCGGCGTTGATTTCCGCCCTGCTTTCGGCAATCCAGCCCTGTATAAATTGCTTATTAGCCAGAGTAACCCCGGGCGCCAGTTCCCGCGTTACTACATGCTGGCACATAATCTCAAAACAGCGTTCACAGATTCCCATCCAACGCATGCAATGGTGAATACGGCCAGGCCCCAGGCGATCCTGGGCGATGTTAAAACCCTGACCCTCGCCGCCCAGAGTATTGCTGAGTGGCACTCGAACATCGTCGTAGTAAACTTCGGCGTGACCGGTGTAACCGTCGCCGGCATGACCCATTACCGAAATATTCCGCTCCAATTTAAATCCTGGCGTATCGGTTGGGACCAGGATCATGGAAGCCCGTGAATGCAGGTTGGCATCGGGGGAAGTATTGGTGACAGCCATGACGATGAGAAAATCGGCGCCATCGGCAGCAGATGAAAACCACTTGTGACCGTTGATCACCCAGTCGTCACCGTCCTTAACCGCCCTGGTACTCATATACACTGGATTGGAACCTGCATGCTCCGGCTCGGTCATGGAAAAACTGCTGCGAATCTTGCCCTCTAGCAAGGGCTGTAGAAAGCGTTGTTTCTGCGCCTCGGTGCCGTGCTGAATCAGAATCTCCATGTTGCCTGCATCCGGAGCCTGTGCATTAAGCAGATACATGCCAAATGGCGTGCGCCCAATTTCTGCACACAACAGACCGTGCTCCACCACACTCAGACCCATGCCACCGTGCTCTTTCTCAATCTGTGGCAGCCACCAGCCACGGTCTTTATTGTCCTGTCGCAACGGTTCCAGTCGGGTGGCTATTTCAGACCAGGATAATCCCTTTAACTCTCGCTCCAGAGGTAGAACCGTTTTGTTGATGTACCTGGTAATCTGGTGAAGAAATTCCTGAATTTCAGGTGATGGTGAGAGATTCATTTTACTACCCTTCTCATAGTTGCTTTGCAGCAGCACGCTAGCACATGCCTGAAGTTAGAAGTTTACAGGAATAGACTAAATTGAAGGAAAAAAAGAAAGCCGCTATCGGTAACAGGCCGTATACCAAGTTGTCAGCGTTCGGCTATCGTTGGTTCTGGCCTGGATAGTTACGCTGCTAGTTGCCGCCTTCTGTGTCGAAGAATCGGAACCAAATTTGCGGACGTCCCGGTGCTCAGCTGAGCTAAATTCCGTGACTGGTTTTTGTTGGCAACTCTTGCAGAGCGATGTGCAACTGGAAGACGAGATCGATTTCGGCACCTCAAGCGATAATCTGCGGAATAGGTTTTCCCTCTATGTCTGACAGGCGATAGTCGCGACCACTGTAGCGGTAGGTGAGCTTCTCGTGGTCCAGGCCCAACAGATTAAGAATTGTCGCGTGCATGTCGTGGGCAGAGATGCGTTGCTCCAGTGCTTTGTAGCCGAACTCATCAGAGGCACCGATAGCCTGCCCGCCCTGGATACCCGCGCCCGCCATCCAGGCAGTCTGGGTACCTGGATTGTGATCGCGACCAACACCGCGCTGGGAGATTGGCATGCGTCCGAACTCGCCGTGCCAGACGATAAGAGTGCTGTCCAATAATCCCCGTGCTTTCAGGTCAGTCAACAAGCCGGCGATTGGAAGGTCGGACTCGGCCGCATGCAGTGTGTGATTCTCTACCAGGTTGCTGTGGGCATCCCAGGTGTCGGTATTCTGCACGCCTACTCCGCCCATGAACAGTTGCACGAAACGGACACCACGCTCCACCAGGCGCCGCGCCATCAGGCACTGTCGGCCGAAGGGTTCGGTTATCGCCGCATCGAGGCCATAGAGCTTTTTGGTGGCCTCCGATTCCGACGAGGTATCTATGGCCTCCGGTGCACAGCCTTGCATGCGATAGGCGAGCTCGTAGGAGGCAATGCGTGCCGCTAACTCCGAGTTGCCGGGATATTTTTCCATATCCAGTTGATTGAGTTTGGCAAGCGCCTCCAGGCGGGCGCGTTGCTGTCGCTCACTCATGCCTGCTGGAGTCTCGAGGTCGACGATGGGGTCGCCTGAGGAACGAAACAAGGTACCCTGGTAACTGGCTGGCATGAAGCCAGAGCCCCAGTCGTTGGGTCCCCCCAAGGGTCCGCCTCGATAATCGTTCATGACGACGAAGGCAGGCAGACTGGAACTCTCAGAACCGAGACCGTAGGTCACCCAGCTACCCACGCTAGGGAAACCCATGCGTATCTGCCCGGTCTGCATTTCATAGGTAGATTGAATGTGGTCGTTGGAACTGCCATACAAAGATTTAATGAATGCCATCTCGTCGACATGCCTGGCCAGGTGCGGGAACAACTCCGAGACGTACATGCCACTTTCGCCGTGTTGCTTGAATTCGAAAGGACTCGGCATCAGCGGACCTGGCATGCCCTGACGCACGGCGAATTTTTCGCCGATTAGATCTTCCATGGACTGGCCGGCATATTTTGTTAACGCCGGCTTGTAGTCGAAGGTGTCAACCTGGCTGGGGCCACCGCTCATGAACAGCGAGATCACATTGGTGGCGCGGGGCGCAAAGTGTGGAGCTTTTGCGGCGAAGGCGCCGGGCAGTTGTGCACTGCACTGCGCCCCGCCCGGACCCGCTGCTTGCGAGCCCGCTTCGGCGGCGAACACACCGTCTCGATGCAGCATGGAAGCTAGCGCCAGGCCCGCCATACCCCCGCCAGATTGCATGAGGAATTCCCGCCGGGACCAAAATTTCCGTTGCTGCTTATGTGAATAACTCATGTGCTTGCTCCGGCGCTTGCCAGTCTTTGCTGTGCTCTAGTTTCTGAACCCTATCTTCGGTACAGGAATTCGCTCAAATTGAAGATCACGTGGGTCAGTGCTGCCAATGACCCGTCCTCCACCAACTGACGGCCAATTAACGCTTCCTCTGCGCTGGGTGACCGGGTCAGTGCAGTGCGATAGGCCAGCTCCACCTGGCTGGCGATGTCACTACCTGCTCGCTCCTGAACTTGCTGCGCGAAGAGCTCAGCCTGCCTCAGAACGAAGGGGTTGTTAAGCAGAGTCAATGCCTGTGGCGCCACCGTCGAGGTGTTGCGATAGGCAGTGGTGATGTTTTGATCCGGCAGGTCAAAAGTCTCGAAGAAGGGGTAGGAGAGGGTTCGACGCCGATACACATAGAGACTGCGGCGCCAGACGTCCGGACCATCCAGTTGATTGTCCCAGCGTCCAAAGAGCTGGGCGGTGGCCAGAATGTCTTCCGGTATATAAGGGAAGATGGGGGGTCCACCGACGCTGAGATCGATGCCGCCACTGGTGGCCATGATGACGTCCCGTACCGCTTCCGCCTCCAGACGCTGGGGCCGATAACGCCACAGCAGATGGTTCTCCAGATCGTTAGCGAGATTGCTCTCGTTGTCATAGGCGGAGGCCATCTTGTAGGCCTCGGATGTCATCATAAGCCGGTGCATCTGCTTCGTGCTCCAGCCCTGCTGCTGCAACTCAACCGCCAACCAATCCAACAGCTCGGGATGCGTGGGCAGGTCTCCAACCCGGCCGAAGTTGTCCAACGAGGCGACTATGCCGCGCCCGAAGTGATGGTGCCAGAGCCGATTAACCCAAACCCGCGCGGTAAGTGAATTCTCATTTGAGGTCAGCCACCGGGCGAGAGCCAGACGTCGCCCCGAGGTGCGGCCATTGGCCCGTGGAATTTCCGTCGGTGGATTGCCGTAGGTGGCGACGGTAAGAAACGCCGGCGTCATCTCGGGACCAGGACTGAAGGGATCGCCGCGGATCAGAAACGGACTGGGCGGTACTTCATAGCGATCGGGACCTTCGTGCAGGAAGCTGCCAGGTTGGTCCGGCTTGAGCCTGCACTGCGGACAGCCAAGCACATTGTCGCCAGCGCGATCGGGCGTATAGCGATAGTCGCCATCGGTAACAATCTCGATCATAGGCGGCTGCTCTGGCCGCTGCTGTTCTATTTCATCGATCCTGCCAAGCAGGACCTGCTTGCGAGTCTTGTCCAATTCACTCAGCGCCGCGTCCAACTGGCTGCGGGGAACGCCGATGGAGAGAACCTGGTCGGCGAGAAGCTTCTCACCAGCGCTGCGATCTGCCGCTGGCGTACGCACTGCTCGTAGCACTTCGGCTGGAAAATCCCGCTCGATGCGCGCCAGCTTCAAGGTCTGGCGATAAGGCTCTTCGATCTCCCTGATTTGCTCCTGCAGCTCTGTCTTGCGCACATCCAACACCGAAGTCACTCGCAAATACTCCCGCGCCTGGTCTTCAGGCAACATCGGATACAGGGTTTCGACATAGCCAAACAGAGACGTCGCCATGCTGTAGTAGTCTTTTTGCAAGATAGGATCGAACTTGTGGTCGTGACAACGGGCACAGTGAATGGTCATGCCCAACACACCCCTGCCAAGCGTGGCCAACACATCGTCAATGTAGTCGTAGCGTCGCTCCGGATTGTCTTTTTCGCGAAAATTCACTCGTGGACCGGCACGCAAGAAGCCGGTGGCAATTCGAGTCTCGTGCGTAGTCTCATCGAGTTCGTCGCCAGCAAGCTGCTCGACAATAAATTGGTCGTAAGGCTTGTCGTCATTGAAAGCAGCGACCACATAGTCCCGATAGCGCCAGGCGTTAGCCCGGTCGACGTCCTGTTCGTAGCCATCTGAATCTGCGTAGCGAGCGACGTCGAGCCAGTGACGCCCCCAGCGCTCACCATAGTGTGGAGAAGCAAGCAGTTGATCGATCAGACGTTCCCAGGCACCGGTTTCCGTGTCAGCCATGAATGCCCGGGTTTGCTGGATCGTGGGGGGAAGCCCTAGCAGGTCGAGGTAAGCGCGCCGCAGTAGTGTGAGTCGATCGGCGCGTGGCGCCGGTGTCACCCCGCTGGTCTGCCGTGACTGTTCAAGAAATCGATCGATCGGATGTTCGAAGTCAGCAATATTGGGCAAGGGATTTTGCAGCGGCAACTTGAACGCCCAATACTCACGAGCCGAGGCCGGCACATCCGTAGCAAAGGCAGAGTACTGATCTGCAGATACCACCGTAGTCGGTCCGCTATCCCAGTGCGCTCCGTCGTTGATCCAGTCACGTACTGCTTCGATCTCGGCGCCTGTTAGCGGCACCCCCAGTGGCATCGCTGGCCCTTCAAGACCGGCGAGCTGACGGTAGAGCCGACTTTCCTCGGCGCGCCCCGGGACAATTGCCGGACCCCGCGTACCACCCTCGAGGGCGCCCTCCCGGGTACTCAGATCGAGGCCGGAACTCTGCACCGCTGCACTGTGACAATTCCAGCAGGTGCCCTCCATTATCGGACGAATTTCTGCGGTGAAGATGTCGGGATTCTGAGCTAAAAGCGTTGGCGACTGCAAACTGACCACCGCCAGAATGGCAGCCAGCATCACTCGGTTAGATTCTAACAGTGCTCGCAGTGCTCGCATTGCTACCTCCGCGCCCCCATCAAGAGAGACAAGTGGATTTATTATTATCCGCTAGACGATACGCGATTTAGACCCTGTTTGGCAAGCATCACGGCGTCTAAACCGAAGCTTGAACGATGGATAAATTAGCCGTACTCGAAGAGGAGGGTGGGAGGAGGAGGCTTTAGACTTCTTTGCCTGCCTTCGACTACGAAGGAGCCTCTGGCTCATTAATAAGAATTTGCCTAAGTAAGAAGTAGCTCAACCCCTTCCTTTGCCAGAAACATTTCGGTTGTGTAATCGTGCTCCTTCCTGTGAACCAGCAAGTGTTTATAGATTGCGTCCAACTCCGCATCTTTTCGTTCCGGATCATGATGGGTAAGATACAGGTTTTTAATGCTCGCCTTTTCAGCCATTAGCATACCCCCATAATAAGTACTATGACCCCATCCGGCTTTTATCTTGTACTCTTCAACTGTATATTGAGAGTCAATTACCGCGCAGTCCATGCCCTGCATAAAATCAATAATTACCTGTTCCTGGGCATCGATAATCTGCTGGTAATCTTCGTATTCATCATCCTCTTGATCGTAAATATTCAAAGCCGGCTCATGATCTCCGGGGAAGAAAAATTTCTTGCCGTCCGCCTCAATCTTGTAGCCAAAATTCAATACCGGGTGATTCATTAATATACTAGTCACCCTGACAGTAGCAACTTCAATTACCTGCCCCTCTCGAATATTGTTGTATTCGAGAGACGCCTTCAACTCGTTCTCTCTCACAGGAAAATAGCAGTACTGCATCTGCTGTGAGAGAATTTCTTTCAAATCCTTATTATCGACGGGATCAAAGGAGCCATAAAAGCGAATGCTATTGCCTGGTACAAAGAGTGGGATAAAAAATGGCAATCCCTGAATATGATCCCAATGTGTGTGGGTGATGAATATAGAACAGCTTACCGGCGGCTTCTTCATCAACTCCAACCCCAACGGTCGGATTCCCGTACCAGCGTCGATGATAATCACATCACCGTTGTCGGTGGTAATTTCGATGCAGGTCGTGTTGCCTCCGTAGTCAACGGTATCGGGTCCCGGCACCGGAATGGAGCCTCTTACGCCTCTTATTATTACTTTCACAACATTGCCATATTGATAGCCAAACCGGCTTGTATTATGTAAGAAAGGTAGCACAGTTTATCGCGGGAAGCCGCCCTCATCTGCGATGGCACGACAGGAAAAAGATGTCGAATATTGACCGAAGTGAGCCTGGGATGAAAATTGGATAAGCACTTTGGCGCTATCAATTTCATCTTCAGGATCAGCTAAAGTGTCCGCCAGCTCCTCTTGTTCAAAACAGCAGTGAAATTACCCTCAACCCATCGACTTCATTGGCCTTTAGGCTTTGAGGCAACTTGCTACCAGTAGGTAAGGGCAGGCAGAACAGCTTTTATATCTCCTATACGCGATTCTCTGAGCACGTTATGGTGGGTCATCATCCGCCTGGAAAAATGAGTATCACACGCCCGCGAGGAGTTTCTATTATGACGCCAAGAATGATGCGTAGATCCCTGTTATGCGTACTGCTGCTGATCTTTAGCGGAGTCGGCAGCCTGACTCAGGCCCATGATTCCAGCGCTCACTACATGGCCAATGAAGGCTTGATGGTGGTGCACGGTGACACCAAGATTGTGTTCGATCCCTTGTTCCGTGAGAGTTATGGCCAGTACCTGCTACCGCCTGAAGCTATGGAGCAGGCCCTCTACGGGGGGATGCCTCCCTACGATGGCATCGATACGGTTTTCATTAGCCATCATCATGGTGATCACTTCTCCCCCGCCGACATCTTGCATTTGCTGAAGGCGCAGCCGGGCATACGGCTGTATGCGCCAAACCAGGCGGTAGTAGCCTTACGCGAAGTTGCCGGTGCCAATGACGGCGCAGTCTTTGAGCGCGTGACTGCGGTAAACCTTGCCTACAAAGATGCGCCGGTTACTCTGGAAATGGAGGGACTGCTGATCGAGGCAGTTCGCATTCCCCATTCTGGCTGGCCCACCGGTCGTGTCGATATTGAAAATATCAGCTGGCGTGTGACCTTGAATGAAGACATCACGGTGCTGCATATGGGCGATGCTGACCCTAACGACGTTCACTTTGCCAGGGATGCTGGCTTTTGGGCAAAGAACCAGCCACACATGGCGTTCCCCCCCTACTGGTTTTTTAGTTCGGCAAGTGGCCTGGAAATTCTGCAACAGCGAATACAACCGGCGCGCAGCGTGGGGGTACATGTGCCGGTGACGATCCCGGCGGACCCGTTGCTGCGACCGGCAGAATTACGCGGCCATGATTTGTTTACCGTACCCGCAGAGACCCGCACCATCCCAAGCCAGCACTGAGTAGTTGAGTACAGGCAGGGACGGAAAATTGAAATTACTTATCTCCGCCCCTGAGGTATCCCCACAAAATTTTAGCTTTCTTTGTCTAGCTGTTATCAGGCTAATTGGTTTTACTACGATGGTAAATTTCGCCTCGGTGTTAGGGGCGGCAGCATGGTATAGGCTGAGACCAAATCAGGCCACGTTTTAGCTTGCCACTCTTGTCGGGGTTTTCGGCAAGGACTGTTTGAATCCCGATTTTTTGCTTGCAAAAAATGGTTGAGTTCCGCAGCCGCCGACAAGAGTGCCAAGCGTGTGGCCGGTCTCAGCCTATGCCATGCTGCCGAACCGGAGCCGTACACCTCATAGTGAAAAGGCTATTATCGTAAGTGATTCGGTTGCCAAGGCCTTCGGGTCAGAGAAAAAGCGTGCCATTAGTGCGCAAAGAGACTAGGCGACTCGACTTCGCTCAATCCAGTGAAACCTTGGCGGTTATTGCACTTCGGGTAGCCCAAGTTAATTCAACAAATCTCACAAAAGTTCGCATTGCACACTTAAAATCATTCTAAAAGCTCTCATTTTTACACTAATTCATTGAGCTAACTCGATATCCTCTGGGGATACCTCAGCCTCCGTCCCCATTAACGAAGCTAGGTTTTTGGCAGCCTGAAGGCTACCAGGCCACCTGGCTGATCCGTCCGTGAACTACCAGTCTGCACCACGATATACTGATTGCCGTTATGCATATAGGTCATCATGCCGTACTGACCGGGCGCCGGCAGTGGCACGCTGGCAAGCACCTCGCCGGTGATTTTATCGCGGGCATTCAGGGCCAATGGGGCATCTGGAATATTCTGGACCATTCCTTCACTGAGCGCCCGAGTCTGTACCAGGATATCGCCCAATACTATCTGGATGGAAACGCCAACGCCTCCCGAATCGGGAATGTCGACTCCCTGTAGCAGTGGGTGGCTGGTGATTCGCTCCAGAGTCGGACCCACCGGCAGCGACCAGGTATGACGGCCCGTGTTCATATCATAGGCAGTCAGTTGGTTATTCATTGGCTTGAACACCCGCAGGCCGTCGATGGTTGGCAGGCCACCGCCACCACCGCCGGGTAACCAGGCCGCTACTGTCTTGCCGGTGGTGGGAGTGCTATTGGGAGTGACGCCGGATTCATTGGGCTTGGGATAATTCGGATTGTCCCGGTCCTGGCCGTTAGTGGGGCTCATGTACCCCGGCGCAAAGCAGTTGCGGTGGTGGGACACGTACATCATGCCAGTGTCGGGGTCTGCGACCGGAGGATGGGAGATGACATTGCCGCCACCTATGCAGCCGATGTTATTGGCGTAATCGTTCTCATGATCGAAAGGCAGCGCCGGCACGTAGAGCCCGCCGACTCTGTAGCTATTTAATATCACCATCGCCTGTTCTTTTAACGCCGGTGTGTAATCGATGACATATTCTTCAGTTAAGCCATCGGTGACGATTCCATCCACCGGTTCCGGCAGAGTCGGGAAAGGCTGGGTAGCCGCGGTGTAATTACCCGGCACCTGGGTCTGGAATACCGGGCGCTCTTCGATGGGCCAGATGGGCTCGCCAGTCTCACGATTGAAGGCGAATACCAGACCCTGCTTGGTGTTCTGCACCACCGCTGGTATGCGCTGTCCATCCACGGTCAGATCCATCAACATGGGCGGGGTGGGAAGGTCATAATTCCACTGATCGCTGTGGTGGATCTGGAAATGCCAGCGGCGCTCGCCGGTCTGTACGTCCAGAGCCAACAGGCTGCCGCCGAAGAGATTATGACCCGGTCGATGACCGGCGTAGGACTGCACGGTGGAGGCGTTCGTCACCATGTACACCAGGCCAAGTTCAGGATCAGCGGAGGCCGGAGCCCAGCTTGAAATATCTCCGGACCAGCGCCAGGCATCATTTTCCCAGGTCTCGTTGCCAATTTCTCCGGGCCTGGGGATGGCATGAAACTTCCACATGAACTCGCCGGTTGCGGCGTCGAAGCCCATGATGTCCCCCGGCACGTTTTCGATCCGGGTCTGGCCATAACTGGGCTGATGACCCACCAGCACCACCACCACACCATTAACGACTATAGGCGGTGCCGACGCGGTAACCATGCCCAGCTCTCGCGGTATGCCGTAATCGGCATCGTAGCTGCCACCGGCTATTACATAGTCTTGCCAGGGTCCCCAATCTTCTACCAGCCGTGGAATCAGATCGACTACACCGCTATCGCTAAAACCCTCCAGCGGCACCGATGTTCCCCAGTCTTCCAATGGCAGGCCAGTCTTGGCATCCAGTGCCCACAGGAAGAAACCCGGGGTAGTAATATAGATCACACCGCGGCCGTCAACCTCGGCATAGGCTACGCCCTTGCCATAGGCCTGCCGCGGTGAACGTTGATGCCTGATAGTCTGCGGCTCGCGAAAGGTCCAGAGATTCTCCCCGGTGTCCGGGTCCATGGCGATCACCTGACGGCGTGGCGTGGCTACCGTGTAGAGCATGCCATCGACATAGATGGGGGTAGCCCGGGTAAAATAGTCGAGATTGGGGCCGAAGTTATCGCTGCGCCAGGCCCATGCCTGTTCAAGCTCGGCAAAGTTGCTGGCGTTGATCTGGTCCAGAGGCGAATACCGGGTATGACCGGCGTCGCCACCCAGGTAGCGCCACTCGCCGTTTTCGGTGCCGGGCAGGCGTTGGGCGGAAGCGGCCGCTGTAGCCAGCATCAGGACGGCAGTAATAATAGTGAGAATCAGGGTCTGTGCACGAAAAATCCGGAGCTTAGCTTCCATTATCCATATTCCTATACTAGGTGATAGTTAGATGTTAGCCTAACTGTAGCGGAGGCCGGCAGCGGCCCTTTTGGTTTTTGTCGATAGCTAGTAAGAGTACAAGCCAACCCCTGCGAAGTCCATCCTTCCGACCCATACCGCCCGCAGCGGCTCCAGTAACATGGACTTCATTCGAGATAACTTCTATTCTTCTGCTGTTCACTACCGGAGCAAGCACCATGCAAATTGTAAAAATAGCTCTTCAGGTTTTGGGAGTACTGTTGCTGATTCCCGCCGTTGCCATGGCGACCCTGCGGTTTGAAAAAAGTAGCGCGGATGGGCCGTCAATCCTCTTCCCCGGCGGAGAACTGATGGCTGGTGACCTCTACACAGGACCGGAGCCTAACTGGAGCTTTACCGATGATATTTTTACCATCGAAATGCAGCTCAATGACCCTCTCAGCTCCCGGCTGATCTGGATACTCCACAGTGAAGGTAAAATTTACATCGCCTCCGGCTATATGAGTACAACCCTGGGCCGCTTGTG
>Ga0115002_10005824_pt1 | contig 14400 bp, 14 predicted proteins | sample ArcticOcean_MG_C_8_FD_89576 | JGI IMG/M metagenome (GOLD analysis project Ga0115002, IMG submission 89576) | Marine microbial communities from western Arctic Ocean - ArcticOcean_MG_CB11_86 | ecosystem: Environmental > Aquatic > Marine > Oceanic | place: Arctic Ocean: Canada Basin | collected... | reverse complement strand
GCCGGATTCTTCAAGATCCGAGGTGTCAATATTAACCATCAAGAACTGGAGGATTTGTTATTCGACAATAACGAATTGGTAGATTTTAAAGCGGAAATGATTACTGAGAAGTCTTTAGAGCATCTAGTGATATACATCGAGGTAATTCATTCAGGAAACCCAATTTCACTAACTCAAAAAATCACCGAAAATATAAAGAATACATTCGAGATTACCCCTCGGGTTGCTATCCTTGAGCGAGGGTCTCTCGCAAAAGAATTCGAGAGTAGTGTCAAGGCACCAAGATTCGTAAATAAACGCGAATAATTAGCTATTTCACCATTCAATAATCAATATTGCTATGTCAGGCGTAATGTTAAAGGCCAATGCTTATTCAACCCACTCAGGCGCTGTCGTACGTCGTTTGCCATCACTCGAAAAGTTTATGCCAGGCTCTTTCAACTCCGTTCGGTCCCAAAGCTTACAAGTTACTAGCTTATGTTTTTGATCAAGCCCTTCACAGTAATTGGAATAGTTGCATAGCCTCACTTCTTTGCCTCTACCTAATTGTACTTTTCTAAACCAATCTGGATCAGCCATACTTTGCCGCGCTGCGCCTACTATATCTCCATTTCCGTCATTTAGGATTTGCTCCGCCAAATTAAATCCATGTATACCGCCAGTAACAATGATTGGTGTCTCAAATCCCGCCTCCTGCACCATGCGTCGGATGCGTCCACAGGGTTCTATATTGCGTCCGAAAGGCCCAAATTCGTCCGATATATGTGCCGGCATGCATTCATACCCGCTGCGACCAGTATAGGGATAGGCTGCCTCACCAACTTTTGGCTGCTTGGCATCTTCAAATTTACCACCCCGTGAAAGAGATAAAAAATCCATTCCAGCGCGGGCAAATTGAACACCGAAATACATCGCATCATTTACGGTGGTGCCGCCAGTAATACAGTCGTCACTCAAATAACGGCAGCCCACTGGATAATCTGGCCCGACCCTCTCACGGACTTTGGAAAACACTTCTAGGGGCAGACGGACCCTCCCTTCCAAGGACCCACCATAACCGTCTTCCCTGTTATTTAATCGGGACAAAAACGACGCCATGGTATAAGCATGTGCGTAGTGGAGTTCGACACCATCGATTCCAGATTCCTGGGCACGTTCCGCCGCATTTGCAAATAATTCTGGTAATACTTGAGGTAAATTTTTGATATGGGGAAGTTGGACATCAATTACCTTTTCTCGATACCCGATGCGTAAGTCCTCAAGTTCACGAGTAGTCAATATATCGTCAAGCTGCTGATCATTTAGGGACATTAGTAGTTCCCGTATTTTTACCTCTTCTATATCTTCACTAAACAATTTAGCCCTGTGTTCATCAGTAATAGCTAAGAATTGTCTAAGGAATTTAGCCTTATCCGGCCGCCGGCGCATAGCAAGAAAGTCAATACATTGGATGAAGAGCTTTGTGTGACCCTCACTAGCCCTACGGACTGTGTCGGCTAACTCTCTGAGACCAGGGATGAAGCGGTCATGCCCAATCCTAAGAAGAGGTCCACTTGGCACATCCCGAATACCAGTCGCTTCAATGACTAATCCTCCGGGGCGACCCTTCGCAAAACGCTCATACCAATCGAGTACATTCTCTGTAACAAAACCATCTTCTGTTGCACGCCAAGGTACCATCGCTGGCACCCAAGTTCGCTGCTTCAAAGTGACGCAACCTAATTTAACCGGGCTAAACAATAAAGAGTTGGATGCTTCAGCTACGGTGGGCCATAAACCAGGGTCAGATTCATATTTTACGCGTTCCAATGGTTTCCACATTGTTCAATCCACAAAATAAACTACTTTTTAATTCAATATATGGGTATACATTAAACTTTTGTTGCTATTTTGTTCTTTTGTATTATACTTCTAATTTCTGACAAAATAAGCTAGGAATAAAAATATGTTTCAAACTTTTCGCATAGCAAAATATGCTAAAGACTTCATAGCCCTCTCAACTTTAGCCGGCGCTGCCTATATCTGGATAATTTTAGGCTCGGCATTTGTGGGTTAAAATGGGACACTAAAAACATCTAATCTTCCTTAGTCTACTTAACAGCCCTCGGGCGACGGTTTTTGTCTAATGCTACATACGTAAAAATTCCCTCAGTTACTTTCGCCGGCTCATCAAGATCGTCATGCCGCTGTGCCCACACTTCTATTTTAACCGTAATTGAGGTGCGTCCCACTTTTATTACATCAGCATAGCAACTGACCACGTTTCCTACCTTAACCGGGAGATGAAAAACCATTTTCTCCACCGCAACAGTGACGATCCTACCCTTTGCTCTTTGTCCCGCTGCGACGCCTCCCGCCAGGTCCATTTGAGACATCAGCCAACCCCCAAAAATATCCCCATGAGTATTTGTGTCACGAGGCATTGCGACCGTCCGACTGGTAAGCATTCCCTGGGGCATAAAATCAGGTGGGCGGGGTCTGTCGTTGTGGGAATAATTGTTATTAATGATTCGTAATCCTTTTTCCAGCCTACTCTAGAGTAGAGAATTAGTGTTGCAGGCCACAATATATTGATATAATTCCTCCACCAACCACATTATCATGGTAAATTAACGCATTCTCTTAATTTTTCGAAAAGCATCATCTACGTTATGCCAGACTTATTCGAACATACCCAGAAAACTAAAAGGAAATCAAAACTTTATTCTGCCAAAGACATAGAAGTACTTGAAGGACTTGAGCCAGTAAGACGTCGACCCGGTATGTATATCGGTAGTACCGACGAGCGAGGGCTGCATCATTTGGTTGCGGAGGTCCTAGACAATGCCATGGATGAAGCTGTGGCTGGCGAAGCCACCCACATTGATCTAGAATTGAACAAGGACGGTTCGGTCACCGTCCGGGATAATGGTCGCGGGATACCAACTGATCCTCACCCCAGGTTCAAATCAAAGTCAGCTTTGGAAGTGATACTCACTACTCTTCATTCGGGTGCAAAGTTTGGAGGTAAAGCCTATGAGACTTCTGGTGGGCTTCACGGTGTCGGCCTTTCAGTAGTAAATGCTCTTTCCGATCACTTTATCGTCGAGGTTGCGCGGGACAAAGCCGTCTGGAGGCAGAGTTATTTGAAAGGAAACCCTACAGGCGAGCTGAAAAAAATTGGTAAGGTCTCAAATCGCCGTGGCACAAGTGTCACATTTCATCCTGATCCAAAAATTTTTGATCTTAAGACCCAATTCCGTCCAAGTACACTTTATCGAATGGCACGCTCCAAGGCCTACCTTTTTAGAGGTGTGTATATTCGGTGGAATTGCGACACAGAACTGATAAGTAAAAATGACAGTACTCCGGAAAAAGACACCCTTCATTTTCCTGGAGGACTTATGGATTACCTGGCTACTATGCTAGAGGACCGCGTTACAATTACACCCAACGCTTTTTTTGGTCAGGCCAAACTCAACGGTAGTTCGGGATCGATCGAATGGGCTGTCGCCTGGCCAAAAGATGAAGATTTTTTGTTCAACTCCTACTGCAATACAGTACCAACGCCATTGGGAGGAACCCACGAAGCCGGTCTCCGTAGCGCATTAACCAGAAGTTTGCGGGCCTATGGTGAACTTATCAACAACAAGCCCGCGTCAAAAATTATGGCGGACGATGCGGTCGGAAGCGCTTGCGTAATGTTATCGGTATTTTTTCCTAATCCTCAGTTCCAAGGGCAAACGAAAGAAAAACTAACAACGGTTGAAGCTGCTAAGTTAGTTGACGCCTCCGTTGGCGATTATTTTGATCATTGGCTATCAGGTGACCCAGGAACGGCAAACCTTCTCCTGGAGCACGTGATAGAACGGAGTCTGACCCGGTTAAAGAAACGCCAAGAAAAGTCCCTCAAGCGCCAATCCGCGACAAAGCGGGTACGCCTGCCCGGGAAACTCTCAGACTGTACCCAGCGCTCCCGCGAAGGGACCGAAATTTTTATCGTTGAAGGTGATAGTGCTGGCGGCTCTGCCAAGCAGGCTCGCGACCGTAAAACTCAGGCCGTTTTGCCGCTCCGCGGTAAGATCCTGAACGTAGCTAGCGCTACAGACGATAAGATGCGCTCCAACCAAGAAATCAACGACCTGATCGAAGCGCTTGGTTGTGGAACTAATTCAAACTATCAGAACGATAAACTTCGTTATGAGAAAGTTATCATTATGACAGATGCAGATGTGGATGGCGCACATATAGCTTCTTTGCTCATGACCTTTTTTCTCAAATCAATGCCTGAACTAATTGAAAATAATCATTTATTTATTGGTCAGCCACCTTTATATCGCTTAAGCCAAGGTGGCGATACCGCCTATGCAATGGATGAAGATCACAAGGACTTACTAATCAAAAATGTTTTCAAAGAAAGAGGTAAAATTGAAATTAGCCGCTTCAAAGGCTTAGGGGAAATGCCACCCTCTCAACTAAAGGAAACAGCGATGAACCCCAAGACGCGCACCCTTTTGAGAATAATTTTGCCGCAAAAGAATACGAATAATGTAGAGACGGGTATAAAAGGCACATTAGAACTTGTAGACCAGCTAATGGGAAGAAAACCAGAATACCGGCTGGCTTTCATTCAGAAACACGCCGCCGAGGTGGAAGATAAGCAAATTGATTTATAAAACTCAGTCAAAGGGTAAAAATACTTTCACATTAAAAGCTGAACAACGTATTTCTCGCAAAAATCAAAAACATCTGGCGTTCGAAGACAATTAGTGGCTTTACAGAATCATATTCAATTAGATACCAATTAAAACAAAAATAGTATCGCAAGATATCATTGCAGCCCCTTCTCCTCATTTAATCCAAGCATCAGGTTCAGACACTGGACCGCCTGCCCCGATGCGCCTTTACCTAGATTATCCAAGATAACTACCACCACCGCTTGTTCGTGCTCTTCGTTTTCAAATACGTAAAGCTTTAACTGGTTTGTATTATTGAGAGCTTCCGGGTCCAAATTATCAATCGTTTTGGTTGTATTTTCCTTATCTACAACAACTACAAATCTCTGCCCAGCATAGTGATCTGAGAGAACGTTATATATGTCACCAGGTTTGGGTTTACCCGACAGCGCCCAGAGCTGTAGCGGAACGGATACGATCATACCTTGGGCAAACCGACCAACGCTTGGAACGAATATTGGCCGCCTCGTAAGACCGGAATGTTGACGTATTTCTTCAGTATGCTTGTGCTCCAAGTTAAGGGCATAATGGTAAAATGCCTTGTTACCATTACTGGCCAAAGTTGTGTTTTGAAATTCCGAAATCAGCTTCTTACCGCCACCCGTGTAGCCTGAAACAGCATTGATGCTAACAGGATCGTCTTTAAGTATTAAACCGGATTTTATTAAAGGATGTAGGATGGAGATAGCACCGCATGCATAACACCCTGGGTTACTTACACGATTTGCATTAATAATTTTCTCCCTATGTCCTCGCTCATACTCCGGAAAACCATAAACCCAATCAGAATGAGTCCGATAAGCCACAGATGCGTCGATCACCCTAACATTGCAATTTTCAATTAATGAAACAGCTTCCTTCGAGACGTCCTCAGGCAGACACAGAATTGCTACATCAACTGAATTCAGGGCCTCTGCTCTAGCTTCAATAATTTTCCTATTTTTTTTTCCAAGCTCTATGACCTTTATTTCGTCACGACCTTGAAGCCGTTCCCGAATTTTTAGACCCGTGGTTCCCGCCTCACCATCGATAAAGACTGTATGGATCATCACTCGATATACTCAACAATTACCAGGACCTACAAGTCACACGGTTCAGTTGTAATCAACTTTAAGGTCAATAACGATTTTTAGCATTTAACCAGAGATCAATCTCTTAATTGATTTCACCAACAACATCTTCAATCATTTTCCTCAAATGTATAAGATCTAGGACAACCAAGTTACTCTTACTCCTCTTAACTACGCCCCTCCGGCTTAAATCGCTAAAGACACGATTAACGGTCTCTCTGGTCGTACTTATGCGGCTAGCGATGTCACCGTGAATTGGAAATGGAGAAACTATAGCGGTATTATCCGTTCTGACACCTGGTAGTGCTAATCTCAAAATTTCCGCATGAACACGATTGTTTGCACCAACGGTACTTAGATCCATAATTCGTTTGTTTGAAGCCCGAACGATTTTTGCCAGGCCGCGAAGTATTTTCAGGGTCACTTGGGGATGTTCAAGTAACAGTCGGTTAAACGCTTCTTGAGAAAGGCATGCGACATTCAACTCATTTAGGGCTATAACGTTTGCAGAACGAGGCTCGCCATCCAATGCTGCAAGTTCTCCAAAGTATTCTCCTTCTTCTCGTTCGTCGAACGTCACCTCACGGCCAGTTACAGAATAATTAACAACTCGCACACGACCTTCGACAATTAGATACAAATCACGACTGTCACTATATCTATCAATCACCTGCTCATTGGGTTGGTACTTGTGCCACCTACAACGCTTTGACAAATCTTCTAACGCGCTTTCTGACAAACCATCAAACAACCTTATTCCGGCTAGAGACGCGTTTTTAGCACCCTGCATGCTTTAACTCCCTGTGAAAACTACGCATGTACAAAGTAAATGGGAATCTTAGAATAAGAGATTATACGGTTCTGGAATCCAAAAATGTACAATTAAAATTAAAATTGTATACGATATTCTTCCAGTTAATAAGGATTTGCTGGCAAATCAAAACTTTAACTCTCAATCTATTCAATTTTTGTATTTATCGCTTCGGTGACAGAAGTTTCCTCATATATGGCTTTTATGTTGGAAACCAGGGGGTAAAGCCCCGTACAAAGGGCCAACATAAAGCCATAACCACCCTCTTTGTAGGAGCCAAAACGAAAGTAAATCTCAAAAAACCTATACAAAAATTTACCAAAGGAATTTACTAATGAAGAAATCTCACCATTCTCTACTAAATCTTTAGCCCGCAATGTTGTAAAATAATCCATTTGACCCAACATCCCAGAGACATTCTCATACTTTCTGCTGATCACGAGATGCTTCAACTCATTTGGTGCCTGCCTACCTGTAACCGTTATATCAGGACTCATACGCCGCGAACCCCATAACTTTGCTCCTTTCTTAAATAATCCGATGTAGCTGCGATTTCCAAAGAGACCCACACCCCATCCATTGGTAATTAGTTTTCCACCAATATAATTGTTAACTTTCAATTTATAGACATCGTAGTAAGGATCACTAATTGTCTCACGTATTTCTTCCGCCAACTCACTTGTAACCCACTCATCCGTGTCAATCTCTAAAATCCAATCAGCACTACAAAAATCAATACCAGAGTTACGACTTAATCCTTCAGTTTTCCATGAACACTCAACAATCCGTCCTTTATATTTATCAACAACGTTTTTCAATTCATCAGTGCCATTTTCCAATACGACAACAATATCATCCACCCATCCTAAACGCTTAAGGCAATCCTCTAGCGTTACTTCCACATTCGGTACAACAACCAACGCGGCAATGGTTGCTTCTCTCGTCATGATTTACGCTCTTAGTTACTGATTAGAGACTGTCTGTCAATTTCGATATTTCACATTATTAGTGAATTACAGTAAATTGAAACGTTTGCAGGCACCCACATGTTTACATGTCTTTTGCACGTTGCCCCAACGCATCGTAAGTAGCGTACTTGTATAGTTCTGTGAGTGTCGGATAATTATAGCAAGTGTGGATAAATAGATCGGCATCGGCGCCCAGTAGAATTGCTGTCAAACCAACATGCACTAATTCGCTAGCTGACTCTCCTATTACATGTACGCCAAGTAACTTCATGTCTTTTTTGTTAAAAAGAAGTTTTAAAAACCCCTCTTCATCGCCGATGATTTGCCCTCGGGCATTTGCATTATATCTTGCACACCCAGCAACATACGGCACATTTCCACTTTGCAATTCTTCTTCAGTTTTTCCAGCCATCGAACATTCAGGAATAGTGTATATACCGTACGGAAGTATTGTCGCGAGTTCAGTTTTGTACTTCAAATTGAAAGCGTGAACCATAGCTATCCTCGCTTGTTCCATTGCTGTAGAAGCAAGAGCGGGAAACCCAATGACGTCGCCTGCAGCGTAAATATGATCTAGATTAGTTTGGTAATGATCATTTACCTCCAAGTGGCCCCGGGGACCTGGTTTCAGGCCAATTTCCTCTAGGCCCATACCTTCGGTGTTTCCGTTCCGACCGGTTGCCGCGAGAAGTGTCTCCACTTCGATCCGTTCCCCAGAATTTAGCTGAATCTGTAAATTATCACCTGCTGTCACCTCTTCTATTTCTGTCGATAAATGTAAATTGATCCCGCTGTTACGTAAACATTTAGTCAAATTCTCACTAAGCTCTTTATCCATAAAGGATAGAAGTTCATTGCGCCCTTCAACTAAGTGAACTTTGATTCCCAGCGCGGCAAACATGCAAGCATATTCGCAACCAATGACACCACCCCCAGCTATTAGCATACTACCAGGGAGGTCGTTGACGTGGAGAATGGTATCAGAATCATAAACTCTTGAATCATAGAATGGAAATATTGGTGGTTGAAAAGGATGAGAACCCGTAGCAATTAGAAACACATCTGAATTTAATGTTACCGGTGTTCCGTTTTTCGGTGTAACCAGGACAGTATGATCATCAGAAAATTCTGCAAATCCTCGATAGAGGTCAATGTTATGGGCCTTTACATTGTCAGAAATTCTGGAACGCTCACTTTGAACCACCAACCGCTCCCTATACATAAAATCGCTTGCACTCACTTTTTCTTTAAACTTAAAGGACAAACCAAAAAGGTCACGTTGACGAAACCCAGATAAATGTAGCGCGGATTCTCGCAAAGTCTTAGACGGCAAGGTACCAGTGTTGGCTGCTGCCCCTCCCAGGACGTCTTCTTTTTCAATAAGAGCTACATTTTTTCCAAAATAGGCTGCTTGAGCGGCCCCCTTCTCTCCTGCTGGACCTGAGCCTAATACTAAAAGATCATATGTTTTGTTATCCATAACCCCGCTCCTAATCTTACCACTCATGCTAAAGTCGTTAAATAGACCAATTCCTCAAACGCTATTGCCACCTTTACTTTAAACATCCATTCCATTTCTTACTTATAATTCTTAAAACCTTTCTATCTAACCTTTAGGTCTATTAATTTGCTCATACGTAAAGCTTAGGTACTCAAGAAGTGGTTAAAATACCAAATTCAACATTACAGGGAGATTGAAAGCGACTGTTCCTCAGTAGCAGAGCAAATATTGACGTTTTGTATTAAAATACAAAAAAGCGGGGGGAAACAACAGTACGAATGAGACCCCTGCAATTGATCTATTGCCAAAATCGCGAACACAGCAACGCAATTTCAGATGTGCATGATGGGTCAACTAGAAATCAAGATTTTACTTTAAACCTTCATGTTCCCGTTGAACAATATACGCTTTAACGCTTCGCTAATTTTGAAGCTGTAATATTTTTTGGATACCAAATCTATAGTTCTGTTCTCATCGGATAGGTAAAGGATATGTGAAACATCTATTATTTTACATCAGTTGTTATGCAGCCAATCAACAACCCAAACTACATCACGGTCACTAGGAAATACTGGATAATGTACGGTTACTATCACTCCATCGATTGCAATCATTGTTATCCTTTTAATTAACTGCATTCTCTCAACTTCAAACAACGGTAACTTCATCGCTTTACTGAACTTGAATTCATCATCACTCAACACTTCAAATGGAAGGTTTAACCTTTCCGCCATTTCTTGCTGATATTCGGTCGATTGTGTACTAAGGCCGAATAATTCCGAACCCAGTTGTTTTAATTCATTATAGTGATCTCGGAACGAACAACTCTGTGGAGTACAACCTCGTGCGCCAGGTATTTTATCCCATCCCTCTGGCAAGGCCACGCCTGGCTTACCGGTCCTTGGATAGCAATAAATAACTAATTTGCCGCTGATTTGACCAATGTTTAAACGTTTTCCTTGCGTTGAAGTCAACTCGACATCTGCCAGTTTCATTCCAACTAAATGGTCCGTTTTACCATCATTCTCTGGCACGGGCAGATTGGTTGGTAAATCCAGTAAATTAGCCAAGTGGATTCCTCCGTTGCTAGTGATAAAAAAACGCTACAGAATTCTGTAGCGTTTTCAGTAGCATAATTTTTATTCCAATTAGCGCTTGGAGAAATGAAATCTTTAATTCTCTCTTATTTTTCAATAAGTTGCATCTAATAAAAATTAATGTCAATTATTTGTCAATTATTTCTAAATCCACATTCATTGACAAAATCTAAAACTAAATTCCAATTCCCATTCTATCAATATAATCATGCTTCTCAACAACTATACGTTTGTGTGACGATCCTTGGACGTTCTATAGGGGGTTTAGGATAGGTAAAGGGAAGTTTCACACATACCCCTTCCAGTTTCAAAGGTAGTTGTCTATCTAAAATCTATTTTTGATTTTGGTATCCCTAAATCATACTTTTTTTGAGAATCTGCAATTCTTAAACATCTCAATCTTATAAGTACCTATGTAGTCCCCTGCAGAAATGGATAGAGTATACTCTAAAGGGATGTAGGGATTTGGTCTTCTAAAGAGAACACCACCTCAAATAAGGTTTCAATCAAGTACTCTTTAGATGATTTCTCTAGAGATAATCCTATCCAATATTCAATCCAGAACACCCTTCAGACCACTGCTAACGGGTGCCACAGTACCATCACAAGGGTTCCATAAGGAAAATAACCCACCAGAACCCCTAAATACTCCTGTAGAGACTGCTGAACAGGAGTAAATCAAATGAAAAAAGACCACCAGAAACCCAATGATAAAACCCTATTGGGACTCAAGAAAAGAACTCCATCCAATAAACCTAAAGAAGAAAGAATTATGGAAACTGTCAATCGACTGGTTTCCAGAATACAGAATGACGAAAGGAAATGCCTATGAAGAAACACCCCTACCAGACCTGCCTAAAACATTGCTTGATCTGTCTCAAAACTTGTCCTATAACTTACAGAATTGTAGGACAGGTTTTTGAGACATACAATGACAATTGAAATCTTTGGATATGTACGGGTATCTACCCAACAACAGCAAACGCAGATGCAGTTGGATGCGTTGCAGGCTTATGGCTGCACGACGATTTTCGAGGAACATGAAAGCGGTGCAAAGCGTGGCCGCCCTCAACTGGACACATTGTTGAGCAAGTTGCGCAAAGGCGATCAAGTGGTCGTCTGGAAAATGTGCAGGTTAGGTCGCAGCCTGAAAGATTTACTCGAAATAGTGGGGGTGATTGAAGATGCTGAAGCAGAATTTGTGAGTATCACCGAGAAACTGGACACATCTTCGGCTGGAGGACGTTTAATCTTTAACGTATTTGCGTCCATAAATCAGTTCGGGCGTGAATTGCTCATTGAAAGAACCCGTAGTGGTTTGGATTCTGCTCGTCGACGTGGCCGCGTCGGTGGAAGACCTAAAAAATTGACCGATTCTGATGTGAAGCAGATGGCGCACTTGATGGATCAGCCAGATCGCAACGTCCGTGGAATCTGCGAGCGGTTCGGGATTAGTCGGTCAAGCTTGTACCGTCTTATTCAGAATCAAGAGACGCAAAGCCCTGAAACGTCGGCAACAACGTAAACTTCTTGTTTGAAGATGAATCGGGTTTTATTGAATATTCGACAAAACTGGTCAGCCTCACAAAGGCACCACGGTATTTTTTGTGTTTGGAATGTCAGCTTAGGTGCGGATTGCGGAAGCGTAGAAATTCTGTCATTAATGACCGAGTATAGCCATAAACAGACGTAGCGTAATCTCCTTTTTAGGATCTTTTCTTCAATGCCTTAGCCCTTTTTTGGTGAGAGACTTTTGGGTTATTGCTTACCATTCCTCCTCGTGGAGCCGAGCAGTTTGCTTCCTCCAAATCAGCAGATTTATTATTTCGAATCTGAGAAAATTGTTAAACATTCGAAATGATCGGGCTGTGATTGGTGTTACGCCTGTTAGGACACTACCCGAATAGGGAATCACCTTACTGTATCTGATGTGGCATGTCCCGAACAACTCGTTGATTTATATCGACCTTATTCCTTCGATAAATCTATCTTCCTGATTGAATGATCAGGTGACCATCGAAGGTTCAAACCTTTCCGTTTATTTCGCATTTTTCTGAAGTATTTTAATTTTTGGATCCATGAAATTTTTTCCGGAACTCGTTGCTGAATAGCTGGCTGCTGCTGCCATGCGATATCGCTGTAGTCGCTTTGCTGAAGAACCGGAAGCTCTATATCCATGTGGGCCTGTTTTTGGGCAATGCAGGTGATCATCACTTTCTTTGCCGAAGTGTATTCCACCCGACTGCGTAGTGAAATTGTACTTTCAACCTTATACCAGTCGAGAAATGTTTCGGGATTGGTGAGGTGTACAACCGGTTCCGAGAACCCGGATTTTTTACTGAAAAGTGAAAAATACAACTCTGGGCTAAATTGATATAGTCCGTGCCCCGGCCAGTTGTTTCCGCCCGTAATGGAAATAATCGACCCGCCAATTTTTAGCATATTCATGATATTCGCAAATACTTGTGGCGTATTGAAAATATGCTCTGTGGTCCCGCCGTCAAAAATGCAGCTATATTTCTGATGCATCGACTTGGGTACGGGGGTGTTCATATCGTGGACAATAGAGGCGCCTTCGTAGTCGCTCGCATCTAATGATTCAATATTTATGGCGCCTAATGCGAGTAGCAACTTCTCACAATAAACGTCATGTGCCGCCGAGCCTATTTCAGATTGATCAAGCAGATTCCCAAAATACTCATTTATGAGAACGGTCTCCTTCTCACCGATAAGAAGTTCATGCCGACCGAGTATGAGAGTGTCCTGAAAGTCGATATGTGATTTTTTTGCGTGGAGCAGAAGAGATAACTCGGCGCGTCCGATTCCCATGATATAAATCCTTTATTTTCCGCTAGTTATGCTTCTCAGACATGACGTGATCCCTAAGATCCATCTATAGCAACATCTGAGATCAACAGAAAGTAATAAACTGTAACTGAGAGGTGATGAATCGGCGGCTCCATCTTTGCAACGGCTACCGTTACATCCGCAAACAGATCTTAGACCGGAAACACCGTGACCGAATCGGGTCAAAAACCGGAATTACCAAAACCTTGATTTTTCTCTATTATTTCCGCTTCACCCCGATTCCTGACGTTAATGTTATTATTGGTACACCAAATTTGAGGCAGGTTCTTCGACATAAATAAATACCTAAGCATCCCATTATGAGGAATAGGAAATGCGAGCTTGGGAAATATTGGAGAACCGAAATCCGCCATCTAAACCGATAACAATTCGCGCACTGCACAAAATGAAACTTGAGGCACAAGCGAAAAAGAAAGCCGAGCAAGAACGGTTTGCCCTATTTCCTTTGATGTATGGGGACACGGATTACAGGCGTGAACAACTCGAACTTGAGCGCATGACATTGGAGCTTCAACAATTACGCCAAGAACTAAGAAACGAAACCGAATCGTCCACTTATAAAGCCATCGGCAAGATATTCTTGGCGTTTGGCATATTTGAATATCTGATTGAGCAGTGATTTTTCCATTTTCAAAGTTGAAACGGACGGGCGTTCAGCAACATTTGGTTTTTGCTTATCTTTCCCGATGCCGACAACCCAATAATCACGACGCCATGCCCAATAATTATCAACCTTCTTCTGGCGAATTTCATCGAGCTTATCATGACCGAAATATGGTGTGAAGTATCTATTCCCCGTACCAACATGGAGCTTATAGCGATGGATGGATAGGGTTATTTTGGCGTAGGGTAGCCATTCTTGTTCCATAAACTCAGCAAAGGTCTTAACAACGGGGGATTAGACCCGCTTTGATTCACCACTTCAAGTCATCGTTCAAATCTTCAGCAAATCTAAACGCTTCACTGATTATTGTTGTTCCTGTCGATTTAGTAACAGGACCAGTATAGCCTCGAACTCGGAGCCGTATCTGGAATATATCTTTTTTGGAAGTTTTGCGAATATAAATAAGTCCCCGACCACCGCAACAAGTATAGGCGACTTTATAGGATTTTGACTCTACGAGTTTCGGATCAAAATCGTTCTAACCCTTTGATATTGCAGAGTTCCCGTGTTATCGCTTGGAGAATTGAAAGCTACGGCGCGCTTTCCGGCGTCCATATTTTTTTCTCTCCACAACACGTGAGTCGCGGGTTAAAAAACCGCCTTTTTTCAACAGCGGCCGGAGACCGGGTTCGAATAGAGTAAGAGCCTTAGAAATTCCGTGTCGTAAAGCACCAGCCTGCCCCGACAATCCGCCACCTCTGACTGT
>Ga0115002_10005823_pt1 | contig 14400 bp, 14 predicted proteins | sample ArcticOcean_MG_C_8_FD_89576 | JGI IMG/M metagenome (GOLD analysis project Ga0115002, IMG submission 89576) | Marine microbial communities from western Arctic Ocean - ArcticOcean_MG_CB11_86 | ecosystem: Environmental > Aquatic > Marine > Oceanic | place: Arctic Ocean: Canada Basin | collected... | reverse complement strand
TCTTGATTGCTCTGCTTTCTGAACTTCCAGAAGCGACGGGTGTCGGCGCGGATATCGCCGCGGGAGCGATATCGATGGCGCGTCGCAACGCCGCAACGATTGGCGTCGATCGTCGCGCGACGTTTGTGGCGTCAAATTGGGGTTCGGCAATTGCCGGACAATTCGACGTCGTGATTGCTAACCCTCCTTATATACCGACCCATGTGATCCCGGAACTCGATTCGACGGTACGGGGGTTTGATCCGGTTCTTGCTCTTGATGGTGGGAAAGATGGGTTGTTTTGCTATCGGGCGATAGCTGGCGCGTTGCCGAACCTTCTAGCGGCAGGCGGTTTGGCCGCATTCGAGGTCGGCGAGGGACAGTCATTCGAAGTGATGGCGATCTTGCGCGCGGCGGGTCTGCAAGCCATCGCCGAATGGCCAGATCTCGCGGGGATCCAGCGATGCGTTACCGGCACTTTCCAATGAATTGGGGAGAAAAGAGTTGGATTGGTCGTGCTAGCGAGCTAGGGTCGTAATTGGATAACACACTAGAGACGACCTGACGTTAGGCCGACGTTATCCCAGCGCAAACCAGCATCTAAGTTATTTGGCGGACCGTTTGTCTGACAACTTCTGGGTAGTGCAGCGGGAAACAACAACGAGAATTGTAGTTATGAGACAAGGATCCGGTTCGAGGCGTTCTCGCGGGCGCTCCAACAATGGTAAGCGCTCATTCGGCCAAGGGCCCAATCGGAGCTTCGAGAGCAACGGTCCGGGCGTTAAATTGCGCGGCACCGCGGCACAGGTCTTCGAAAGGTACTTAGCCCTTGCGCGGGATGCGTCCTCCAGTGGAGATCGGGTTGCTTCTGAAAACCTCTACCAGCATGCGGAGCATTATTACCGGCTTCACAGCGCGGGTAACGCTGAACGCAAGTTAAAGACCGAGAGCGAACGCGCCGAGGAAGAGGATCGGGAGGATGAGGAGGTTGCGGCTGCTGAAGCCCGTGTAGTTGCAGTGCCTACAGTTGAGGCAGCTGAGGTCGTCGAGCCCCCACCGACTAAAACATCAGAACCTGAGGCGGCAGAGACCTCTGAAGAGGCGCCTAAACCCGCTCCGAAGTCACGCCGGCGTCGGCGAGCTATGCCCAAGGACACTGAGGCAGAAACTTCGGCTTAGAGCCGGCCCTGCCTCTTGTGTTGCCGAGGCGCAACACTATCTACTAGGCGATATGTTGCTCTAAGGGCGTTACCCGAGGAGCACGATGCCATCGTCGATGTAGGTCATCATGGATCTTGAGAAATACACTGATCGGTCAAAGGTGGTCGTGCAGGCTGCGCAAACTCTTGCGTTGAGCCGAAACCACCAGCGGCTCACACCCGAGCATCTGCTGTGCATTTTGATCGAGGACAAAGAAGGACTGGCCGCGAACCTCATTACGGCCGCAGGTGGGCGCCCGAAGGAAGTCCGTGCCGAGACCGACGCCGCTCTGTCGAAGCTGCCGAGTGTCGAAGGTGGTGGTGCCGGGCAGGTCTATTTGGCGCCGGAAACGGCACATCTGTTTGAGGCCACCGAGAAAATTGCCGAGAAAGCCGGCGACCGATTTGTGTCGGCCGAGCGTTTGCTGCTCGCGCTCGCAATGGCGAAGGAGACGCCTTCTGGCGAAATTCTGGAAAGCGCCGGGGTCAGCCCTCAAGCACTTAACGCTGCTATCAATGATGTGCGCAAAGGCCGAACCGCAGAGAGTGCAGGGGCGGAGAATCAATATGATGCTCTGAAGCGCTATGCACGCGAACTCACAGCGGTTGCTGAGGAAGGCAAGCTTGATCCCGTAATCGGACGCGATGAGGAAATCCGTCGCACGATTCAGGTGCTGTCTCGTCGTACCAAGAATAATCCTGTGCTTATTGGCGAACCCGGTGTCGGCAAGACCGCCATTGTCGAAGGTCTTGCGCTGCGTATTGTCAATGGCGATGTCCCGGAGTCGCTTAAGAACCGCCGTCTCATGGCACTTGATCTTGGTGCATTGGTTGCGGGCGCTAAATACCGAGGTGAATTCGAGGAACGTCTCAAGGCGGTCTTAAATGAAGTAACCGCCGCCGCAGGTGAGATCATCATGTTTATCGACGAAATGCATACTTTGGTGGGTGCGGGTGCCGCCGAAGGCGCGATGGACGCCTCAAACCTGTTGAAACCAGCGCTCGCCCGCGGTGATCTTCACTGCATCGGTGCGACTACGCTCGATGAGTACCGTAAGCACGTCGAGAAAGACGCTGCGCTTGCGCGCCGTTTTCAGTCCGTTTTTGTCAGTGAACCCACTGTGGAAGACACCGTCTCCATTTTGCGTGGCCTGAAAGAAAAGTACGAACTGCATCACGGCATACGGATCACCGACAGCGCGATTGTCGCGGCAGCCACGATGTCCAATCGCTATATCAGCGATCGTTTCCTCCCCGACAAAGCCATCGACCTTGTTGATGAGGCGGCAAGCCGGTTACGCATGGAGGTCGACTCAAAGCCAGAAGAGTTGGACGAACTCGACCGCCGGGTCATACAGCTCAAGATCGAGCGAGAGGCACTCAAAAAGGAAACCGATCATGCGTCGAGGGATCGTCTCTCCTTCTTAGAGAAGGAGCTCAGCGACCTGGAAGAAAAAGCTAACGGCCTAGCCGTACGGTGGGAGTCTGAAAAGGACCACCTCGCTGGTGCACAAAAGCTCAAGGAAGAGCTTGAAGCCGCGCGCAATGCCCTTGGCAGAGCCCAGCGAGAGGGAGATCTGGGTCGGGCAGGTGAGTTGACCTACGGTGTCATACCCGACCTTGAGCAGCGCATCGGAGCGGCCGAAAAAAATCCGAACGGTGCGATGTTGGACGAAGAGGTGCGTGAGGAGCACATAGCCGCGGTCGTCTCGCGATGGACTGGTATTCCTGTCGACAAAATGCTCGTAGGGGAGAGGGAGAAGCTCCTCGCGATGGAGGGCGCTTTGGGTGCCCGTGTCATTGGCCAAGATCGTGCGATCGAAGTGGTGTCGAACGCGGTTCGTCGCGCGCGCGCCGGCCTGCAGGATCTGAACCGACCAATTGGCTCGTTTCTCTTTCTCGGCCCGACTGGTATCGGCAAAACCGAGTTGACCAAATCACTCGCCGCTTTCCTGTTTGACAACGAAACTGCCATGGTCCGTTTAGACATGTCTGAGTACATGGAAAAGCATTCTGTTGCGCGATTGATCGGTGCGCCACCGGGATACGTTGGCTACGAGGAAGGGGGCGCGCTTACCGAAGCGGTGCGGCGCCGGCCCTATCAGGTCGTGCTTTTTGACGAAATCGAGAAAGCCCACGGCGACGTCTTCAATGTGCTGCTTCAGGTGTTGGATGATGGGCGGCTCACGGACGGCCAAGGCCGAACGGTCGATTTTGCCAACACGCTGATCATTCTGACATCTAATCTCGGCTCCGAGCACCTGGCGGCTCTGCCTGATGCGGCCGATGCTTCCGATGCCGAATCCGACGTTATGGAGGTGGTGCGCACGGCATTTCGGCCGGAATTTCTCAACCGTCTTGACGACATCGTTCTATTCCATCGGCTCAGCCGCGAGCACATGGACTTGATCGTCGATATCCAAGTGCTCCGATTGGAGGCGCTCTTGGCGGATCGCATGATTGGCATCGTACTGGACGAAAGCGCTCGGGCCTGGCTGGCAAATGCTGGGTATGATCCGGTCTACGGCGCCCGCCCGCTGCGCCGCGTGATTCAGCGTAGCCTTCAGAATGAACTGGCGAATCTTATTTTGAAAGGTGACGTTGACGAAGGCGACGTTGTTCAAGTCTCTGCAGATCCGAAAGGCCTGACCCTTCGAACCGCGTCAACAGCAGGTAGCTAGTCCCGCGCAGCAGTTTGGAGAGGTTTTTTTAGGCCGGCGAAGGTTTCTTCAAGGGCTGTCCGACGGACTTGGAAGCTTTTCAATTCGTTGCCCTTAAGTTTGCTCCCTGTGGGCAATTTAAGACTCAGCGGGTTAATCTGTGCGTTATCGCGGTAGATTTCATAGTGAAGATGTGGACCTGTGGACCGGCCCGTCGTGCCGACATAGGCGACGATCTGTCCTTGCCGAACACGCGTCCCAACACGGACCCCGCGGGCGAATGATTTTAGGTGCGCATAACCGGATTTGTAGGTTCCGTTGTGCCGAATTCGAAGATACCGACCGTACGAGCCGTTCGTTCTTGCGTATTCCACAACGCCATCACCAGCCGCCATGATAGGTGTACCTCGAGGCGCAGCAAAATCGACGCCGCGATGCATGCGGGTATATCCTAGCACAGGGTGCTTCCGTTTACCGTAGCGAGACGATAGGCGGGCGCCGTCGACCGGTGTGCGTAGCAGCGCCTTACGAACGCTCTCACCCTTCTCATTGAAATAGTCGACATCGCCATTGGCAAGCTCGTGTCGAATGAGGCGTAGTTTGGTGCCGCTCAACGTTAGGGCCGCCATGAGCACGTTGCCGGTCTTTACGACGTTCCCGTCCTCATCGACTTTGGTTTCGAACATGACCTCGAAACGATCATTACGCTGAATATCGCGCTGGAAATCGACGTCCCAGCTGTAGGCACGGATCAACTCCATAATGAGCCGATCGGGTACACGTTCTGCGGCCATCGCTTGAAAGAAGCTGTCGCGGACCAATCCGGTTGTACCAACAAGCGCAACGGTGAGCTGTTTCACAATCGCCTCAGAGAAAAAGCGATCGTCGTTAAGCCGATGGACAGCGACGGTCTTAACGGCGTCCAAAGGAATGACGACCGAGAGCAGGCTCGGCTTCGTACTTTGATCTAAGGCAATCTGTATGCGTTGGCCGGCCAGCAGCCCGCGCGGTTCGAACACATCTTGCAAAGCGGTGATGGCCTGGTGGGCTTCGCCACGTGGCACCCCCGCCCGCAACAACGTCTCTATGAGATTGGAGCCGCTGCGGACGGCTTCTTCTCGGGTGACCGCCTGAGATTGAGGGCTATGATGCCGCGATATTTTTGAAAGCTGCCGGGCAGTGTCGCCCGGAAGCGCGTCAAGACGTAAGTCGTTGGCGGTGTTGTAGCTGTTTTGGTTCCGCGCTGACAAAACACCAGGTTCTATCAGTGGTAAGGCGATGGCACTAAAAACGGCGCCCACCAAAACACCCCACGCGAACATCCGACGGTTGCGAACATTGGTCGACTGACGGCCCCCGCTCGGGAGGGCAAATTTGGCGATTCTGGTGAACATTATGACCCGGAGCGTTTTGCTGTGGACACGATGCGAACAGAGTTAGCCCGTGTCAACAAATATTTCCTAATAATCAACGCTCTCTGGGTCAGACTTAAGAGATAGGTCAGGGCCGCCGCCCGGTCCAGCTACGTAACTTCGAACCTAGTGGTCGAAAGCACAATCAACCATTTGATTCTGCTGCTGGGTCGCAGCCGGATACGAATCGTCGAAGGCTCTAGCCGTCAGCGCGGCGCGGTGGCTCGTGACGGGCGGCCTGGCGGGCCTGCTCGCGCTCCCGATAGGCGGCCTTGACCGCTTCACGCCTCAGGCGGGCACTTAGAACTCGTTCATCGCGCCACAACGCTTTCACGCGCTTCAGATATGCCGCGGCGCGCGGTGGGGTTGCCGAGTGGTAACGCCCAATCGCGCGGTTCCATGAGTGGCTGCTGCGAAAAAGGTTTTTCAAAAACTTAGCTGCATAGTCGGTATTGGCAATTGGATCGAAAGCTTCGGACAAATTGGCAAATGCGCCAGCGTGATAGTGGAGATTGACCTGCATGCAACCGACATCGATGTTGCGGACGCCGCGCGCCTTCAACGCGTTCACGGCTTCTATCGCCTCGCTTTTGTCGGCGTAATAGTTTGAGTCCGCGCCTGACGTCACCGTCCACGGCCAGGGATAACTCATTCGCTTCGCGGAGTGCCACCGGCCGCTTTCGGCGAGTGAAATCGCGGACAGCACCAGCTTGGGCAATCGATGGCGCCTTTCGGCCTCGCGCGTATGTGACCGGCAAATCTGTCCCACTTCCGGCGAAAATGTTTTTTCGCCTGCAGCGACTGGATCTAGTGGGAGCGACGCAAACCCAAAGGCGGCGAGGCATAGGGCGATCAAACGGCGTGGCATCATCGGGTTCTCCGTGACGAGATAACCCTAAACTTGCGAATGCCGTGCCAACTGCCTCACTGTAGCTAAAATAGCACTAGTGTCGCTAATCTGTGTCAGTCTGGATTATTCATTAGGGCAGTTTTAGCTTTAGCTACTATATGTAGTGATGCGGTATCGTGGTCTTACACCTTCGATGCCGAATACCCTTTCTGGGTATTTCCTCCCTAAACTCGGGCCCTCCTGCATTGTAGGTGGGCCCCTTTTTTGTCAGGAGTTATTGAGCCGCGTCGGCGTAGACCTGCGGCGGCGGGCGAAGTTTTCTCGGTTCAACTGTCCCCAAACGGGAGATGAGTTTGCCGAGGTTGTCCGTGAGCTTGGCCATCTCTGGAATTCGCTCAATGGCTGCTTCGTCCATGTAAAGGCCGCGGTTGATTTCGATCTGAAGTGCGTGAATGCGCTGGTTGGGCCGGCCAAAATTTTGCGTTACGAAGCCGCCGGCGTAGGGATCGTTGCGCGCAACGGAATACCCCATCTCGATCAGGCATTTCTCGCACAAATCGATGATCGTGGGGTCGCAGCTCGTACCGAATCGGTCACCGAGTACGAAGTCGCTACGGCGACGTCCTGAATCACCTTCGATCGCCGAGCCATTTGACGGCATCGAATGGCAGTCAACCAGAACCGCCGCACCGAACTTGGCGCGGGTCGCGACCAGAAGCTGTTTGATCATCGCGTGGTAGGGAAAGTAGAGCCGGTCAATCCGCTGCTCGACTTCGGCGAAATCCAACTTCTTGTGGTAAATCTCAGCGCCGTTGCTAACCACCCGCGCAATGGTCCCCAACCCCACCGATACCCTGGCGGAGCGTGAATTGACAAAGCTCGGCAATGGCTCTGCAAACATTTCCGGGTCGAGTTCATAGGGCTCTCGATTGGGGTCGAGATAGGCACGCGGGAACCGCGCTCGTATGAGCGGACTACCTAGTACTGGGGCGTCATGAAAAAGTTCGTGAACAAAGCAGTCCTCAGACCGCCGGATCGCCGTTGCATCGAGGCGCGATTGGGCAAGAAATTCTTCAGAATAGTCGTCACCGGAATGAGGGGAGGCAAACACGAACGGCAGCGACTGCATACCCGGTTTTGCCACCAGATAGGCGTCGTTTTCTATAAGTTCTGTGCGCGTTTTCATCGGCTAAGAATAGCTTCTTTAATGGCTTCAAGGCAGGTCAATTGGGCGAAAGCGCGTGTGGGGCTTGAAACCAACTGACAAATACCGGTAAGAGTGGCGCCGCGCGGGCGCGTAGCTCAGTGGGAGAGCACTACGGTGACATCGTAGGGGTCGTTGGTTCAATCCCAACCGCGCCCACCACGCGTATGTTTTGTGAGACTAATTCAGGCTGGAGCGGCATACGCGTCGACGGCTTGAATCAGCGATCTAAGCGTGCCCGTCTCGCTATAGGCATGTCCAGCATTGCCAATCACAATCAGGTCAGCCCCGGCCCATTTGTTGGATAGGTCCCACGCCGATTTGATGGGGCAAACCATGTCGTAGCGGCCCTGTATAATTGTTGCGGGGATGTCTCGAAAGCGAGTGGCTTGGTCGAGCAAGTAGCCGTCCGTCAAAAAGAACCCCTTGTTCAAAAAGTAGTGACATTCAATCCGCGCGAATGCTTCCGCGAATCTATCTTCACCAGCTTGCTTGATCTTGTCTGGTTCGCTCAGGAGGGTCGAGGTTGATCCTTCCCAGATGCTCCATGCTCTCGCCGCAGTCCGTCGCACATCTTTGCTGGGGCTGGTCAGACGCCTGTAGTAAGCACCCACCATATCGTGCTGTTCCTCAGCAGGAATGGGCGCGAGATAGCTTTGCCATTCCGCGGGGAAAAACCGGCCGGCACCGTCTTGGTAAAACCAGTCGATCTCCTCCTGCCGCAGCAAAAATATGCCGCGCAGAACCATTTCCGACACACGGTCAGGGTGCTCGGAGGCATAAGCCAACGACAACGTACTGCCCCATGACCCGCCGAACAGCAGCCACCGGTCGATCTCGAGATGGGTGCGAATGCACTCCATATCCGCTACGAGATCCCAGGTCGTGTTATCTCGCAGTTCTGCGTGGGGAGTGCTTTGCCCGCAACCTCTTTGATCGAAGAGGACGATCCGATACTTTTCTGGATCGAATAGGCGCCGGTGCTCTGGTTCCGTGCCACCGCCAGGTCCGCCATGAATGAAGACTGCTGGCTTGCCAACTGGATTTCCACATTCCTCGAAATAGATGCGATGAAGATCGGACACCTGAAGATGACCGGATCGGTACGGTTCAATCGGCGGATAGAGGGTCGGGCTGCGCATTGTGGACGGGTACGAAGTCCGCATCCGTCTGTCAACGGCGCATGCTGATGGAGCCGCGGCTAAAAAGCGGACTTTGGGTTAAAGCCCAGGTCCGTCTTTGTGACATTCGGTTCCAGAGTGTCGCGGTGTCCCGGCGGGGCGATCCGGATGCAGGTGGGATCGTTCTCAAATTGCTTCGCAACCAAAGCCAGTGCCTGTTATTGCGCCGCGTCACCACCGAGGCTGGCGGGCAGAGTTGGATGATCGTGGGCGGCACCGCAGAAATTAGCGAAGAGAAAGCGGTGGCCTATATCGAGCGCGAGATTAAGTGGGATCGTGATCTTTGGGTGGTCGAGATCGAGGACTATGATGAACGCTACGAACTCGATGGGCCTCTAACGGTATAATGTAGGGTAAGGGAGACGTTGTCAGGATGGCAGCGCACGAGATATTTGTCGGAACCAGCGGTCCTATGTATCAGTCGACACTGACAACGACCACACGGTACCGATCGAGGCCACCGCCGATTGGCGGTATTAGCGGCTTCGCAAAGAGACCTGCTCCGACAATGATCTGAAAAAATGGGTGCCCAAATCGCTAGCCAGCCGTGCGGCGATACCTAAGTGTATTGCAAAGGCGAAGGGGCCGGGCATGGCCCACGCTGGGCGGGCCAGGTGATGTAGTCAGCGCCAAAAATAAGAAAACAGGCGTTTTTGAGGTCTGAACCCCTGATCGGGGCGCCAGCGGCCCCATCGAAGCGGTTCGCCGCCGGTTGACTTGACTCGGTGCGGTCCATATTTTGCGCGCTCCTACGCTGGACGGACGGATCCTATGAAAGTTCTCAGATCATTAAAATCGGCTAAGACGCGTGACCGCGACAATCGTGTCGTCCGCCGTAAAGGCCGTGTATACGTCATCAACAAGCGCAAGCCGCGGTTCAAGGCTCGCCAGGGCTAATTCCTTTACGATCCTGAACGTAGGGCGCCACGTGGCGCCCTTTTTGTTTGTGCGCGTTGTGTGATTTGTCGATGTGCCTGCCTACGCCAGATTTTACGATCACGGCCCGGCAGACCGAGGTCGTTGCCGCGCTCACCTTCGATTTCACGGATCAAATCGATCCGCAGCGCGTGATGGTCTTTCATTCCATGGCTCATATTGAGCCAAAAGGCGTCGACGCCTATATCCTAAACTGACAAATTGGCGCCCCTAGTCGACGTCGTAGGCTCGAGGGTCGCAAGAATATTGGTATTGCGGCCACGGAACATGCAGTCACCCTAGCCGGGTCACGATGATGGCAACAGCAGGGTCGCAAAAGCGTTTGGCCACTTCCGTTGCGGGCCATATCATTATGATATGAAGAGTTTACTCATATTGGTTCTCGCGAGCGTTCTGGCATTCGGACCGGTCGCGATTGCACGTCAAGACGATAGTCGCCTAGATGATCTCTTCTCGCGGCTCAAACTCACAAGTGACGTCCAGGAGGCGAGGTTGATCGAAGGATTGATCTGGACTCTCTGGTTCGAGTCCGGGAACCCTGAAATCGATCGACTGATTGAAGCAGGGAACGATGCCATGGGCGCGGGTCGTTACGACGACGCCTTGGCGCGCTTCACGCGAGTTATTGAACGCGACCCGGCATTCGCAGAAGGCTGGAACAGACGCGTGACACTGTATTACTTGATGGGTGATTTAGATGCCTCCGTTCGAGACATTCAAGAAACCCTTGCACGCGAACCGCGACACTTTGGTGCGTTATCGGGGTTGGGTTTGATCAATTCGGCGCTTGAGCACTGGAACAGCGCAGTAAAGGCGTATGATGAGGCTCTTCGCGTAAACCCGTTCCTCCCTGGCGCAAAAAAGAACGTCGAGGACCTCCGCAAGAAGCTGGAACAGGATATCTAGGAATGTCGATCGCGCCCGAAGATTTGCCAGAACCCCCGGGCGCGATTGCAGCGCCAAACTTCGAGTTAGGCGACGAACACAACCGTCTTCTCGATGAACTCACCAGGAACGCGCGCTCCCGATTTGCCCATGGAGCAATGCAGCGGGACCTTGACGGGTGCTGGCCTGCCGACGGCTTCAGCCGTCTTGCCGAGATGGGAGTATTGGGCGCGAGCGTGCCGCAGCAATATGGTGGGGCCGGCTTGGATCTCTTCTCCGCCGGTCTTGTTGGCCAAGCGATCGGGCGCGTGGATCCGTCTGTCTCGACCTCCTGGCAAAGCCACGACAATTTGTGCGTCAATAACCTCTACCAAAACGGAAATGAGTTTCAGCGCCGCAAGTACCTACCCGGTCTAACCGATGGATCGCACGTCGGTGCCATCGGGATGACCGAGCCGAACGCAGGTTCCGATGCGCTCGGTGGGATGGCAACGACGGCCGTTCGCGACGGCGATGCCTACCTGCTCAACGGTAGCAAAACATACATCACGAACGGCCCGATTGCGGATGTTGTTCTTGTCTATGCCAAAACGGCACCCGACCTTGGTAAGAAAGGGATCTCGGCATTTATCGTTGAGCGCGCGTTTGGTGGATTCTCCTCGAGCCCACCGTTCGACAAAATGGGTATCCGCGCGAGTCCCACCGGTGCGCTCTACTTCGATGATTGCCGAGTGCCCGCTGAAAACCTTATCGGAGAGGAGAACAAGGGCGTTGCCGTCATGATGTCGGGACTAGACATCGAGCGCGCGTTTTGCTCAATGATGGTCTTAGGTATGTCAGAGCGTGCGGTCGAGCTCTCGGTCGAGTATGCGAAAAGCCGCCAGCAGTTCGGTCAACGGATTGGTGACTTTCAGATGATCCAGTCCAAACTTGCCGAGATGTATGTCGCGCTCGAGACCATGCGTGGTCTGGTTTATCGCGCGCTGGCCAAGGCCAACGCCGTTGGCGCTGGAGAAGGTGGTCGTGGCGAAATTCACAAACTCTCCGCTGCCGCATTCATGTATGCTGGCGAAGCTTGTATGCGGATCTGTGATGAGGCCGTGCAGATTCATGGCGGCTACGGGTTCATGCGTGAGACCGAAGTGAACCAGCTTTACCGGTCGGCAAAGATTCAAGAGATTGGTGGCGGCACCAAAGAGATTAGGCGGCTGATCATTGCCCGGGAGATGCTGGCCGAGTAGTGACCGGTTCCAACGGGCGGCAATGGGTCTCCCTCAGCGTGAGCGCTGCGATGAATCCCAGTCCCATGAGAATCGGGAATATGGCGAACGCCTGACGATAGGCCAGGTCGCCGTAGAGTCGGGCACCGTCAACCAAGGTCCCATCCCATCCAAGGTCGATTAGCCAGCCGACGAGCGGTAGGGACGCAGCAGAGGTCGCCATCCCCGCCATATTGATGAGGCCCATCGCCACGCCAGTGGCCGTGGGCAGGTTACTCTCCTTGGTGACGGCGAAATTGATTATGACTGCGCCGCTTGCCAGCCCTTGAACGAACATCAGTATTTGAAAACCGAGGAGCGGCATTGGCACCGTCAGGATGACGAACCAGGCAATGACGAGGATACCTGCTCCTGTCGCCATTACGGGCTTGCGCCGCTGGAGACGGTCGGAAAGCCAGCCGGCGATCGGGCCGCCGATGCCCCAGCCGATCAGAATGAGGGATACCGTTGCCCCCGCGGTTGTCTTGCTCGTGCCGTAGATTTCTTGAACAAATGGAATCCCAAAAAGACCGGCAAACGCGGCCATCGGCGTGACCAGCGACCCTGTGAAGATCGCGATTTTCCACGTCTGGGGGTTGCGCAAAACCGAAGCGAGACCTCCCAGCACAGAGCCCACTTCACGGGCCTCTGCGTGCATCGGCTTGTCCCGGATGAAAGGCACCATCAGAACGGCAATAGCGGCCATCAATATGCCCGACCAAAGCATCGCACTGCGCCAGCCTGCCGCATCGATAAACGCAGCAAGTGGTGCCTGCCCAAGAACGGCACCCGCAAGCCCTACCAGGAGCGAAAGCCCCGTAACGGCGGCAAAACGGTTTGCTGGCAACCACATGACCGCAAGTGCAAGCGTACCGACCCAAGCGACCCCCGCGCCGGTGCCGACCAGTAGGCGGCCGGTTGCGGCCCAACCAAGGGTCGGGGCGAGCGCAAACAGCAAGCTACCGGCGGCACATAGTACGCCCGACGTCAGCAACACCCGCCTGACGCCGAGCCGGTCGATCATCATCCCGATCGGGATTTGAATGAGCGCGTATGGATAGAAGTAGTAGGCCGACAAGTTGCCTAAGCCCGCAGCGCTTGCGTCGAACTCACGCATGAGTTCCGCGGTCATGACGCTTGGGGCAACGCGCTGGAAGTAGCCATAACCATAGAACGCTGCAGCAAGGCCCCAGATCAGCCACGGCAGCCGGATGCTTGTGCGGCGATCATTCATGGTTTGATGTCTCGTACGACAGCGCGCTGCCGCGCCAGTATGATTCCGATTAGGACGGCGATGCCGCCGAGGGCCTGCTGGGTTCGTAACCCTTCACCCAAGATGAGCCATGCGAGAACGGCGGCGCCGACCGGTTGGATGAGGAGCGTCAAAGAGGAAAACGAAGCGGCAAGGTGGGCAAGCGAGAAAGCGATCAGGCTTTGCCCGATGATGTGCGAGATAAGCGCCAGCCCTACCAAGATAAGCCATCCGGCCAAAGTCATGGCGATCAAAGACTCGCCGGAGACCAAGGCGACGACCAGTAAAATAGGTACTGCCGTCAGCCCGGACCACATCATGATGTCCAAAGTCGCGACCGATCGCCGCAAGAGCTTCACGCAGATCATATAACCCGCATAGAAACATGCCGCGACCAGCCCTAGCGCATCGCCGAGCACGCTCCCATGACCGCCAAAACTTGCCCCTACCACCAGGACGGTGCCAGCTGCGGCAATGACAAGACCAATGATTAAGCGAACGCTGATCACCTCCCCTAGCAACGCCCAAGCGGCGACCGCGACGAAGATCGGTGCGGCATTTCCCAGTAGCGTTGCGTTGGCCACTGTGGTGAGTTCGATAGACCAATGCCAAACTGCTAGGTCAGCCGCGAAGAACGCACCGGTAAGCATGAGTAGCGCGTAGGTTCCTGGAGTTCTTAGGGACGCCGTCTCCCAACGGGTAGCGCGTGGTCGAGAAAAATGGACGGCAACAAAGAACGGCAGGGACAACAGCATCCGGTGAAACGCGGTCGCCGCTGGGCCGATCTCGCTCGATTTCACAAAGATCGGCGCGAAGCTGATCGCGATAGCGCCCAATATCAGAGCGGATAATGCAAGAGCAGGGCGCGTCGACGCCATACGTTCAACTTCCTCGGTCTGACGGTTAGATGGGTCGATCAACGAGTATTGCCCCGGTATAACTGCGCGATGGGTGATGATTCCGCAAGCAGGGCGACCGAGGCTTTCGCGATTGTTAACGCCGACGGCCTGGCGCGAGCTGTTTTGACGTGCGATCACGCCGGCAACCACGTCCCGTCAACTTTCGACAGCCTTGGTCTGTCTGATGAGCGTTTGAGCGAACATATCGCGTGGGATATCGGGGCGGCCGCCCTCACTAAGCAACTTGCCGCGCAACTCGATGCACCTGCAGTTATGGCCACGCATTCACGCCTATTTATCGATCCCAACCGCATGCTAGGCAGCGCCGGCTCCATCTTGCGCGTTAGCGACGGAGTCGAAGTCCCAGGAAACCAAACTGTGACACGCGAGGAGGCCGACCTGCGCGCAGATCTATCGTTCTGGCCGTACCATCATGAAGTCGAGAAAGTCTTACATCTCTCGGAATTTCGGAAGGGGACGGTGGCGTATGTCGCGGTCCATTCGTTTACGCCGGCGATGGCCGGGGCGCGACGTCCATGGGATATAGGCGTGCTTTATGGGCGGGACGACCGCATGGCCAAGCCAGGTCTCGCAGCGCTGCGGCAGGTTCATGGTATCTGTGTGGGCGACAATCAACCTTACTCAGCGACCCACCCGCCAGGATACGGGTTGGAGGCCTATGGC
>Ga0115002_10005822_pt1 | contig 14402 bp, 10 predicted proteins | sample ArcticOcean_MG_C_8_FD_89576 | JGI IMG/M metagenome (GOLD analysis project Ga0115002, IMG submission 89576) | Marine microbial communities from western Arctic Ocean - ArcticOcean_MG_CB11_86 | ecosystem: Environmental > Aquatic > Marine > Oceanic | place: Arctic Ocean: Canada Basin | collected... | reverse complement strand
GCCCGGAATTCAGGTTGGAATCAGCGCAGTTGGTTGTCGACGAGAAGTACAGCATCAGGGAAGCCGCCACGGCAGTCGGTGTCGGTCATTCGACAATGGACAAGTGGGTGCGGCAACTGCGCGTGATGTGGGAAGAAATCACGAAGCGATTTCCAAAAGTGGAAGTCACTGGCGAACCGCTAGGATTAGCCTCGAGCTTTATTCACGGCATCCGCGAACTACCAGTCACGATTAGAGGCTAAGTTGTGTTGTTAGTATACATTTTCCAGGCGGTTGAATTGTTACAACGCCCAAGGCGCCAAATTTTGTCGCGACCGAAGCGGTCGATCCTGCACAGGAATGCGATAGAAAAGCTTGCCGTTACGGGGACCTGGCAAGCCCGACCACTATGTACCGGTTCAGACTAATTTGATGCTGCCGCGGGGGCGCTAGAGGCTGTTGTCGTATCTTGCGAAAGGCTAATGTTTTCACGCTCGCGCAAACGCGCACCGCGTAGGATACCGCCCATGGCATAGTTGCCTTCGTGGCAGGCGTATTCATAAATCTTGTCCTGCGATGCCTGCATCAATACGCGCATCGTAAACGGGCGCGTAAAGCTTGTCGGTGCATCCACGGTAGCCTCATAACTGAGTTGGCCATCACCCGTTAATTTAAATCGTTCGATAAGATGTAAGTTTCTCCCCGAGCCAACAACCCCATTGGCAATCGGATCTTCGAATTGTACGGGCAGATGATAGGCTGGGGTTTTGTCCGTGAAATTAGTCGTCTCCACCACCAACGTATCACCTTCCCAGAATCCTCTCGAGCTGCCGTACCACTGTTGTATACCGTTCGGCAGATGGGGGCGGCCGTCGGTTGGGATCACACGAGCGTCATGGACCATCTCAGTCACCAATAGGAAATGGTCTGGCGTCTGCACGATGCGCAGGTTGTTGTTGTAGGCACTCGGCGTGATCGGCGGACCCGCGTTAAAGCCCAGTAGACAGCGTTCGGAGAGACCCAGCGGTTCGGCACCATCGTGCAAATAGTTTGGACCAACACTGTAAGACAGAATGTCGCGAACGCGGGCCGAGCGCTGCATATTTTGGGCGAGTCTTTTGGCGTTCGCTTCAGGCAGTACTTCGGGCAAACGCCCCGTCGGTGGATCGATGATGAGTGAGGTACGCATCGTTGTATCAAGGCTTTCGCCTGGATCGAGCCAGAATGAATTGGAACCTTCCAAATCTTGGGCCGGGATTCCCGTCGGTTCGTCGACTCTGTCTGGTGGCAGGATTTTGTCGAGTAACCCTTTAGCTTCAGCGGGGGTAAGCAGAGCTCGGTCGCCGAACTCTGGGGGTCTTTCTAACGGCGTTAATGTGCGGAAATCCCACACGCCCTGTAAATCCGGTGTACCCCAGGGCGTACGTGGCGGTTCAAAAGTTACCTCGTCGTTCTCGGCCTGCACAAGACCGGAGAAGAAACTAAATAAAGTGAGGAGTAAAGGGTGAATTTTGTTTGCATGACCGTGCTCTCTAGGTCCGTTTGCGACCGGTTACTAACACTTTCGCCGACTTTCCGGAGATCAGAGTACAACATACCCAGCGCTCTTTGTCGCTAGTCGACTATCACTTCGTAGGTCATCTTCTCGAACCGAAACATCAAATCGGCCATTGGTGAAAACTGATAGCCAAAACGTGTGTGAAGAACATGCCCCATGATTCTTCTGTTGGATCTACAAAGAATCAGGTTCTAGCCGCCCAACCAACCAAAGTTCCCACGCCTGCCTGGCATGAAAGATCCTTCGATTCCTGCCGTACGGGCGTAGCCAAGACCGAACCCATAACCGGACCAACCGACAGATCCACGCGACGCTCCCCAATGTGATTGGCCGTCATCATTTCCAAGTTCTTACGACCAATGATCTGAATGCCGTCCAGCTTGCCGCAGTTAAGCAACATCTGGGCGAATCTCGAATAAATAGGGTCGGAACAAAATTTACAATTCCTTAGCGTTTCACCGAGTTGTCGTCCTGTCGGATGCTTCGAAAACAACCATAACAAGGCAACTAAATCTTACTCCGACCCCAGTTATCGTACGCCTTTTCGGACCCAGACCAAATTGAACCTGACCCGTTTTCGGAGCTCGACGCGAGGACAGTGATTGAAAGGAGATGAAACTATGTCTGAACAATTAGCCCAAACACCAGACCAACAAGCGTTGACACGCACGTTGGCCGCCATCCACCGGCTGGGGTTAAACGACAACCTAATCGAGCTGGATGCCCAAGGTTACACGATCATTCGGGGTGTGTTGTCCGAGGATCAAATCGAGCGTGCAAAGGAGGCTATTCTAAAGCGAGTCGAAAAGCGTACCGGCAAGCGCATAGATGTCAACGCGGCGACCACTGAAGATTTCCAGAGCCCCATGGGCACCAGCCTGGATCTCCTCGGTTACCTGCTGTACGAAGATGAGGTGTTCGAGGAGATATTGGTGGCTGAGAAGCCGCTGGCCTTAGTTAGCTACATCGTCGGAGAGAGTTGCTTCTTCAAAGGCCCGGGCCCGACGGGGGTGCTGCCGTTGCATGCCGATACCGTGGGGCCCCAGCCGTTTCCCACGTACGCTCAAACTGCCAACGCCAATTTCGCACTCACCCCGTACAGCCGCGAAAGGGGTGCGACCGCGATCGTGCCGGGTAGCCACAAGCGCGCACGCCAGCCGACGCTCGCAGAGACGGCATTGAGCGGTGATCAGGCCAATTCCGAGGCTGTGCCCGCAGACATGTCACCTGGTGACTGCGCCGTGTGGCACGGTCACACCTGGCACGGGTCGTACGAGCGGCAGATCCCCGGCATTCGGATGAACCTGGCCAATTACTTCGTCCGGCCTCACGTCACGGTGCAAGAACGCCACAGGGGAGAGGTGCCCCAGGAAGTGCTGGATCGCCACGCCAACGATGAGCGGTTCCAGCGTTTGCTGGGCCTCAACCACCCGTATGGGTGGAAGGAAGAAGGTGCTGATGTCGCGAAGATTGTGCAATCGCCGACAGGTTGGTACGACTGAGCGAGCGGCGTCTGGCTAGTTTGTGTCCAGAAATTCACATCCCGTGAATTGCTTCCCACGGTTTTCTCCGAAAACCTTTCAAAAACCTACGGTTTTGGCTCGCGCACGCAACTCCTATCGCGACCTGCGCTCGAAGTCTCTCTCCAGAAGCTACGAATTCTGGCGAGAAACTAGTTCAGTAAGGGCCAAAATGTCCCGTTGCAAGTCATCGAAAACGGACGCTCGCTAGCAAAGGAATCGAACGTCGCAACCCACAACCCCATGCACCGTGCAAGCCCGACACGGCCGCTTCGCTCACGACACGGCGGCAGCGGCTGCGCGCCGGACTTTGAGTTCCGCCATCATTTCGCTATGACGATTCTCGTTCAGCTTGTACATACCCATAAACATCATGCCGACCGCAACGAAGATCCAGTACAGGGGGCCAGTCATGAAAAACAAGCCGTTCAGCATCTCCGGCGTGAGCATTTCCTTAGTGGCCTGTTCGGAAAAACCGATGATCTCAAGCCCAACGCCGCCGATCAGACCACCAAGTCCGCCGGTCGCTTTCATCGCAAACGTGCGTATCGAAAAGATGATGCCTTCCGCGCGCCGGCCGGTCCTGTACTCGTGCTCGTCCGCTACGTCTGCAAGCTGCGAGTCGAACACGATGGTGGACACGGGCAGGATGAGGAACCCGATAAACAGCGAGCCGAACAGGGCCGGCAACATCCAGACGGAATCGTTCGGCGGAAACAACCCAATCATCTTCAGCATGTGCGGGAGCCCGACGAGCGCGGCGCCGACGATGCTCGTGTAGATGACGGTGCGTTTCTTGTCGAGTTTGCGCGTGAACCAGGCGGCCAGCGGCAGCGCCACGAACATTCCTGGAATCATGACGAACCGCTGGATGGACATCTCCTCGGTGGTCAGGTCGAATCCATAGAGGAATGTGTACGTGCCCACCACGCCGAGGATGCCGAACGACACCACCATGACGAGCCACGCCATGCAGATAGCGATGTACGATCGGTTCTTCAAGAGCGAGAGGAAGTCGTCGAGGTTTTCACGCAAGTTGATGCGCTGGTGCGGCACGTCGTGCAGGTGTGGAATCTGGTCGCGGGTGCCGCCCACGCAAATCAAGAGTGTCACGCAGATGAACGCGGATCCCCACAGTGCCATGGCCGGATAACCTTGCGGGTTGAGCAACCCGTTATCGTAACCTTCGGTGGTCGGAAAGAGCACCAGTAGCACGAATACCGCGAGCAGTACGCCCGCGATCATGCCTACCACCGAATTCAGACCCAAGATGGAAGTGCGCTCGTGATAGTCGTCTGTCAACTCCGCACCGAGCGCATCGTGCGGCACCGCGTAGAACGTCTTGCCGATACGCAGCAGCGCCATCGTGGCGAGGAACCACCAGAAATAGAACGTTTCGGACATCCCCCCCGGCGGCGCATACAAAAGGTAAAACCCCAATCCCAGGGGCAGCAGGGCCACGAGCATGAACGGATGCCGCCGACCCCAGCGCGAGCGGAAATTATCGGACAGCGAGCCAATCAGCGGGTCGGTGACTGCGTCGATGACGCTCGCAATCAAAAACACGATACCGCACAAATAGGCACTTACGCCGAGCACCTGATTGTAAAACACCATCGTCACGACGCTCGCGGCGCCGACGGCGGCCTCCTCAAGCGCCCCCGTCGAGAAGGCAATCTTGTTTTTTACAGATACCTTGAGGTTACGCTCGGTCACGGCCTGTCCTCCGGCCGACGATGCGCCTCATCGAACTGGTTGTCGTGGCAGAGAAATCGCCGAGTTCTCAAGCCGGCGAGGCTTCGCAATCCGCTTGCGGCAGCTAGCCTCGTGCGCTGTCCGCAATTGAAAAAACCCAGGAAAGTCTGCAGCTGGGTGATGCATGTCCCTTCCTCTTTATCGCACTGTAGGTTGACCATTGCCATCATGCTCCTGGTCCCGGTGCCCTTTATCCGGGTTGCCACTACTGCTTGGCCATGGGCGAGCAATCCACGAGTTTGGCAGCTTCCGAGTGTTGCTTTCCAATTAGTCGCTCCCGATAGTAGCGCCTGTCAGGTCAAATTGTAACGTGGTCCGAATTGCCGAATATCCGGACCCTTACGACTCATGCGATACGAATCTCGAGCGCGAAACCAGGCGAATTCCTGCAAAATAAAACCATTAATAGCTGGAACCTCTATTGGCTGATCAGCGCGCCGATCTCCATCGTCTGTGTGATTGTCATGAGCGGTGTCGATTTATCCCAGGCCGCAGGGAGTAGCGGGTTATTCCTTACTGCTTACGATGGTCGTGCCCCTTGCGGAGCGCGTAAACGCCGGAGTGCTAAACGGTCGGTCATTCGCCAGGACGATACGCGCGCCGAGTGTGTGCCACGACATCGGGCCAAGCAAACCAAGCCGGCTTGAAACGCCGCTCGGAAAGCAGCTTGGCCTGATCAAAGAAATGCGGAGACTGCGGATCGTGGCTCTGGCCATAGTGAAGATAGCTGGCCGCCCGCACACCCTCCGGACGAAACTCGTAAACGGCTTTGTAGGACGAACCGGTGACCGCGTATTGTTTTTGTCGATGGGGGGCATCCGTGGGCGGCGTGTGATAGATCGTAAACGCAACACCTAGCGGTCCACGCACACCAGCAACCGCCAAGCTGTGTTCGCGATCGTCGAACGGCACATCGGCGGCGCTTGCAAAAGGTGCGTGCCGTTGAATTCGATGAATGTCCCCGTAGCGCACCCGCCAGGAACCATGGCGATCCTGGAGCGCTCGCGCGGCTTCGACCAGCGCCCGAAAACGGGCTGGAACGTCACTGACGAACTCCGTCTTCAAGGTTTCCACCGGGTAGCCGCGCCCATAAAGTTGCTCGTACCACGCGACCGCCAGCGTCGTCTGGGTCGAGTCCACCGTGCTGCGATAATCCCAGTCAAGCAAGTGTTGCAGGTAGGGTTTGACCTGACCTGCAAGCTCCGGATGAGTCATTTCAAGCTGTGCAAAACGGCTTTGATAACGAGGCAGTTCAGTCATCGGCCAATATAATGTCGTGTCGTATGCCATCTGCTGCCAGTCCTCGAACGTGACGTCCTCAGCCTGACGTAACAGCCAGCGCGATATCTTGGCGCGCCGTTTATCATCAGTTCGATCCTCCACCATGTAGGCGGGAAAGTCTTGCATTGACGGATTGCCGTCATCGGTGGTGGTAAACGGTGTTGAATTGCAGTTCTGCATGAACGCAGAACGCGGGTTCAGCACCTGAGGCAGTTCTTCGATTGGGTGAAAGCCACCCCACTCCATCTCCGGGTCAGCGCCATCCACCGGACGCGTCCAGTCGACACCCGGTTTTCTTTTTGCCACGGTGCCGTTGTATAGATAGAAGATGTTGCCGTCTGCGTCAGCATACATCGTGTTGAACGTCTGCAACTGCAAGCTGGAAGCTGCTGCATACCACTCGTCAAAGTTCCGCGCACGTGCTTGCGCCAAAGCCTGCACCATACGCGAACCGTCATAGAGGCGGGGTACACGCGCGGCAAGTGAATGCGTGTCGTCCTCCTGCTTGATGATAGGGCCGTAGTGGCTGCGTCGCAGCAGATAGTGTCGAGTCTGCATCTCACCATCCACCCTCACCTTCAGCGAGACCTGCCAGGACTCTGAGCGACGCCAGCCATCGCCATAGCGATACAGATCAGGATCGTCGGGGTGGTCGAAAGTGAGACGATAGATATCCGCAATGTCAGCCTGGTTCACCGTGTAAGCCCAACCCAGACGGTCGTTGAACCCTGCAGTGGGAAACGGCGATCCGGGAAACATCGCCCCGGAAAAGTCCCATCCCGAATCGCTTTTGACGTGCATCTCAGTGAACATGCGCGAGCCGTACCATGGCTGATGTGGATTAATGAACAACATCGCTGTTCCGTCCCGGGTACGTGCCGGTCCGATGGCCCACTGATTCGAACCAAGAGAGGCCTGCTGTTCGGCTTCCAGTTCGTTTATTGCTCGCGATGGCGCGTGGGCGGCCCCAAGTAGACGCGGCAGAATCATGTAACGTTCATAGGCCAGCACGTGCCCGGGCTCCATGCGCGTGAGCAGTCGTGCTGTCACTTCGGGGTGGCGTTCAAGGTAGAAGTTGTATCCCGCGGCAAAGGCGCTGGCCAAATCCTGGATTTCTCTCGGCAGTGTTGGAAAATCCTCTTGCGCGCTGGTGACGATCTCGAACAGCGCGACATCGAGATCGCTCTTCAGCCCCTTTTCGCCAAATATTTCAGCCGAACGTCCAAGCGCTCGAATGTAGGTATCTTCCATTTGCCAGAAGTGATCTTCGCACTGTGCCCACGCGGAGCCGAAGACGACGGCCGCGTCGGATTTGCCGCGAATGTGCGGTACGCCCCATTCATCTCGATGAATGACTACGTCCGATGCCAGTTCAGGAACGGCAGCGACGCCGTGTGAACATACAAGCAGCAGACCCAGGATTCCACGCAATCCGCACCAGACCGGATTTCGCTCTTTATTCATAATGCAATTTTACTGGCCAACGAAGCAGACAGCTTATCAATCGTGACGGCACCTTTCACATCCGCATTCGCGACTGTCCATGTTTCTGGCCAATTCGATCGCGGGATCCAACCAGAACTTCGACTCTCCGTTGGCGCAGATGACATGGACGTGCATTCGTGGCTCTTCACGGGAGAACCAACCCAGAATACCCGTTCAATCTCTGCTTCTTTGAAAAGGTCGGCCACAGATGATTCACGTGTTCGATGCGTTCGATCCGGCGCTTCGTAAAATCGGGGTTGACGTCCTCTGTTCCTAAACTGTTTGCTGCCCTGGTCCCCAAACCCAGAGCAAACCTCGAGCGAACCGGCTACGTCTACGTCACCTTTGACCTGGGTAGTGCCAGGCACTAACGTCCGCGCAACGCGCACCACCGTCAGCACCGGCTCGTAGCAAGCGCGATCTCTTTTTCGCTTCTTAGAAACGTCACCTCCCTCGGGACGGGTAGCTTGCCTCCACCGACTTCAGGGTCCCGATGTGTCCTGCGAATCTGTCAGCACTTCCCGCGCTTCGACCGCAACATGAATACTGACAATCCGTTTGGAGAAGATGCCGAAGGCGTGATTGCTGAACAGACGATGTTTCATGACGCGGAACACCGACCAAGATGGACGAGTCGAACGCTCCCACAGTCTTATCCCGCACCGCGCGCGACATCAATTGATCACCGCTTCTGATTCTTGCTATGTCACAAATCGCAACTCTACCGGGCGACTTGTACAAACTTGCAACGAACGCCCGGTAAGAGGGCTTTGGTTCTAGGCTCGGGAAAAAACGTGTCTATATGAGGACACTAATCTATTTTCGCCTAGCTGGCTTTTTGTTAATTTGCCGACTTCGATGCGAATGAACTCTGGCAAATAACAAGGTGTACAGTTTCTTGCTACAACGTCGTCACGATAGAGTCCAAGTTGTTCGCCCAGTTTAATGCAATGCTCACGTTGCTCGGGCTCGTAGATACCAGTTCAACCCAAACAAAAATTCATTGTCCATTGAACATCGGGATGCCTACAATGATTGGGCCGACTCGACTCCAATGAACCTTCTAAAATTACTCTCCACTGATAATTCACTGCACACCGAGCAAAAATGTGAGGGGTATGTGCAATCGCTCACGCCGAGCGCTTGATGAATGCTCGGCTCCATCGGAGCGCCGTGTTATGAGGCAGTTGCAGGCACTCGGTGAACGGGCCAGTTTGCCAGTCGGGTACGAGGAAGTGCGCGCTTGCCAACAGACGTCCTGAATGCTTTAAATAGGCCAGCACTAAGGAGCCCACCAATATGCCTGACTACCCCGAAAACAAAGCGATCGACGACTGGCTGGCGAACGAGACACCCGAGACGGTGTTGGAGCCAGATCTACCGATCATCGACCCCCACCACCACCTGTGGGACAACAGAGCCATCGATCCCGGCATGGGTTTCGAGCAGAGGCTCTACCTTTGTGAAGAGATCTCGAACGACATCACGCAGAGCGGCCACAACATTCGGCAGACAGTGTTCGCCCAGTGCGGCGCGTTCTATCGCGCCGACGGCCCGGAAGAGATGCGAAGCGTAGGCGAAACTGAGTTCGTCAATGGCGTGGCCGCGATGAGTCGTTCTGGAACTTACGGCGATGCCCGACTCTGCACCGGGATCTTCAGTGCGGCGGACCTGCGCCTCGGAGCAGCGGTGGAGCCGGTGCTCGAAGCCCACATGGCTGCCTCGCCAAATTTCCGTGGGATTCGCACCGCTTTTCCCAGCGTTTTGAACGCTCAATTTCTTGAGGGTTACGCGTTGCTCGCAAAGTACAATCTCAGCTTCGACAACTGGTCGCCAAATGCAGCACGCCTGCCAACGCTTGCGCAGCTTGCCAGCAAGCAACCGGAAGTGACGGTTATTGTGAATCACTTCGGTGGGCACATCGACGCCAATGCAAGCACCGACGACAAGGCGAACTGGCGCGATAACCTGGACACCGTCGCCAAGTGCCCGAATGCTGTGCTAAAGGTCGGTGGCGTGCAGATGCGAGTGGGACCGTGGGAACCCACATTCCACATGCATCAACAGGCCGCACCGAGTAGCTCTGAGGAACTCTGTGACATTCTGTATCCTGCCTATGAATACGCGATCCAGGCATTCGGTCCCGAGCGTTGTATGTTTGAGAGCAACTTCCCGGTCGATCGCGAGTGCGTTTCGTACCGGACGCTGTGGAATTTGTTCAAACGGATCGCCGCGAAAGCAGGGCTTAGCGAATCGGAAAAGACGGCGATGTTCAGTGGCACGGCGGCGCAGGCCTATCGATTGGCGCCGGTCTGACCCCGCTGGTACCAACAACGATCTCTTTTTCGCTTCTAAGAAACGTCACCTGCCTCGGGACGGGTAGGCTCGCCTGCCCGGACTTACTCTTCTTCCCCAGTGGCCGGTATGCTCGCTCAATCCGCTCAGGACCCGAAACGATAGCGTAGTTTCACAATGAACCGGTCCACAATTGGTTCGGCGACGACGTCGCGGAACAGATCATCGAAATCGGCCTCGATGCGGTTGTCAAGATTGCCCCCTCGCGTCCAGACAACAAATAGGTCTGAGAGCGGACCGATCTCCCAACGATATCTCAACTGACTCGTTAGTCGTGAGATTGTGAAATTGTCGGTGGGGTCGCTCGGTAGTTTCGCTCGCATCTGCAGTGGGCCGTCGCCGATCGGTACCTGCCAAAATTCCTGCTCCGTGGCTTCGATGCCAGCCCACTGGAGCGTGAGTCGCAAGTGATGGCTCGCGGTAAGGAAGACATCCAAACCAACGCGCGGTTGCAAATCGATTGCAGAGAACGTGGTGAAATCGCGTCCTTCTTGATAAACAAGCCATCCGTCTCGATCAGTTACGAGTAAATCAACGTCTAGGGAAACGCGGTCGATTGGACGGAAACTCCAACCAATCTCGGCCGTATAGGAATTGCCGCCTAGCTCCTCTTCCCTGATGCCAGCCTGCACGCTCCAGGAAAACGGTTTGGCTGAGTCAGTGCCATACGACAGGCGATAGTTTAGGCGACTATCGACCTTGAAATCACCGTTGCCGTGGCTATTACGGTCGTCCCAGTTCGGGATGAACCACGTGAACGAAGAGTTGACCTCGGACCGGTCGTGGAACATTAATGTCGTGATCTGCGAAACGCCACCCCGTGTGACCAAACCCGCATTATTCTGCTCCGCGCCCGCAAATATGTTGTACCGTAAGTTGCGCAACCAGTTCGGTAGACCTTGTGAGGTGCTGCGCGAAAAGCTGTAGCGCGCAAACAGCGAGTCGTTTCTGCGCAGAAAACCGAGGTCACTGACGTCGAGCTTCTCATCAAATAGATCCAACGCCAACGAGTGGCGGTAACCCGTCGCTGGCGTCCAATTGACATCGGTGAACATGCCGTAGCCCTTCTCATCGCGGGTATCGGAATGCAGCAATTGTGTGTCCCATGTCCATTTACCGTTCGCACTCAAGAAATGGGTGTCGACCCCGTGCACGACCGCCTCGCTATCGGACGCTTGGACTAAGGTGCCCAAATATCCGATCGAACGCCTTCCTGCGCCACTCGTCTCGTAAAGGACACGAGCCACGCCGAAATCGCGGCCGTCCGCCGTCAGCGTCACCGGTTGTCCAGTGGCATCGGTGGTCCCCAATAGACGCGCCTGTTCTTCGAAAGCCGCCAGAAATCCGTAGCGTATCGCGCCACTTTGCCCTACGACCTTAGCGGCACCAATCAGATCTGTCGGCTTGCTGAGTTCGACACCGGACACCGTCACGCCCTCGGGGATCTCGACATCAGCAGCCGCCCCACCAACGCGTCGCGTGTTCAGGATAGTTGTGGGCGGAAAACCACCATTGAACGGCGGGCGGCGGGCGCCACTACCGGTAGGAGCAAACGACACACTACTGGATGTTGATGTCGAGCGCGGGCTGGTCGTGAATACCTCGGTGCCTTCGAGGAAAAACAGGCGTTTTTCTGCAAAAAAGGTCTCGAAGGCGGTCAGATTGACGACGACATCGTCTGATTCCACCGTCCCAAAATCAGGGTTTACGGTTGCGGTGATCTGTAGGTTCGAAGACGGCTGCCAGATCGAGTCGAACCCGGCCCGATATTCGTCGTCACCGATTATGTTGTCGTAGGTAACCGATGTGTAAGGGAAAACCGCCCATTGCTGGCGCGGATTGACATCCGCGATGTCCATGGGCTGTAAGGCCGACATAAAACGGGCCGACGCAAAGGGCAGAGCGGGCCACCCGTATCGCTCGTCCATGTACGCCACTTTCCGATTCACCCAAAACCCCATTCGTCGATCACCGCTTGCGACGGGCATGGCCATCATCGACCATGGCAGAAACAGTTCGGTGCTCCAGCCGTCGGGCTGCTCGGCGGTCGCACTGCGCCACGGGCCGTCCCACTCACTCGTGAGTGCACGCTCGGGGGCAACCTTGCCATCCATGACCGAGCCGCCCAAATTGACCTCGAACCAATAGCCGTACAATCCCTCTCCCGAGGTATCTAGCGTGATACCGTAACTGTCGCGATTAATGAACTCATCGCGCGAGGACAAACGCACCACATGCGAGGCTGGTGGTTGCTCCATGACTGCGGAAACATAAAGGCCTTTGCGGGTATATAGGAACCGGCTGACGGTTGCGTGCCGCGGCGTAGCTAGCGAGTCCGGGTCCATCACAAGCATGTTGTCGTAGCTGGGCACTTGCGCCCAGGCGGCTTCTTCCACAAGACCGTCGATGCTGATCTCAACGTCGTCGAAATAGGGTACAAGGATTGATTGCCCCCCACCGACCTCAATAACGGCGGTACTAGGCTCTACCGAAACGCATATATGCGGGAGAAAGGTGAACAACGCGATGGTCAGACGATGCAAAGCGAGCCTGATGTGGCGTCTCCTAAATAGCTTGTAGTTCAGAGCAAGCTCTCCTTGAGCTCGGTCGCGGATGCGCCGATGGCGCATGCCATAGCAGCGCGAAGGCACGATGCCCGCTAAAATATTAATGGGACACCACACCCGATTAATCATCAAGACCGTAGTCTACCGAATCGCGCGCCTGTTTGCGTTTGCGAATCTTGATCCAGCGGAGGCTAGAGGCGTTCGCAAGTGCCGGCAGTGGTATGCTTTTTTAAACCTCTCTTCAGGTTCTAAGTGAACAAATGGGGTCGGAGTAGAATTCACAATAGGCTTACCTCGATTGGAGTCGAATTCGCAATTGTAAATTTTACTCCGACCCCATTTATACCATTTCCATGATTAGCCAAGATGTTTGGCAAATACAGCAGTGGCGAGACGGTCGTACTTGCTCTAATCATCCCGAGTTTCATCCAACCCCAAAGCTTGGTGCACCCGATCCGCCCGCGCCTCGTCCCGCCACCAGGTGTCCGGCCAACCACTGTTATACGGTGCGATCACGTCCGGGCGGCGAAACTTGTTCCACATGACCATACGTGCAGTCTCGATCACACGTACCGGGATGAAATAAAACTGCCACCACAAGACTCGGTCGAGCGCACGGCAAGCGCTTGCCAGCTCTTGACGATTGCGTGTATTCATTATTTCCTCAATGAGCTCGTCAACCACCGGTGAGCTTAGGCGCGCAAAATTCGAAAATCCGCCGCTGGATGAAGCAAAATATGCAGGCAGCTCTTGATTCGGCGGGAAGCTAATCGCGAGGCTCCCAAATGCAGCCTCGTTTCTATTTTCACGGCGCATGTTGAGGTACTGAGCTGTATCCAGCAGGCGTATCGCTCCGGCAATACCAAGCTGCCGCAACTTTTCCAAATACGGGAGGAGCCACCGCTCAAGCGCTTTCGTGTTAACGAGAAACTCGATCTCGAACGGTTCACCAGCAGCATCGACTAACTGGCCATCGCGCATCTGCCATCCAGCTTCAGCCAGCAGCGTCTGCGCTCGAATCAAAGCCGCCCGACCGCTCAGTTGCGCCACCGAACTCTCGGCGAACGGCGGTTCGGTAAAGACACGCTCCGGCAGCTGATCGCGGAAGGGCTCTAGGATTGCCAGTTCGTCGGGCGAAGGCAGCCCGGTAGCCGCCAAAAATGTTCCGTGAAAGTAGCTTTGCGGTTTTGCGTAGACGTCGTAGTGCACGATTGAATTCATCCAATCAAGGTCAAAAGCGAGGGTCAGGGCCTCGCGCACACGAACGTCTTGATATCGTTCCCGGGTCAAGTTGAATGCCAGCGCCGACAATGCTCCTACGTATTGCTTGAATGCATGCTCCTGCAACTGGAGAAGCCCCGCCTCGCGAGTCGCGATGTTGTAGCCGGTCACCCATTGCGACGCGCTCGTCTCTACAAAAACGTCCAAGAGCCCCTTGCGTATGGCTTCACGCTGGATCGTTGCGTCGCGATAGACGTCAAATCTCAACTTGTCAAAATTGTGCCGCCCCTTGTGGATTCCAAGATCCTTGCCCCAGTAGTTAGGTACACGCTCGAATTCGATGAACTTGCCAAGTTCGAATTTGCCTACCCGATAGGGGCCGCTCGACAACGGCGGCACAGTGGTCGTTTTGCTACTGTCAAGCTCGCGCCAATAGTGTTCTGGCAACATCCCGACTTTGCCGAGAGCCATCATGGCATTCTTATTGACGGGGTAGTGGTAGGTGAACATCACTTCGCGCTCACTAACGACGTCGACCTGTTTTAAGGAAAGGTATGCCGACTTAACGCCTAGGGAAGCATTATCGCGAATATGCTCAAAAGAGAACTTGATGTCGCGTGCCGTGACCGGCACCCCGTCGTGCCAACGCGCCTCTTTACGCAGACGCATTCGAACCTTAGT
>Ga0115002_10005821_pt1 | contig 14402 bp, 14 predicted proteins | sample ArcticOcean_MG_C_8_FD_89576 | JGI IMG/M metagenome (GOLD analysis project Ga0115002, IMG submission 89576) | Marine microbial communities from western Arctic Ocean - ArcticOcean_MG_CB11_86 | ecosystem: Environmental > Aquatic > Marine > Oceanic | place: Arctic Ocean: Canada Basin | collected... | reverse complement strand
CTCACCGCCCCGATCGAGGGCAAGGCCTCACCGCGGAAACCGAGATATGCAATAGCGAGCAGATCGTCGTCGGGCAGTTTAGAGGTGGCGTGCCGGTCAACCGCAAGCGCGAGCTCATCGGCCGTCATGCCATTGCCATTGTCGCTCACCGAGATCAGATCACGTCCGCCTTCGGTGGCAACGACGTCAATGCGCGTAGCATCGGCATCAATCGCATTTTCGACCAACTCCTTAACGACGCTCGCCGGACGTTCGACCACCTCGCCGGCTGCGATGCGGTTGATAACGGTGTCCGGGAGGAGGCGGATCTTCACGTTACGCCTGCATCAGATTTGGTCTTGTTTAAGCCAATTGCTCAAGATATCCACGGGCCAGCACTTTGCCGTCATCGACTGCCGGCTGGTCAAACGGATTCACACCGAGGAGGTCCGCGGCCAGCACCGTTTCGAGCATGAAATGCATGAACAAGGCGCCCAGTGTCTGCTCGTTCAGATCATTAACGTCGATCAGGCGCGTTGGGCGCCCTCGATTTACGAGGGTCTCAGCCGTCGCCCGATACGATGCTTCAACCACCTCAGCGATGGTTCGCCCTTCGAGATAGTCGATCTTGTCGATCGCCAGTCCGTTGCGCCGTATCGTCGCGCCGCCACCATCGCCGCGGCAGCCGAGCAGGGTGAACAGTTTGTCGTTGGGTCCGTCGAGGAATAGTTGCAAGAGGCTGTGCTGATCGACCGGACCGCTGGCGCGCAAGGGTGTTAGCCCGACGCCGCCCTTACCCAAGCTCTCCGCCCACAATTGCGAATACCACCGGGAGAATTGCACCAGACGATTGCTGTAGGGCATGAAAACATTGATATCAACGCCAAGATGCCGGTGCATGCCGACGGCCAGTGCGGCCCCCAGAGCGGGCGCCGATTGGCGCGCGTCGGTCACGGTAAGTGACGCGTTTAGTATCAAATTCGCACCTTCACGAACTTTCCCGGCATCAAGCCCAATGAACAAGGTGGGAAGCATACCAACCAGCGAAAGTACCGAATAACGTCCGCCGATATCGGGGTCGTGGTCGAGGGTTTCGAACCCGTAGCGTTGTGCAATCTGCCGTAACGGGCTGTCCCCCGGTTCGCTAACGACTAGAACGTGCTGGGCTAAAAGGGTTTCATCGACGACACCGCTCAACGCATCAATGCAAACCAGTATTTGAGCCAGGACTTCCATCGTCGATCCCGATTTAGAGATCGCAAAAAACCCAGTCCGCGTCAGATCGAGCCCCGCAAGCAGGGCGGCAAAGGTGTGGGCATCGAGATTGTCGAGAAAATGCACTCGGCGCGAGGTTCGATAGGGGTCCAGCAATGTAGAAATGGCGGTCGCACCCAAGTTTGAACCACCGGTTGCAACGACCACCAGATCATCAAACTTTTGCGCGAAATGCTCGGAGATCACTGACAAGCCGGCAAGATCGCTCGCCTCGTTGGCTTGGGCGATGCCTCGGAATCGCCCTGCGGCGAGGCCGGATTTGACGCTCGCCAAGGCACCAGATGCCTCATCGCACAACGCGTCCAACTGCGACGGTGAAAGTCCCACATCACCGATCTTGGTCGACAAACAACCGGTGATGTCCTGTTGATAGGGGAGCGAAGCGGGGTCGATGGCCATGAGTTTGTGCGACGAGAAATTAACACTCCACCGACGCAGGTGCTAGAGACAGATGCGGTGACGAACGCGTGCCGCGTTGATCTGCCCAGTTTTATTGTAAACCCTCGGGTTTTAGGCTCTCGATCGATGACCCTAGCTGCCGTCGTCTTCCACCAACCCCTCCGGACTGCCTACTACAACGATAATCAGATCCTCTTCGCGCATATAGCGGCGCGCGACCTCACGCACGCCCTCGACTGTAACCGCGTCGATCAGGCCGGCGCGCTTTTCGATATAGTCCACGCCCAGCCCTTGAAGCTGCATCGCGACGATAATACCCGCGATTTTGCCGTTGCTGTCGAGGCGAAGCGGGAAGGACCCGTTGAGGAACGTTTTCGCGTCCACGAGTTCTTTCTGGCTAATAGCGTGCTCGGCCATGCGTGCGATTTCACTCTTATAGAGCTTAACTGATTCAGCAACCCGCGCGTTCGCAGTGCCGAGCCCACCCAGGACCAGACCCGCGTGACGATAGGGATTGAGGTAGCTGTAAACGGAATACGCCAAACCCCTTTTTTCCCGCACCTCCTGATAGAGCCGCGAGGTGAAGCCACCACCGCCGAGAACGTAGTTCATGAGGTAGGTGGTGTACCAATCCCGATGATCCCGTTTGGGACCATTCATCCCAACGATGACGACACTTTGGGGTATGTCGCGTTTGATAATCGTCAGCGAGCCGGGTGTCGGCAACGTGATTTCAGGGAGCGTCCATGGGCTCGCGGTGGCCGGCAACCCCCCCAGGGCGCGATCAATGAGTTGCACAATTTCATCTTCGGCAACATCGCCGACGACGCCAATCACCAGATTGTCCCTGGCAAAACGCGTCCGCACAAAATTCTTTAGATCATCGGCTGTGATCGCAGCGATGGTTTCCAGGTATCCGCGGCTCGATCGGCCGTAGGGGTGTTCGGGAAACGCCTTCGCAAACCACGCCCGAGCGGCGATGTCATCGGGATCCTGTGTCCGGCGCTTGAGGTCGGCCAGCAGCTGGCGGCGTATGCGCTCGACCGGTTCCTCGTCGAAACGCGGTTGGGTCAGCGCCGACGCGAGAAGTTCGAAAGCTTCGACCCGGTTGCGCGTCAAAGTTCGAAGTGTCGCCCGGAATGTGTCTGTATGCGCATCGAAGCTGAGCCCGATCGCGAGTTCCTCCAGCCTGGTTTGAAATGCGAGCGAATTAAGCTCGCCGGCGCCCTCATCAAGCGTGGCCGAGACCATGCGGGCTAAACCCTCTTTGCCCACCGGATCGAGCCCGGCGCCACCGCGAAATGCGATCTCTATTGCAATGATTGGGATTGACGGCTCCCGCACCATCCACACGGTGAAACCACCCGGTGTCTTGATCTCAGATATCTTTGTCGCCGCGATCGTCGGCACCGCAGCCGCAATAACGGTTACCAATAACGTGAGGGCAAACATTGTCGTGTTGGCCAAGACGTGCCGCCACGCGATCAAGCTTCGATTACGGTCGCACCAATTCATGAGGCTGGCTCCGGATGTAGTCGCCCAGTTACCGAGCGCCGGAGATCGAAGACGTAGGCGGCCGCCCGGCGAACGTCCTCGGCCGTTACTTTTTCGATTCTCTCCGGAAAACTTTTGACATGCTCGACCGTCCGCCCGGTCGTTAACGCACGGCCGTAAATGCGGGCCGCACTGCGGACGTTGTCGCGCGCGTAAATAGTCGAGGCGATGAAGCCGGTCTTAGCCCGGAGGAGCGCTTCTTCGCTAACACCATTTTCGATGACGTCCGCAATTACCTTGTCCACCGCCGCCTCGACCTCGTCGAGCGAATGCGTCTCCGATGGCGAGGCGTAGACGTAGAACCGCGACCGATCGAGACCACTTGCAGAATAGTACGATCCGCTGTTGGCCGCGATTTTCTGCTCAACCACCAGCGCCCTATAGAGTCGGCTAGTTGAACCGCCACCGAGAATTTCCGATAACAGGACCAGTGGCAACGCATGCTCGGTCTTACCTGCAGATGTGCTCGGCGCGAGGTAAGTCCGCCGGAAGTTGGGTCGGGCGATGCGCGCATTGCTGAAATCAAGCCGCCGCGCGGCAATCTGAGGCGGCTCCTTGGGGCGCACGCGCGCCGGCACATCGACGCGGGCGATACCCCCGTAATACTTCTCGGCCAGGCGGCGGACGTCATCAGGCGTAACGTCTCCCGCGACCGTCAGTACGGCGTTGTTGGGCCGATAATGGGCGTCGTAAAAAGCTCGCACACTTTTGATCGTGAGCGCACGGATTTCATGTTCCCAGCCGATAACAGGGGTGCCGTAGGGATGGTTGAGGTATTGCGCTGCGGAAAGTTGCTCGGCGAATTGCGCAGCTGGATCGTTATCGGTTCGTGAGCGGCGCTCCTCGAGCACCACCTGCCGCTCGGCCTCAAACGATTCTTCATCGAACACCACATTACGCATCCTATCGGCTTCGAGCCGCATTACGATCTCTAGGCGGTCGCTGGCGACCGTCTGGTAGTAGCCGGTAAAATCAAACGAGGTGAACGCGTTCTCGCGGCCACCATTGCGGGCGACGACCTTGGAAAACTCTCCCGACGCGACGGTCTTGGTCGCTTTGAACATTAGATGTTCGAGGAAATGTGCGATCCCTGATTCGCCGGGGGGTTCGTCCGCCGCGCCCGCCTTGTACCAGATCATGTGAGTGACAACGGGGGCGCGATGGTCGGTAATCACCACCACCTCCATGCCGTTGGCAAGTTCGAAGTGTTCGGCGTCGTAGAGACCGGCTGCGTTTGCCGGTAACAATGCCACCGCCGTAACGACGGCCGCAGCTAGGCCGCCAAGCACTCGCCGCAGGTTGTTCCTAATCGCTTGATACGCCACGCGCGCGACTCCATCAGATCCGGACAAATTTCTCGCTATGTAGATTGGCGTGATACCGCGGTAGCGCAACCCACGAGATCGTGAGATTTCGCGCGGAATAGTTTCTTCGCCTAGAAAATGCCTTCAAGAATCGCGCGTTTGCGACGTTGAATGCTTGGCGTCTGGCCCGACGTTGGCGATTTTCCGGTGGCCGCGGCTTGACGAAGTCGCTCGGCCTCTTTCTTGGCATCAACCATCTGACTTGGCGGCTGCTCTTTTTGCCAAAAAATGAGGCGTTCGGTGAAAGAACGATCTTTCTCCTCGAGTAGCGTCGTTTCGCGCAAGATCACCCGTCGAATGCCGGGATTGGCGTTCTCGGCGCCGGCTCGCGTCAGCAACGCCCGCTCGCCGACCGACTTAACTGGCGGCGGCGCCGGGACGCTGCTCGAAGCGCTCAACGACGATTGCCCGAACAATGCTTGTTTAGCCTTGCCGATAGTCTCTGTTTTTTCCTCTTCCAGACCAGCCGTGGCCGGCGGGCGCAACGAAAAATTGGGTGGAATAACCAACGGCGGTTTTCGCACCACCGTGAATTCGTCCGGCGGGCGTTTGCCAAAACCCAACGAATCGCGAACACCCGAACAAGCGCTCGCGTTCAAAACCAAAGCACCCGCCAACGACATCATGGCCACTGTTCGCCAGTCCATCCTTACAGGCTCCTCATCGATTTAGGGGCGGCGGCGGATTGTTATGCAATCGCTCAAAACATTACGCCGACGCATCATTCTTAGGACTTTCGTCCTTTGTAAACAAGCTGGTGTAGAGTAAAGCCCCCACCCCAACAACAATCGATGCGTCCGCAACGTTGAAGGCTGGCCAGTGATAAGAGCCAAGATGAAAGTCGAGAAAATCAACCACGCCTCCGTAGCGCAACCGATCGATGACATTGCCAATCGCGCCGCCGATCACCAGTCCGATGCCGATTGCCAACAATGTTTGCTCCGCACGCGCGAGCCAAATGACAAGTATCACAACGATGACAGCGGCGATGCCGGCAAACATCCATGGTCCCCAGGTCGCCTCAATCGGTACTAACCCGAAGCTGACGCCTCGATTCATTACCAGCACGAGGTTAAAAAACGGCGTTGCCTCGACGATGGACGGGCGCGCGGCAAAGAAATCGACAATCCACCACTTCGTGGCCTGATCAACAATGCTGACCAGAGTCGCTAGGATTGCGCCATATGCGCGCATCAATTCAGACTGGCAACCACATCGGCACAGCGGCCGCAGATGTCGGGGTAGGTGGAATTGACGCCAACGTCAGGAAGTACCTGCCAGCAACGTTCGCACTTGCCGCCTTCGGCCAAACCGGCAACCACCCCGACATCGCCGATATCCTCCAGCCTAAATGCATCGCTCGGCGGTTCAGCCGCCACGAGCGTCGCAGCCGATGTTATTGCGATCTCAGGAAGATCCACGCCAGACAGGACCGCGGCATCGTTCGTGCCAACATAAACCGTCGGGTGCGCTTGCAGACTCGATCCCACCCGTTTTGCTTGTCGCTCAGCTTCGAGCGAACCGGTGATGACCCGGCGAACGCGGCGAACGGCCTCCCATTCGGCGGCCAGATCGTCGTTGCGCCACTCACTAGGGATATCTGGGAAGAGTCGCCGATGGACGCTGCCATCCTCGCTCGGATAGCGGGTCAACCACGCTTCCTCGGCCGTGAAGCAAAGGATCGGCGCAAACCAGGCGGTGAGCGTGTTGAACAGATCATCGAGCAGCGTACGTGCGCCGCGGCGGCGTGTTGAGTCCGCTGCATCACAATACAGCGAGTCCTTTCGGATATCGAAGTAGAACGCGGAAAGATCAACCGTGCAGAAGTTATAGAGCGCCGCAAACATCTCATGGAAGCGGAAGTCGTAGGCGCTCCGCCGCACCTGGCCGTCCAGAACCCAAAGGCGATGGCGCACCCATCGTTCGAGGCGCGGTAGCTCGTGGTGATCCAACCGCTCGCTTTCGTCGAAACCTTCAAGATTGCCGAGCAGGAAACGCAACGTATTGCGTAGCCGGCGATAGGAATCGACCTGACGCTGCACAATCTCCGGCCCGATTCGCAGATCCTCGGCGTAATCCGAACTCACCACCCAAAGCCGCAAGATTTCGGCGCCATGCTGGTCGACGATTTTCTGCGGCGCGATAACGTTGCCCAACGACTTGGACATCTTGCGACCTTCGCCATCGACAACAAATCCGTGGGTGAGCACTGCGTCATAGGGCGCGCGGCCGCGCGTTCCGCATGATTCAAGCAGCGACGAATGGAACCAACCGCGATGTTGATCAGAGCCCTCGAGATAGAGGTCCGCGGGCCAGCTTAGATCGCTTCTGTTTTCAAGTACGAAGCTGTGCGTGGACCCAGACTCGAACCAAACGTCGACAATGTCGTCGACCTTTTCATAGTCGTTGATGTCGTAGTCGTCGCCGAGGAATTCAGCGCCGTCGCTACTGAACCACACGTCTGTGCCGTGCTCGTTTACGGCTTCGACGATGCGTTGGTTAACCGCTTCGTCACGTACGGGTTCGCCGCTTTCCCGGTCGACAAAAACGGTAATCGGCACGCCCCAAGCGCGCTGGCGTGAGATCACCCACTCCGGTCGGTTTTCGATCATGGCGTGGATGCGGTTGCGGCCAGCGGCCGGCACCCAGCGCACATCGTCGATCGCCTGCAACGCCTTCTTGCGAAGGTCGTTGGTCTCCATCGAGATGAACCATTGCGGCGTGTTGCGGAAGATCAGGGGTGCTTTCGAGCGCCACGAATGCGGGTAGCTATGGCGGATTCGATTTTTTGTTAGCAGAGCGTCCGCATCGCGGAGTGCGCCGGCAACATCGTCGTCGACCTTGAAAACATGTTTTCCGGCAAAAAGAGGTACCTCGGCGTAGTAGCGACCATCGTCATCGACCGTGGGCGGCACTTCGATGCCATGGCGTGCGCCGAGTTCAAAATCGTCGGCGCCGTGGCCCGGCGCGATGTGAACAAACCCCGTCCCCTGTTCCATGTCGACGAAATCGGCCGGATGCACGATCACGTCAAAATCGTAGCCTTGTCCGCGCAGGGGGTGTGCGCAGCGCGTCCCGTCCAATGCAGCACCTTTGAAGCTCGCGACGATCTCGTGCGCCTCGATGGCCGCTTCGGTGCATACCGCTTCAACCAGGGGTGCGGCAATGATAATCTCCTCGCCCACCCGCGCGAGTGAATCTTCGCCCACCGAATTCACTCGCAGGCGCACGTAATCCGCGTCGGGCTTGACCGCTATCGCGCGATTTCCCGGAATTGTCCACGGCGTTGTGGTCCAGATGACGATACTCGCACCCTTGGTTTCGAGCGTGTCATCCAAGGTTTTGAAACGCACTGAGATCGTCGTCGAGGTGTGGTCCATATATTCAATCTCGGCCTCGGCTAGCGCGGTCTTCTCGACCACCGACCACATCACCGGCTTGGCTCCTTTGTAGAGGCCGCCATTCATCAGGAAGTCGCAGATCTCGCGAACGATTTGGGCTTCCGACGCCTTGTGAATTGTGGCGTAGGGATCGTTCCAATCGCCAGCAACGCCAAGGCGAATGAATTCCTTGCGCTGCTCGTCAATCCAGTGTTCCGCAAACTCCCGGCATTCCTGGCGAAATTCCAGGATCGGCACCTCGTCCTTGTCGCGCCCCTCATCGCGATAACGCTGTTCGATCTGCCATTCGATCGGCAGTCCATGACAATCCCAGCCGGGAACATAGTTCGCGTTTCGACCCATCATTTGCTGGGTGCGATTGACGACGTCCTTGAGGATTTTATTAAGCGCGGTCCCGATATGAATATGGCCGTTGGCGTAAGGCGGACCATCGTGCAGAACGAAGGATTCCCGCCCGGCCGCGTCTTCACGCAAGCGTTGCCACAGGTCGATCCGCTGCCAGCGTTCGAGGGTTTTCGGTTCCTGCTTGGGCAGGCCGGCTTTCATCGGAAAATCGGTCTTCGGGAGGAAGACCGTGGACTTATAGTCGGAGGCCATGAGGTAACGCTTTCGAATGGGTTACGGCAACGAGGAATACGCCCGACTCTCAGCGGAGAGTCGGGCCGCTAATTCGTGCCACGAGCTGTCGCCGGTTCAAAAGCATCATCGTACCATCGGCGATTTTAGCAAGCCGTCGCCGCACTGTCGACTGGGATGGCCCCCGGTCGGCCGATCACATTCGCTAACCCTCGTAAGCGTGACCGACACGAACCCCATTTTCGCGCAGCTCGATGACATTGCGATCGGGATCACGAACGAACAGCGAAACGCCATCGCTAAGATCGACCGGCCCGCTTGATACTTCGATGTCGTGGGCCGCACAATAATCCACGAGATCCTGATAAGACGAAATTTCGAGGGCCACGTGGGTGTAGCCCGGATGCTTCGTGTCGCCGTCCATCAGTATGTTGTGCGGCTCGCTCGATGGGTCGGCGTTAATGATGAAGTTGATCTCGAGGCCGTTAGAATCGGTGAGGATCACCACAGCGTCGTTGGGATCCTCATAGACCGGCTCAAAACCGAAGTGTCGATAGAAAGCGAGCGAGCGTTCTAAATCGGAAATCCGGATCCCGATATGGGCGAGTTGCTTGATAGCGATCGTCACATTCCAAACCTCTCGCTTCGTCCGAGTCTATCCGCGATCGTCGCTTGTGTTTATCGCGGGCGGCAAGTTGTCGCGTTCGAACCAACCGGGCTGGCCGCGTTTGCCATGCAACAAGGACCGGGCGTGCTCGCAATCGCTTGAAATCTGGCTTGTTAGGGCCTCGAGGCCATCAAACTTCAGCTCCGGACGGAGGTAGTCGATAAAGGCCACACGCAGGCGTTGGCGGTAGAGGTCACGATCAAAATCAAACAAGTGAACCTCAAGGATCACGTCTTCGCCACCAAATGTCGGCCGTCGGCCGAGATTCGCAACACCGTCATGCCAACTGATGACGCCGTCGTCCCGGCGGAGACCCGCGCGAACGGCGTAAACCCCGAGCGCCGGCCGGATAATTTCCTCCAAATGTATGTTGGCAGTGGGGAAACCTATCGACGCACCCCGCCGGGCGCCATGTTGGACATAGCCATCAACTTCCCAAAACCGGCCCAGCTCATTGGTGGCTTCCGCTAGACGGCCCTGCACAAGGAAGTCTCGCACCCGGCCAGATGCGAAGATCTCGCGCCCGTCGGATTGTGGGTCAACCACGGTTACCCGGTAGCCGTGCTGGCGTCCCGCCCGCTCGAGGAGTTGGGGATTTCCTTGGCGCCGATGGCCGAACGCGAAATCGTAGCCTACCACCGCGTGGCGAACGCCAAAGCTGCGACCAAGGATATCCTCGGCAAATGTGTCTGCACTAGTCCCAGCAAATGCATCATCGAAACGTAAGACGATTGCTATATCGACTCCCAGCGCGTCCAGCAGCCGCAACTTTCCGCGCAATGGAGTCAGCCGAAATGGCAACTCATCCTTCTGAAAAAGTTTGCGCGGATGCGGCTCGAAGGTGACAACGCCTAGCGGCGCATCAACTTTCTTAGCCGCCTCTGCAGCAACCGTGACCAGCGCCTGATGTCCTTTATGAACGCCATCGAAATTGCCGATCGCAACTACTGCGCCACGCGCAACCGCGGGCGGATTCACAAAGCCACGAATGAGGCGCATCGAGCGAATGTCCTGATTTGATCAAACGCGGCCAACCGGTCGATCGACCATCGGCGCCGATTATGCGGTTGAACGCCCTATTATCAAGCGAGCGCCGAGAATCAGTGAATTCCGACTTAGCCAGACGTTATCCTTGAATGAGCGCGAGTAGGCTCTGGCTTTGGACGTTGGCAATTGCCAACCGCTTCACACCAAGCGTGTCCCGCACCTCGCCGGCCAGGAGTGCTGCTTCCTGTTCGGTCAGCTCAGTACTGATCTGGGAGGTCACATTAGGATTGGCGAGGCGGATCAATTTATCCTGCTGGTCACCCTCTTCGCGCACTTTTCCGTTGGCCTCGCTGATCGCGCCAACCCGGGCTGAGGCGACAACGATGGCCGAATCAAGCGCCGAAACTGCTTCGGCTGCTGCCGTCGATGAGGACACCGAAATATCGGCGATGCCAAGCCCGGCTGCGCTCAGATCTTGGGAAGCGACGGTTAGGGTTCCTCCCGTTTGATCGGTTACGATGGTGACGCTTTCAGTACTCGAATCAATAAAGTTTACGTTATCGAATTCGGCGTTCAACACGGTTGAGTCGAGCTCATCGCGCAGTGTTTAAAACTCGCTGACGATCTCATCACGATCTTCGTCCGGCAGGTTCGCATCGCGCGCCCGCACCGCAAGATCGCGCAATTCAAGCAATTTATCTTGCACTCGCTGGCCAGCGTTAAGCGCTACATTGACGATCGTATCGCCACGCGCGACACCGAGCTTAGTCGCGGTGAGTTGCGCTACATTGCTCCGCAGCGTCGACACGACAGACGACGGCGGCGCCGGGCCAGGAGCCCGCAGGCCACCGGTAAGGTTAACATTCTGCCTGATCGCTGGATTGTTGATGTCCAGCGTTTGCAGGCCGATGAAGGCGGTTCCAGTACCGCCGACCGACTCAACCATTGAGCTCGCTCCCCAGCATCACCCAGCCACGGCAAATAGTCGCCGGGACGGCGTAGTAGTGAGTAAATTTGGGAGACTACTTTTTGCCCTGCGGTTCGTTCTCGGGGCCGTCGCCAATTTCTACCGGCGTGTAGTCGAGTACGATGATAGCGCAAAATCGACTTTTGGCCAATCAACCCAAGTCACTAACGAGGCTAACCGCCACGTTTGAGGAGATGTCGTGAACGAAATCCGTATGATGGCAACGACCGGAATGCTCGGCTACGGCTTTACCGAAGAAGCGTTCTATGCCGGCCTCGCGCGTGATCTCGACTTCATCGCCTGCGATGCCGGGTCACAAGATCCGGGCCCGTACGACCTCGGATCCGGCACGGCCTTCGTCTCGCGTGCCGCCGCCAAACGCGATCTCAAACTTATGGTCGATGCCGGAATCGACCGTGAAATTACCGTTTTGGTTGGGTCGGCCGGCGGAAGCGGCGGCGAACCGCATCTGGCATGGCTGATGGAGATCGTGCGCGAAATTGCTGCCGAGGGCAGCCATCGTATGCAAATCGCGGCGATTCACGCCGAACCAGATCGGGCCTATCTCAAGCGACAGATCGCACAAGACCAAATCAAACCACTCGGGCCGATCGACCTGCTGACACCATCGGATATCGACGATAGCAGCCGCATCGTCGCGATGATGGGATTGGCGCCGTATCAGCTGGCGCTTGGTGACGGTGCTGATGTAGTTATCGCCGGCCGTTCCAGCGACGCCGCGATTTTCGCCGCCATCCCAGTCATGGCCGGTGCGGATCCGGGCCTGGCTTGGTACCTCGCGAAAATCATCGAATGCACTGCGCAAGTGGCGGAACCGAGGACCGGGCAAGATTGCGTCCTTGGCATGTTGGCCGACGACCACTTCGTGGTCGAGCCGGCGCATCCGGACAAGCGGTGCACGCGGCTAAAAGTTGCCGCCCACACGTTGCATGAGAATCCTGACCCCTACCGGCTCGCCGAGCCCGAGGGAACACTAGATACCAGCGCTGCTGTTTACGAACAGATCGACGCGCGCCGGGTTCGCGTCAGCGGCAGCCGCTTCGAACCCGCCGACCGCTACTCGGTGAAACTCGAAGGAGTTCGGCGCGAGGGCCACCGCACGGTCTTCTTCGCCGGGGTGCGCGATCCCGGACTGATCTCGGTGATCGACGAATTCGTCGCCGATTGCCGAGAGCGAGCTGCCGCCGAAGCGCAAACCATTGGCATTGACCCCAACAGCTATCGCCTCGGCATTCGCATCTATGGTCGCGACGCCGTGTTGGGATCACTCGAACCCAATGCCGACCGACCGCACGAGATTGGCGTCCTCGTCGACGTCATCGCCGAAGATGTAGAGACCAGTCGCGCGGTTATCGCCAAGGTGCGCTACGCTCTCCTGCACACGGGGTTTTCGGGCCGAAAGTGCATTTCTGGGAATCTTGCGATTCCATTCTCGCCGTCCGATCTCGACGCCGGCGAAGCTTATAGCTTCAACGTTTGGCACCGCATGGAAATAGATGATCCGCTCGAACCCTTCAGACTAGAGTGGGTTGAACTTTGATGAGTGAATTGAACCCTGAGGACTGACGGTGGCAAAACTCGTCGATCTCGCCCGCATCGTGCGCTCAAAAAACGCCGGTGCCCTGCTTTTTACCATCGACCTGATATTCGAGGATATTGCCGCCGATGTTCGGGTTCGCGATAGCGCTGCGTTCGCGCCGAGAAATATCGGGCCACTGTTTGGCGTCACCGACAATCAGGTAAGGATCTTCCATTGCGAAGATGCCCTGGCGTTAAAAATCACGGTGCCGCGGCGGACGAGATCTGGCGATCCCGGCGACGCAGACGTGTACGGCGCGCAGCAATACGCGCCGCTGTTGAGCGTTGACATCCCCGACTAGCTCGGCCCGGCCGAGCCACCCGGCACTACGCCTATCGATCTACTACGGCGCGTTTTTCTCTGCGATCGGGATCTATGTACCATTCTGGCCTTTGTGGCTGGCCTCACGAGGCGCACAGGCCGATGAGATCGGCATTCTCCTGGCAGCGCCCTTATGGGCAAAGGTGGTTACCAATCCTGCCATCGCGTCGGTAGTCGACCGGCGCGGCGATCGCAAACGACCGCAGGTGGTTCTCGCATTTGGCGCGTTTCTCACATTCGTGCTGTTCGTTCCGCTCGAAGGATTCTGGCCGCTCCTCATCGTTTCGTTGATCAACGGCGTATTTCTCTCCGCGATCTTGCCGATCAGCGAGAACCTGACATTGCTCACGACCTACGCCCACAAACTCGACTACGGACGGATTCGTCTGTGGGGATCGCTGACGTTCATGCTGGGCGCCGTGCTTGGCGGCGAATTGCTGACCGATGGGCCCGAGGACGTTATTTTATGGACGATCCTACTGATGCTCGGGTTAACCGTGGTGTCGTGCTTGTTACTGCCCGATACGAGGCCTGAACGGCACGAAATTCCAGCTCGCTACGCTGCGCTGTCGCTACTGCGACAGCGCAGCCTTATGGTGTTTTTCGTCGCCTCGGGATGCCTGCAGTCGGCCCACGCGGTCTATTACGGGTTTAGTGCACTCGCATGGCGCGATGCCGGTATCAGTGAACTTGAGATCGGTGGGCTATGGGCAATCGGAGTGCTCGCCGAGATCGCGTTGTTCAGCGTCTCCGGTCGCGTTGCAAGCAGGATCTCCCCAACGGGATTGATGGCGCTCGCCGGCGTAGCCAGTATCGTGCGGTGGCTACTAACGCCGCTCACCAACGATATATTTCTGCTCATTCCCGTACAGATGTTACACGCGCTTACTTATGGCGCAGCCCACATCGGTGCCATGCACTTCATCGCCCGCTCTGCGCCGCCTATGCTTTCGGCGACAGTGCAGAGCCTCTATTCGGCGGTCTCGCTCGGTGTCATTTTCGGCTCGGTCATGCTGCTATCGGGGTATCTATTTCGCAATATCGGTACGGATGCCTATTTCTTTATGGCTGGATTGTCGCTGGTCGGCCTCGCTGCCGCCATCGTGCTGAGCCGGATGTGGTCGGGAAACGAACTGGAAATTAGGAGACCGTTATGACCAGTGGCTCTGACGACAATGGCGAAGGCCAGACCGTCTGCACGGCGTGCGGCTACAACATGATCGGCGAGGTGCCCGACCTGTGTCCGTTCTGCGGCGGCGGTGCCGACAACTTCCTATCCGATAGCGCGTGCGCGGCGGCCCACCGGGTAACG
>Ga0115002_10005820_pt1 | contig 14403 bp, 11 predicted proteins | sample ArcticOcean_MG_C_8_FD_89576 | JGI IMG/M metagenome (GOLD analysis project Ga0115002, IMG submission 89576) | Marine microbial communities from western Arctic Ocean - ArcticOcean_MG_CB11_86 | ecosystem: Environmental > Aquatic > Marine > Oceanic | place: Arctic Ocean: Canada Basin | collected... | reverse complement strand
CATCCGCTGCGGGAATTTTCACTAATAAGATTTCGTTAACTTATTCACAATGCCGTAATTTCGACGTGTTTCGTCATTCATGGATTTCCAGTAACTGGATTAAATAGGCACCGCCATGAATTGACACCGCTTCCCGATCCACTTACCTTGTCAGCAATCTGATGGACATAAATTGATGCATGGTATCCAATAGCGTTAATGGATCCGTCCATTTCAGAGATAAATCACGTTATATCGAACGAGGCGGACATGAAGCATATGCACTTATCGCGTATCGTCCTACTGCTAATGGTTTCAGCCATGGCAGCGGTGGCGGTCGGAGCTTGTAGCTCTGATCCTGAGACGATCATTCAAACGGTCATCGTCGACAGAGAAGTCAAAGGCGACGATGTAATCGTCGAACAGACTGTCGTTGTCGAAAAAGAAGTCAAAGTCAAAGGCGACGATGTAATCGTCGAACAGACTGTCATTGTCGAAAAAGGTGTACTAGTCACCCAAAAAGGTGACACTGTCATCCAGACTGTCGTAGTCAGTGCGACTGCGATACCGGAAGTAAAAACCTTCTACGGACTACCAATGCCAGTCGTGCCGACCGATGTCGGCACCGCACCACAACCAGACTCAGCCGAAGGAACAGTCGTCGTTCGTGGCGGACTTGAACTTAGAGGTTCAGGTGTACCAGGCGACAGTTCTGGTGGAATGTTCACTTCACAGAGCGTGACCGAGAAACTGTTCATGACCGATGAAGGTGGTAGCGCTGTTAACCTTGTAGCTGAATCTTGGAACCTAGCAGATGATCTGTCTAAGTTGACGGTCACCCTCAAACAAGGCGTGCAGTTCCACGGTGGATTCGGTGAACTAACAGCAGCCGACGTTGCTTGGGGTTTGAATATGGGTAACCCTGGGTTCACGCCAGAATCAGCCACTGACGGTGGTTCAAACTGGATCTCATTCATTGGTAACCAAGAAGTGCTCGCTGTCGACACTTACACAGTTGAAATCCCAATCGAAACGTTCGACCCTCGCTGGGCGACGTTCATCCTTGGCCAATCCGGTCTCGGCTTGAGCATTACCAGCAAGAAGGCGTTCGACGAGAAGGGCGAATCGTGGGTTCGCGACAACGTGATCGGCACAGGTCCGTTTGAAGTTGTCAACTACTCACGTGACGACGTATTGGAGCTTGCTGCGGTGCAAAACCACCACAGAATTACTCCGACAATCGATAAGTACATCCTCAGGGCTATTCCAGACGACGCAGTCGCTGAAGCAGCTTTGCAGACCGGTGCCGTTGACGTATCTCAAGTTGCACTACGAAACATGACCGGACTACAGGAAGCTGGATTCGAAGTCGTCGGTGCAGGAGCTGGTAGTTTCCACTCCATCTCCTTCTCAGGTAACTACTGGGAGCGGACTCACTTCATCACAGGAGAGGACCTCGGAACGAACTTCACGGTTCGACACCACATGCCATGGGTAGGTGACCCTGAGCGCCCAGACTTCGGCAACCCGCCTGAAGGCATGGACAACATGGAACGAGCACGCCTTGTACGCACAGCTCTTTCACATGCAATCGACCGTGACTTGATTTCGGAAGTACTGTTTGCCGGTGCTGCGTGGCCTAACTACGTATACGGTGCAGACATCAACAACCCGAACTGGCAGGACAAGTGGGCCACCGAATACAACCCAACTCTTGCAGCTGAACTGCTTGACAAAGCTGGATACCCACTGGTTGACGGTACTCGATTCGAAATGCCGTTCTTCATTCGAATTGGCCGTGGTGACGAAGAAATCGGTACAGCCGTTGTCGGTATGTGGCGAGAACTCGGCATCGACGTTCAGGACTGGAAAGCCCAGTACCAGACGTACAGGCCTAACCTGATTGGCCGGACCGCGATTGCTCCATGGATTCATTCTGCGGGTGCAGAAGGTCCACAGCAGCCATGGGACTGGCCGGTAATGGGTAACTCTGAGTGCTCACGTGGTCGTGGCGGTTTCAACATCGCTGTTGAAATCCGAGAGCTGTGTCAGTTCTTCGACGACATGAGTGCAGAAGGCGACGTAGCAGCACGTAATAAACTACGTGACGCTAACGTTGAATTCCTTGCTCACTGGATGCCAGTAATTGGCACAATAGCCGAGCCTCAGGTTGCACTCGTGAACCCGAACAAAATCGCTTCGTGGGACATGCCGCTTTCCGTACGTGAATCGGCACTACACCACCCTGAATTCATCACTTTGAAGTAGACGAATTCGAAATTATGGGTGGGGCATCAGTTCACATTTGTGGGCTGGTGCCCCACCCTTTTGCTACCACGTATCAATAAACCGGTCTGCCAGACTCCTATTTCATGAAAAATTTCCTAGCAAGACGCCTGATCTTCTCGATTCTGTCGTTGTTTTTCGCTTCAATGGCCGTATTTGGTCTTGCCCACGCAAAAGAAGACCCCATCAACCTGTTCATTCAGCCCGGTTACTTCGTTTCACCAGAGACTCTCGAAGCGTTAAAGGCAAAGTGGGGGCTCGATAAGCCAATCGCTCTTCAATACCTCACATGGGCAGGCAATATGCTCAGAGGCGACCTCGGCAATAGTGTTCAGCAGCAACGCCCCGTCACAACCATTATTGGTGAGAAATGGGGTGCTACGTTCCAACTGGCGATCGTAGCTTGGATATTTGGAACGATTACAGGGATTCCATTAGGAGTGGTTTCTGCGTTGCAGCGCGGAAAACTCGTCGATTATTTAGCTAGAGGAGTGGCGTTATTCGGCCAAACTTTGCCAGCGTTCTGGATTGGGCTGGTAGGTATTTGGATTTTCGCCGTTTATTTAGGCTGGTTACCGGTATTTGGACGCGGTGAGGGCTTGCCGTTCTTCGAGCAGGCGAAACATTACGTGTTGCCCACGCTCGTACTCGGTTGGGGCCCCATGGCAGGTTATATGCGTATTACCCGTTCGGCGATGCTAGAGGTTCTCGATTCTGAGTACGTCAAACTGGCTCGTGCTAAGGGTGTAGCCAGCCGGTCGGTGATTTGGAAGCACGCTTTTCGTAATGCACTGATTCAACCACTAACAATTGCTACGTTGTTGCTTGCAGGATTTATGGATGGCGCAGTTTTGGTCGAAGTGATATTCGCTTGGCCGGGCGTTGGGCGAGTGGCTGTTGAGGCTGTGAACCAGAATGACTTCATGTTGATTACCGGAACTGTGTTCATATTCACGTTCTTGTATTTGATTATGAGTCTTGTGGCTGATTTGTTGTATACCGTTGCCGACCCGAGGATTCGATTGTCATGAGTACAAACATTGGCTTACCCGCATTCGAACCAAAACCGGAAGTTACAATTTCGCCTCTGCAGTACCCAAGCATCGTTTGGCGGTTTATTCGTCGTTGGCCGGTAATTCCGGTCGGGATTTTGTCGATACTCGTGTTTTTGGCTGTATTTGCCCAATTCGTTGCACCACACGATCCGAATGCTCAGAACCTTCGCAGCAACCTTGCACATCCTGCTTGGGACAACGATTACTATGAGAATGACCGAGTAGGTAGCAAGATCCCTGAGCGTCATTGGCTTGGTGCCGATCTGTTCGGTCGGGACGTATTTAGCCGTGTCGTTTACGGCACTCGTGTTTCTCTTGGTGTGGCTATCGTTTCGATGATTAGCGGCACGATACTGGGCGCCTGGGCTGGCATTACGACTGGCTATTACGGCGGGCTTTTTGATGAGTTGATGACAAGGTTTGTTGACGTTTGGAATGCCTTGCCGTTCTTGTTGATAGCACTTGTGGTATCGATCACGGTGGGTCAGGGCGTCATAATCATGATGGTGCTTCTTATTATGCTGACGTGGGTTGGATTGGTGAGGAACGTCCGCGCTGAAGTTTTGAGTTTGAAAACGCGTGATTATGTTGCGGCGTCGAAGATTGCTGGGGCGTCGGACTTACGGATTATGTACAAGCACATCATGCCGGGCATCACGAACTTGCTGCTAGTACTTGCGAGCTTGAGGGTTGGTGGACTGATTCTGACTGAGGCTTCGTTGAGCTTCCTTGGAGTTGGAATTCCATCACGAATTCCATCGTGGGGAGGAATGATCAGCGATGGTCGGGGTACCCTCGACGAAGCCTGGTGGATCTCGTTCTTCCCCGGACTGGGAATTTTCCTGACAGTAATGTCAATGAACTTTTTGGGCGACTGGATCCGTGATCGAACCGACCCTCGCCTCCGTCAGATACAAGACTAAAATAATTATTAATACGCGTCAGCTCGAAGGGACTCATATCTAATGGCTAGTTACGACCTGTTGATCAAAAACGGTCACGTCATCGACTCCGCAAACGGTATTGACGAGGTGATGGACGTCGGCATAGCTGGACGGGTGGTCGCCGGTGTAGCCAAGGACATCCCCGAATCACAAGGCAAACGCGTAATCGACGCCACAGGTAAGTATGTGACCCCGGGCTTGATCGACCTCCACGCCCACACAACTGGCTTCTCGGGAGCCATGTTCCCCGAAGAGATGTGCTTCCCCTACGGCGTAACGACCATGGTCGACTGCGGCGGCTCTGGCTGGCGTACGTTCGATCAATTCAACGAAGATGTGATCAAAAAGTCTGCAGTCCGTGTATTTGCCCTTCTAAACATTGTTGGCCAAGGGATGGAAGGCGACGTCGAGCAAAACATCGAAGATATGGACGCCGAGCTCACCGCTGCAAAAATTCGACAGCGATCCGACATCATCGTCGGTGTGAAAGTCGCCCACTTCCAAGGCAAAGGCTGGGAATCGATCGATCGCGGTGTAGAAGCCGCACGACTCTCCGACACGTTCTGTCTGGTCGACCAAAATGCCAAGCCAACCCGAACCTTTGAAGACATGCTAAAACGCCTCCGACCCGGCGACGGAACTACCCACTGCTTCGGCTACGGCAAGCCAATGATCGGCAACGATGGCAAAGTTAAAAACCACTACATCGAAGCCCGTAAACGCGGCATCAAGTTCGACGTAGGTCACGGAAACAACAGCTTCTCTTTCTCAATGGCGCAACCAGCCCTCGATCAAGGATTCCCCCCTGATACGATTTCTACTGACATGCACCGCATGAGCCTCCACACCTCACGCGCAACCATGACCGAGGTGATGAGCAAATTCCTAGCATTGGGCATGCCTATGGCCGAAGTAGTAGCCCGATCGACATGGGAGCCTGCCAAGTGGATTAACCACACTGATCTAGGCACTCTAACCCCAGGCGCACTCGCCGATGTCACGATCCTAGAATTCCAAGATCGACCCGCAGGCCTGTCTGATTCGGGCCCAACCGGCTACCGAGTCATGAAAACCGAAGGTCGACTCATAAACCAACTAACCATCAAAGACGGCATAGTCCGCTTCGACTTCGACGGCATGGCAAAAGACGATTGGGCCGAAACCCCAACTACCGACCTAAACCTGCCGTAATTTTTGGCTTCGGCTAACTCAATGTCATCCTGAAATCATCTCAGGATCTCTCTAACCCCTAATCCCAAGGGAGAAGGCCAGGCATGTCCAGAGCAAGTCGAAGAGCTGATGGGGATTGTAAACTGCGCCAATACCAGTCGACCTGAGCAACCGAATCACACCCATCAACCACGCCCACTACCTCATGCCCAACACATGCCCAACACCCGGATACACGTCCGGAATCAATGCCGTATCCCCCGTCTCGATCTGCCAACTGCGAATCTTCCGAGCCAACTCCAACACCCGCTCCGAATAAGCTGGATCGTCGTATAGATTCACCTGCTCGTACGGGTCAGTGTTCAAGTCATACAACTCACTCTGATCCCCTACCGACAAGTTGAGCTTCCACCCATCGCCAGTCACAACGCAACGATGTGGAATCTCCCTCATCCGTTCCAGCTCTGTCAACGGGAACTTCTGATCGACACTTCGACCGTTCCAATCCAAGAAAATATCGTTGTCTTCCAGCGACTCACCACTTCGTAAACGCGAAGCCTTCGACTCACCCTGAAGATGCTCAGGAACATCGAGCCCCATCACATCGAGCAACGTCGGAATCGTATCGATGTGCGAATATCGACCCGGCACCCGCTGGTTATCGAGCCAAGGCACTCGCATCAAGCACGGAACCTTCACCGACTGCTCGTACATCACGATCTTCTGAAAGAAATTATGATCACCCATCTGGTCACCGTGCTCCGAGGTGAAAACGACAATCGTGTCGTCCTTCAGGCCAGCCTCGTCGATCGCATCCAGAATTTTGCCAACCGCCGCATCCATTAGGGTCACGAGCCCGTAATAACTCGCCTGCGTCCGTCGATACGCCTCTTCCGTATTCGCAGCCGGCCCTTCGCCAGCCAGCTCCTCAGGCGGCAAATCACGCCCCATCACATCGTTCGCAGCCAGCGAACCCGGTGTGACGCTCCCGGACTGCTGAGCCTCTGCCATTAGCCTGTGCATACCAGCCGCATTCGCAGGTGGGTCGACCATGAACACTGGCGACTGCGGCAATTCATCCGGATCGTACATGCCATCGGTAGGCCCCACATACGGCGGGTGTGGCTCCAAGAAATTAATGCAAATTGCGAACGGATCGTCCTTTCGCACGTCAATAAACTCAGCCACTCGATCGCCTAAATAAGTCGCCTTCGTATGCTCAATTGGAAGCGAAGCAGTAAACGGACGCGAAAACACCATCTTCCCCTGAGATTCCTTGTCCGGCACGTAGCCAAGGCCAACAAGCCAGTGGTGATAGTCGCTCAACAACTCATCATGCTCTGGTTTCGTGTTCCAAATCCGATATTGATCCTCGATCGAATGCCACTCGTCCCACCCCTTGCGCTTAATAACCTCATCGCCCAAATGCCACTTACCGTAGTAAGCAGTGTGGTACTCGTCGGGGAAGAACTCGGCGAAGGTCTGAATATCGTCGGGAAGCGGAATATTATTCTTGATACAGCCGTTAGTGTGTGGCCAAAGGCCCGTCATTTGCGTCGAACGAGAAGGCGTACAAATCGGCGAACTCACGTATGCGTTTTCAAATACAAAACTGCCATCCGCAAGTCGATTTAAATTCGGCGTATCAATCCAATCGTTCCCATACGCAGCCATCGTATCGGCGCGCTGCTGATCAGTGAAAATGTAAACAAGATTCGGACGAGTAGGTTGTGCCAATTACTCTGAACTCCGGCGAATATCGACGCTGAGGTTGTACGTACGCCTATAATCTCCCTGTCTGGCATAGATCGCAAGACGAAAATCAGCATTCGAAACGAAATCGATAGGAACTAAATGAACTACCGCCACCTCGGAAAATCAGGACTCGAAGTCTCCGAAATCGGACTCGGAGCCAACAGCTTCGGCATGCCCGGCAGGCGAGACCGACCCGAATCAGCAGCGATCATTCATGCAGCCATCGATAACGGCATCAACTTCATCGATACGTCGAACGTCTACGCCACTGGTCTCTCCGAGGAATACATCGGTCAAGCCCTCAAAGATCGACGCGACGAAATGCTCATCGGAACCAAGTTCGGATCGATGCGCCGCCAAGGACCTAATAATTTCGGCGGCTCACGAGACTTTGTAATGCGATCTGTTGAAGAGAGTCTCCAACGACTTCAAACCGACTACATCGACGTATACATGATCCACCGACCCGACCCTCGCATGCCCATCGAGGAAACCCTTCGCGCTCTCGATGATCTCATCCGATCCGGCAAAATCCGTTAAACAGCTGGTTGTAACTTTGAAGCATGGCGAATCGTCAATGCTCAATGGACGACTCGCCAGAACGGACTAACTCCGCTCGCTGCGTCACAATTCGCCTACTCAATGATGACCCGCGCCGCAGAAACAGAAATGATCCCCGCCTGCCGAGAACTTGGCATGAGCGTGATACCGTATCTACCACTCTCAGCAGGAATGCTCTCAGGCAAAGTCAACGCCACAGGCGCTGCCCCCGACGGAACCCGTCTGTCGATAGAAACTGGCATGGGTGATCGATGGATCACACCGAAAAACCTTGAACTGGTTCGCCTACTTGATGAATGGGCAAACGAACGCGGGCACACCGTCCTGGAACTCGCTTTCGCATGGCTGCTAGCAGAACCAATCGTCGCAACCGTAATCGCTGGCGCAAGCTCACCCGCTCAAATCGAATCAAATGCAAAAGCGGCCGACTGGCGAATAACGCCAGAAGAACGAACTGAAGTAACCGACATCCTCGACGCCAATCCAGCCGAAAACGCAGGCGACTACTACTCCGCAGCAGCTTACTTCCGAGAACCTACACAAGAAGCACCGAAATCCTAAGTCTCCGTCAGAATGAACCCCGGAGGCGCATCGTGCTTGTGACTCATCTCAATAGGCTTGTACCGATCCCCATCGTAGATGTTTCCTGAATACATCACAGTCTCAGGTGAAAACTTCTCGGTAGCCGACCTAGACTCGTGAAGAACATCCAAATAAGTGAAATTGCCCTGCTCCACTGCACTGACTACGACGTCAGCAACAGTGCCTACAGCAAGAGAACCCAACTCTTTCTCCTGACTCAAAGCACGAGCCGGAGTCCGAGTCGACATCTCAATAACTTCGTTCAGCGGTAATCCCAGCGCCAGCATCTTCGACATCGTGGTCGGCATGTCATACACCGGCCCATCAATGTTCCCAACGTGAACGTCAGTGCTAATCGTGTCGGGCTTGAAGCCTTGCGAAATCGCCTGTTCCAAAGTCCTAAACGCAAACCCTCGCGCACCGTGACCTATGTCCAGATAGACCCCACGCTCTTTCGCATCCCAGATCTTCGACCACAACTGACCTCGATAGTCGAAAATAGGAAACCTAAATGCTGCATGGAACGTGTGCGTCAAAATATCACCCGTATTCATCCAATCGAGCAACTGAGGAATCGGTGCGCCATACGCCTCACACATCAAAACCCCTCCACCAAAGTCAGCCGCCTCACGTGCCATCGGTAAAGAAGCAAAATGCTGTGAATGGTGAAATTTCACGCCGAGCAAGGTGTCGTACCCGGTGATCAAATCCTTAACCTCAGCGACCGACGACGGCGACGGACCGTACGGATCGGGCATTCGAACCAGCGAATACAGCCTCACTTTGGTGTTCTGAATGTCCGACTCCCAGTAGTGGGGGTACTCCTCCGGTGTGGCAGTTCCAGCATCAAGAGCTGTCGTAACCCCAAACGCCAAGTTCGTCGTGTCCGAATCAACGCTCGGTCGCGCTCCTCGTGATGTGTAGTTGTGAACGTGCAGATCAATTAGACCCGGCGTAACGATCTTTCCACTCGCGTCGATCACGTTATCGGATTTATCTCGCGGCAAATTCTCACCCACCGCGGCAATCTTCGACCCAGATATCGCAACATCACGAACCGCATCGATCCCAGAATAGGGGTCGATAACACGCCCACCCACGATCAGATAACTCCACTCCATCTCGCACTACCTTTCGAAATGAGTCGAACCGCCAACTAGTCCGAACAATGATCTAAGAAACGATCGCTTTGATGCGCTGGATCACGGTCTCAACCTGCTCGTCCGACAACATCTGCACACCAATACCGATTGAACCGCCATCATCATGTGTACGAGTCCAAATAGGCGGATCGCCTTCTTCAAGCCGCTTGATTACATCGTGACCATCGAAACCCAGCACCGCGGGATCAAAGTGAATGAATACGGTCGTATTTGGACCCAGCTGCGGGGTAGTCGGTACAATCACATCAACCCCGGCAACATCGTTCAGACCACGATGGAACGCAGTGCGCTTCGCTTCTTCGACTGCAAGTCGTTCTTCGTGATCCATCGAGAACCACCGGCGCAAGGCCGCAGCAACGCCCATAACCTCGCCACGATCCGTCTTATACGGTCGTCCATAGGGACGCGCCAACCCCTCTTGACCGGCCATTTCATATCCAATGAAATTCTGTAAGAAAGCCGATTCAACGTACTCTGCTTTACCGGTGCAAATGCCAGTCGAATGCGGCGATCCGATGTACTTCGCCCCAAAGGCAACCACATCGCCAATCTGAGCCGTTTTTGTGAACTGATCTAGTGGATATATCTGACCTGCGGCATCCACTATCAAGCGAATGTCGTGTTTATCAGCCAAAGCTCTAGCCTCTTCAATAGTTACCCACTCATCGCCCCACGTACCACTTTCGTAAAACGCTATTCCCGCCGTCTTCGGACCGATAGCTGCCTCCATCTCATCGACCGTGCAGCCGTCCTCACGACCAATCTCCACCAGCTTCGCACCAGCCAGCGTAAAGCAGCGCTTATACGTGTAGTCCTGCCCCTTCTGGAACACCAACTCATTTCGATCGAAACTCGATGTATCAGGAATCAAACCCATCTTCTCTCGATCATGCCCCGCCAATGCAGCCGCTGTTCCGAGCGAAATCGCAGCCGCCGCACCCGAAGTTACGAAAGCCTGCTCAGTGCCAAGTGTTCCGGCAATAAAATCGCCCGTTTTACGAAGCAACTCTTCGAACACCACATATCCCGAGTTCATCGCCTCGTCCATAGCCTCCTGAACCTCAGGCGGAGGAGTCGAACCACCGAGTAACGTCTGGTTTCCTCGAGCGTTGATTCCGGGAGTAACCCCGAATTGTTCATATATTCCGGTCAATATAAACTCCGAACACGGTTACGCTGTCATGACGTGTGCCATCATGCCAACGCAACATTAGAAATAAGTCGATCCGGCGTAGTTGTACCACAGGTATCGCTACATTGGGACTCTTCGATAATCATCAAACGCCGATTTATCGCCAAACGGCGGAGGAATTAGTACATGGCAAACTCACCGCTCAGTAATCCTGTTTACGCAAGGTTCGGCGTTACCCCAGTCATCAACGCCGGAGGAACGCACACCACACACGGCGGATCGATGATGCGTCAAGAAGTACGTGATGCCATGAACCTCGCCTCAGAGTCGTTCGTCGATCTCGTCGAGCTAAAACGTGCCACGGGCGAATTCGTAGCTGAAATCACCGGAGCAGAGGCAGGACTCATCTGCTCAGGCGCAGCTGGCGGGTTGGTTCTTGCCACAGCCGCCGCGATGACCGGAACTGATGGCGTAAAAATAGCGCAGCTTCCCGACACCGCGGGAATTAAAAACGAAATTCTCACTCAAGCAAACAACCCAGAGGGCTACTTAAAGTGCCACGAGTACGCCGGCGCAACTATCGCCTTTGCAGGCAATGAAAATGGCGCAACTGCCGACCAACTAAAAACTGGAATAACCCATCGAACTGCAGCAGTGTTGTACACATACGCCTACGGACCCGCACGAGGCGGGCTAACAGCCCCAGAAGTTGCAGAAATCGCCCACTCCGTTGGCGTTCCAGTCATCGTCGATGGAGCAGCCATGCTCCCACCAAAGTCAAACCTAACCAAGTACATCTCAGAAGGTGCCGATCTCGTTACGTTCTCCGGTGGCAAATACATTGGCGGGCCACAATCTGCGGGAATCCTCGCCGGTCGTGCCGAGCTGATCGAGGCAGCGCTCATGAACAGCGGACCCAGCATGGCGATCGGACGTCCTCAAAAGGTCGGACGCGAAGAAATGATCGGTATGGCGACCGCCCTACAACTATTCGTCGAAACCGACGACACGGCGAGACTCGTTGAAATGCGAGAACAAGCCGAATACATCAGCTCACAAATCGATGGAATTTCAGGCGTCAACTCAGAAGTCATCCACGACCACCTCAGCTACCACGTTCCGAACTGCGTGATCACGCTAGATGGTGGACAAGACGAAATCGACCGGGTGTGGAATGAAATGCACGAAGGAAACCCTCGTATATACATAGCGCGAAATCATGGTGGACTCGCAGCCAACATGGTCAACGTCTCAGCCGGTCAGGAAAAAACAATCGCTCACCGCCTAAAAGAAATCCTCACAAAATAGTGGTCAGTCAATGGTGACAGCCCTGATCCAATTACCAGGCAACATGTCCGACAAGGATAAAACGGTCTGGTCCTATCAGAACTCAGCGCTCACCCAGTGATTTGGTCGATCTTCAAATATGTTCAAGCCTGGTATTTAAGCTGATATTTCGGTCAAAGGAGCCGACCACTTTCTGTGACGTCCGCTGAAACTTGCTCACCGTTTGAATCAGAGACTCTCGATTATTTTCACAGATCCCCGAATGCTGTGCTGCACCAATCTGCGAATTCGTGTTCACGCACCAGTCCTAGCCTCGACCGTCTCCACCAAGAACACAAAAAAAGGCCCAGCCCTCTTGATTCTGAGGGTAGGGCCTTTTTCCAATTCGGCTTTTCAGTAACACCTATCCGTCAGAAATCGATTTCGCCCGTAAATGAGTAACTGCGAAAGCTCCCCTACTTTGCAGCCCATTGCAGTTTCGAGAACAGAAAGTATGTTTCCCGTAGGGATCCTATGTTTTCTCCTGAATACGGATGTGAATATGTATTACAGGCAGGTCATCAAAGTATCTCCTCAGCAAATGAGGAATGATGCTATTCTGCCCCCGACACTGAGTTCTGACAAAACCGTGAGCGTAGTAACCCGATTGACAAGGAGCCTCCAAATGCTCGTAATTGATGGCGATTACCCAATGGCACTCGCAGTAAAAATGAACCGTGATCTGACGCTTCCACTCGATCAAGTCAGAACTGCACCACGACTCTCCAGTTCGCTACCCAACCGAGACGATTCAGAAACCATGTCGTCGCTACCCGAAATGCGGCGAGGTGGAGTGGCCGCTGCCCTGGTTAAAGTAGTAGTCGACCAACACCGCGAAAGCGCTCCTATGCCCGGAGGGCCCCGGAGTGATGAATTGTCTTATGCGCTTGGACAAGGGCAGATGGCCTACTACCGCATACTCGAAACCAAAGGTGAAGCGCGAATACTCCGAACCTCCTCCGATGTCACGGAACATATGCAGCAATGGGAAAACGCTGTGACCTACAATGGCCTACCAGTAGGCTTCTTCCTGGGTATGGAGGGTGCCGATCCTATTCTGTGGCCAAAGCAAGTCCATGAGTGGTATGCCGATGGCCTCAGGGTGATCAGCCTCGGACACTATGGACCCAGTCGATACGGACACGGCACAGGCACCGGAACCGAAGGCGGGTTATTTAAACACGGCCCGGAACTGCTTCGAGAAATGGATGCCTGCGGAATGATCCTAGACATCACTCACACCGCTGATGAAACCGTGCGTCAAGCACTCGACATCTTCAACGGACCCATCCTCGCGAGTCACCAAAATTGCAGAGCGATCGTTCCAGGTGAACGCCAAATGACCGATGAATTGTTGAAACGTGCCATCGAACGAGGCGCAGTCATCGGAGCTTCGATGGATACGTGGATGCTCACTAGAAACGTAGAAAAAGACTGGAGTGGCAAAACGCCACAATCGCGAGCCGATCTGTTCAAACCTGAGGACGTAACTCTTGAAGATGTTGCCGACCATATCGAACACGTATGCGATCTGGCGGGTAACACACTACACGCCTCAATAGGCGGCGACACAGACGGTCAAGGTGGAGCTATCGGAGCACCCCACGACGTCGATACTATCGCCGATTACCAGAACATGGCTCAAGTGCTCGGAGAACGGGGCTGGAACACTGATGATATCGAAAACATCATGTGGCGGAACTGGAAAAGATACTTCGAAGAATTTCTGCCCAAGTAACCCGCAGAACGACTTCGATGAAACATATAGGTGGTGGCTTCAGCCAGAAGACAGCCTGTAACCATCCTCAAGGTCACAGACTTTGAGGATGGCTAAGAATCGTGAAACCACACGTTATCTCAGGAATCTGATACCTAACTGAATGAGGGATCTCACTTTGCATATTTATGAATTGGATACACCGGCGGTAGTGATTGACCTGGATGTACTCGAGAAGAATATCGAGGATATGGCAGCCCTCTGTCGGAAGCTAGGAATCACACTGCGCGGGCATACGAAAAGTCATAAGAATCCGGAAATTGCGAAGATGCAGGTCGCCGCTGGTTCAAAAGGCATCGCCTGCCAAAAACTTGGCGATGCCGAAAATATGGCCCGAGCTGGCCTCGATGACATTCTAATGACGTACAACATCGTTGGCAGACAAAAAGTCAGACGGCTCACCGAACTGGCTCGATACCGAAGCGTGACTGTTACGGTCGATTCGTTGACTGTTGCGTCAGGGATTTCAGAACAGGCAGAACTGGACGGGGTGACAATCGGGGTTCTTGTTGAGATTGACACAGGCGGAAAACGTACGGGCGTTCAATCGCCAGTTGCAGCCGAGGAGCTTGCCAAGCAAGTGCAGACGCTTCCAGGACTAGAATTACGTGGACTAATGACCTACCCAAGTAGGGTCTCGTCGAAGCCTATTATCGAAGACGTTATTGAACGT
>Ga0115002_10005819_pt1 | contig 14403 bp, 17 predicted proteins | sample ArcticOcean_MG_C_8_FD_89576 | JGI IMG/M metagenome (GOLD analysis project Ga0115002, IMG submission 89576) | Marine microbial communities from western Arctic Ocean - ArcticOcean_MG_CB11_86 | ecosystem: Environmental > Aquatic > Marine > Oceanic | place: Arctic Ocean: Canada Basin | collected... | reverse complement strand
TGGCGCATCAGCTTGGTAAGAGGGAAGCCGCCGCGGAGTCCGGTCGCGTCGGCGATCTCTTGCTGGGAAGCGTGACGCTCGAGTAACTCGGTGGCGCGGACGAGATGGCGGAGCTGACGAGCGACCATCACCTGTAGGTAGCCGGGGGCGACGCTGCCATCATCGAGCACCCGTCGGAGCAACTGGAGCGCCTGGTCGGCACGGCCTTCGACGATCGCGTCGACAATCGCGAAGATGTTTTCGTCGCGGGCGAGCGGGGTCAGCAGATTGACATGGGCGGCGGTGATCGGTCCTTCGCAACGGGCGGCGGCGTAGGCGGCGAGCTTGTCCAGTTCCTGAGCGAGCGCGCGCAGGTTGGCTCCCATCAGCTCGACGAGCCTGTCGATCGCCTGATCCTCGATCATGATGCCGCGCTCCTGGGCGCGGGCGTGGAGCCAGCGGCCAACTTCCGAGGGACCCTCTCGGTTCCATGTCTTTAGTTCACCGAACTCGACGATATCGGCGTCCGGCACGGCATGGAGTAGCTTCAGAATCGGTGAGCGACCGATGCCCTCGCGGTTGTCCCGGTCGCGAGGGGCTGGCTCGAGCAGCACGAGGTGATTTGAATCCGGGAGCAGCGGCAACTCCTCGATGAATGGGCGCCAGTCATTCTCGACACCACGACGACTGCCGAGGGATCTGAGCAAGCCTTCGACGATCACGAGCCGCGTGCCAGCAAGGAAGGGGATGGCGAACGCATGCTGGGTCAGCACCTGTGGGGTGAGATTGCCTCCAGGGAGGACGGTGGTGTTGGTGGAAAGCATTTCGTCGCTATCGATCGATGTCCGAAGCGCAGCCAGCGCTTCGCTGCTACGGAAATCGTCGGCGCCGTAATAGACGTGGAGCATCGGACCTCTCCTCGGGCGTGAGCGCTGGCTCGCCCTGGCGCTCGCTAGTCGATGTCGAGTTGCCATCCACCCCAAGTGGCGATGATCGTCACGAGGAATATCGCGATGCCAGGCCAGAGCAGCGTGGAGAGAAAGTCGCCACTGGCGGCGATTGCATCGTAGAACGCCCAGCCCGTGGTGACGAGGATCGCGGGAATCGGGAGCCAGAGCGGGAATCGTGGATCGTCGTCGTCGACCAACGCGCCGCGTAGTACTTCAGTGGTACCGAGCGTGCTCGCGGTGTGTTTACCATCGTGGATCGGCTGCTGTTTGTCGCTCATCAGTCGCCTCGGTCCCTTGATCAAGTTGGCGCTGATCCTACGGGTCGACCTCGGCATCAGCGACCTCGAGCGTGTTCACATCGGCGAGCGGCGAGTTGAGCACGCTCAACTCGTTCTTCGTTCGTGGATTTGCGGGGTCGCAGTTTGTGTCGGCGCTGGCGACCCATAGCAAGTAGGTGGGCAGGCTGAGTGCCGCAAATCTGACGCCCGAAGTCACGAATGCCGTATCGGGTCCTGGTCGATCGATGAGCAGCAAGGACTTCCAACCGAAGCGGTCCGCGAGGATGCTAGAGGGCACCTCAATGAGCAGCACGGTTGCCGCCCAGACCGCCTGGAAGAGCACACCCAGTCGACGGTGATGCCGTGCTCCTCGAGCAGGAAGACGACGGAGAAGTCTCCACCGATCCAGAATCAGCGCGACCGCCACTGACCGAGCAGGCTGATGTTGCGTTCCATCGGCACGCGGGTTCGAGAGTGGTGGCTGGCGCGTCAGACATGCTGAGCATAAATGCTCGCTCGTGGCGCTGGTATCGAGGGGCGGAGGTCACTACTTATGGGAACAAATCCAGCTCCATCTCGCGAACGATCTCGTGGCTGGAGCCCTCGCCCTTCGGGTAGTCGTAGCCTCGGATAACGGCGACGGGGACGCCGTCACTCTTGCCCATTACCAGTTCGGACATGCCGGCGATCTGGTCGGCGACGCAGATCGTGGTGACGCGGAGTTCGCGACCGTCCATGTCGAGCTCACCGATGTAGTCGCGGAACGGGAGCATGCCGGCGAGGCCGATCGCGACATTGGTCTGGCCGTGGCGCCAGGGGCGTCCGAAGGTGTCCGTCATTATCACGGCTACCTCGATACCGGCCTGCTCGCGGATGCCGTCACGGATACGCTGGCAGGAGGCGTCGGGGTCGACTGGCAGCAGCGAGACGAACTCTTCACCCCCGACGTTCGAGGCGTCGACTCCGGCGTTGGCGCACTTGAGGCCGTGACGCGTCTCGGTGATCAGCACGCCACCGATCTGGCGGATGATCCTTGTGGACTCTCGCAGCACAGCCTCGACGACGTGCGGGTCCTTGTCGAAGCGATTGGCGAAGTCGAGGGCGAACGGGCTCGGCTCGAACTCGTCGAGCCGATAGATGCGGCCCTCAGCGCGGGAGACGATGCGCTGGGTGACGGAGAGCACGTCGCCATGGGCCAGATCGAGACCCTGCGCGGTAGCAGCTTCGATGATCTGGGCGGCGATGTCGTCTCCCTCTTTGACGATCGGGATGCTGGTTAGTGGGACGACGCGAAGTTCGTTGGTGCTCACTCGTTTGCTCCTGTGTTGATGCCGGTGATCTTGATGCCGGAGTGGGTCTTGTAGCGGCCGTTGATGCCGATCAGCAGGATGGTGAGGTCCTCGATGAAGCGAGAGTAGCGGAGCGGGCCGGCATCGATCGCGCGGACGCCGGCGATCTCGTTCGCGAGCGCGGTGACGAGCTGCTTCGCCTCGGTGTCGCCGCCAGTGATTAGCACATCCGCGTCGAGCGAGGTGTCGGGCTCAAGCAGTTTCTCTGCAGAGAGATTGTGGAACGCGCCGATCACTCGCGAGTCGGGGAGCAGCGTCGCCGCCTCCTCGGTAGCTGAGCCAGCTTCCACCTCGACCGGACGCGGGCCGCGCTCGAAGTACACGGGGACGACGGCGTCGACGACGATTTTGCCGGCGAGTGCTTCACTCAGGCCCTCGAGCGTAGGCTGGTGAGCGGCGTAGGGCACAACGACGACGACGAGGTCCGCGTTCGCGATGGCGGTAGCGTTGTCCGTGCCGTCGATCGTGGTGGCGCCGGGGGCGGTGGTTTTGAGCGACTCCGCGAGTTCGGCGGCAACCTCGGTACCGCGATCCGCTCCGCGGCTGCCGATGGTGACGTGGTGGCCGGCCATGGCGAAGCGGGTTGCGAGGCCGCGCCCCTCTGGGCCGGTGCCGCCGACGAGTGCGATGCGATGAGGCATGTGAGGTCCGTTCGATGTGAGCGGGTATGGTCAATGAGTCCGGCCCGGCGAGAGCCGGGCGCATCGCAACATACAATGATCCAGCCTCGACCGCCCGGTCGAGGCGAGCGACATGCGCGGAATCGGATGCGGCGGCACCTGTGAGCACTGACACGGCGGTCGACAGAGACTCCGCGGGTGGATCGGCGATCGAGCTGCGCGGACTGGCACACGACTATTCGACGGACTCTGGGGTGGTGCGAGCCATCGACACGGTCGACCTCGATGTCGCGCCGGGCGAATTCGTTTCGATTATTGGGCCCTCTGGCTGCGGCAAGACGACGATGCTGCGGGCCGTGGCGGGGCTGCTAGAACCCTCGTTTGGGTCGCTCTCGGTGCTGGGCGGGTCGCCGCGTGAGGCACAGCGGGATCACGCGATCGGGCTGGTGACGCAGGAGCCGGGGCTGATGCCGTGGCTGACCGTGGCTGAGAACGTGCGGATGTCGCTGAAGCTCGCGGGCCGACCGGACGCGGTCGATGACTGGCTGCGACGAGTCGGTCTCGATCGGTTTGCGGGGCTGTACCCACGCGAACTGTCGGGAGGTATGAAGCAGCGGGCGGCGCTGGCTCGGGCGCTGGCGCATGCACCGCGGCTGCTGCTGATGGACGAGCCGTTCGGTGCGCTCGATGAGCTGTCGCGCGAGGCGCTGAGGATGGAACTGTTGAAGATTTGGGAGCGTGAGCGCAGCTCGGTGCTGTTCGTGACGCATTCGATTCGCGAGGCACTGCTGCTGTCAGATCGGGTGGTGGTGATGAGCGGGTCGCCTGGGCGAATCCTGAAAGATCTCGCAGTGCCGTTCGCACGACCTCGCTCGGATGCGCTGTTCGTCGATGGCGAGTTTCTGGCGCTCGAGGAGCGAATTCGTGTGCTGCTACGGACGGCGAACTGATGCAGCGGGTGGTGCGCTGGCTTGCGATGGCGTTGCCGCCGCTGCTGTTCATCGTGGGCGTGGTGGTGCTGTGGGAGCTCTGGGTGCGTGAGCGTGAAGTAGCGGATTATCTGGTGCCGCGACCGTCGGCGGTATGGGAGGTGCTCGAGGGTGACCCGGGGCGGTATGCGATCGCGGCACAGGAGTCGCTGACGGCGGCGCTCGGCGGGCTGATGGTGGCGAGCCTGAGTGCATTTGCGCTGGCGGTGCTGATGGCGCACTCGCGGTTACTGGAACGGGCGCTCTATCCGACGGCGCTGATGATTAAGGTGATGCCAGTGGTGGCGGTCTATCCGCTGTTCGCGATCTGGTTCGGCTTCGGGATCTGGCCGAAAGTGGCGATCGTGGCACTGATCACGTTCTTCCCGATGCTGGTGAACGCGCTTATTGGCCTCCGCAGCGTCGACCCGGCGACTCTAGATTTCATGCGTTCGATGCACTCATCGCGCTGGGATCTGCTCTGGTGTCTCCGGCTGCCATCGTCGCTCCCATACGTCTTCGCTGCGCTGCGGATTTCGGTGCCACTCTCACTGATTGGGGCGGTGGTGGCAGAGTTTCTCTCTGGCTCATCGGGCATGGGTCAGCTGATCTTGATCGCGAACGGTGACTTCGATACCCCTGCGCTGTTTGGAGCAATCGTGGTGCTAGCATTCTTGGGAGTGGCGCTGACGGCGATCGTGGCTGCTGTTGAACATCGGCTGTTGTTCTGGCACGAATCGACGCTCGAAGTCTGAATCGGTCGTTTACCCGAAGCAGCGGCTCGGGTAAATTAGGCGTCGTGCTCGAACGATTCGAGCACGCTCGCGGTCGGTAGTGCCCGCGCCTAAGGCGTGGATTCCGGCCGTTGTAACAGAGATATTCTGCGTGTAGCGCCCGTGCTGATGGCACGGATGCACGCTCCGCAGTACCGGGAGTCCTAGATGTTCCGTGCCTTGATGTTGGCAGCAGCCGCTGTGTCTCTGGCCGTGCTCGTCGCCGCGTGTGGTGACGACGGCAGTTCTGAGGAGTCGCAGCAGATTACGTTTATGGCCGGCTTCCGTGCCCAGGCGAACCTCCCGTTCGTGGCGGTCTACGTGGCTGACGCGAAGGGCTTTTTCGCCGACGAAGGACTGTCAGTCGACATCCAGCACTCGTCCGGGCAAGACGAGCACGTGAAGCTGTTGTTGGAGGATCAGGTCCAGTTCATCACCTCCACCGCCTCGCAGGTAATTCGTCGCCGCGTCGATGGGTTGCCGGTGCAGGCGGTGGCGCTGTTCGGGCAGCGCGGTGACCAGGGCTTCATCGCTCGCGCCGATTCGGGCATCTCCAGCCCCGCTGACTTTGCGGGACGCACTGTCGGCTTCAAGGCTGGCGTGGTGCCGGCCGAGTTACATGCGCTGCTGGCGGCCGCCGGTCTTACGGTCGATGACGTGGAATTACAGTCGGTCGGCTTCGATCCCCGGACGTTCATCGAGGGGGAGGTCGAGATCTACCCGGTCTTCCTCAACAACGAACCGGACACTGTGCAGCGTGCTGGTGTCGACATCGTGGTCTTCGATCCGCACGACCTCGGTGTGCCGACGCTCGGTCTGACTTACCTCGCGAACGAAGGGACGGTGAGCGGCGACCCAGAGCTGGTGGAGCGCTTCCTGCGCGCGACGTTGCGGGCAATTGAGTACATCGAAATCAACCTCGACGAGGCAGTGGATATCACACTGACCTACGCCAAGGGCGCGGATCCAGAGCATCAGCTCTTCCTGTTGGAGACGGACCTCGCGGCGGCACAGCGGGCGGACGGGATCGGCCGGGGCGATTCCGCACAGTGGCAGATGCTGGTTGATCTACTTTTGGAGTACGAGGCGGTCGAGAAGGGCACTGACATCGAAAGGGCGTTCGTCGGCTCCTTCGTCGACGATCTGTACGACGATGACGGTAATCTGCGTTGAAAGGCTGAATGATGACGATGACCACCGCGGCAACTCCCACCCTCGGAGACGTGCGCACCACCGCGGTGGGAATCGAGTCCTACATCTCGCTCCTAGTTTTATTACTCTAGTCGTCGGTACTGTCGGATCTGCTGAGTGCCGAGGCGCGGTCCGAAGGCGAACGCTTCGGCGACTGCATCCGACTCGCGCACAGCTTCGCCGACAAGAACGGGATGAGCTTTGTTTCCCCGGAGACGAGCCGGTACTGATCACCGGTGTGGGGACGGCGTTGTTGGATTCGTAGCAGCCAGAGACCGATGTGGAGATCGTGCCGTTTGACTGTGGCAGCCGCGTATTGAATTGGTGTGGTGCGCGACGGACTCGGTCGAGAGCTCGTCCAAGATCTGGGGTGTGCAGTTGGCACAGGCGCCCACGGCCCACGACTCTTGGAGTGATGACTCGGTAGTGACGAGTCCAAATGTGACGATGGCTGAAGGATTGGCGACCGGTGCTGGTTTCGATCTACCTCTGCGGATCGTGCGTGAGTCGCTCGACGAGTTCCTGTCAATCTGCTCCGGAGCGAATATCATGCGGACGCAGCTTCAAGCACTGTAGCGCCCACACCTCAATACAAACGAGAACCAACAAGTCCATGAGCACGCGCCTCCGTAGCGGCTAGCAAGCGTTGCTGACCTAGGCCTCGAAAGCTGAACGGTTAGGATTGTTTGCCGTTAGAGCTCGAATCGAGCAACTCAAGAAAAGTGAAAATTAAATGCCCAAGGCTTATGTGGTGGGAATGATTAAGGTCAATAACATGGAGGGCTTCGCCCCTTACAAGGCTGCGATAGATGGATCAATCGCAGAGCACGGAGGTCGCTTTATTGTCCGTCACAGGGATGAAAAGCTGCACGCTGAAGATGATCCCAATCCAATTACGGTAGTGATCGAGTTTCCTGACGCTGAATCCGCAATGGCCTGGAAAAACTCCGACAACTATCAGGCAATCTTGCCGAGTCGGTTGGATAACTCTGAAGGGCCCTTGGTTATTTGCGAGGGCGTCGAATAAGCGTCGTCAAGCAGTCATTCAAGTCCGCCCCGAGGGGCGACTTTTGCGGTTTCAGGTTGTTGCTGGTTTTTCTGGTTTGTATAGAAAGACGTGTCCTGTTGGACGTCCGATAGGTGAGTGGGACGGGCTATGTGAGGACGATTTCAGACTCAGCATTCAACTCACCATCGATAAATAGCTCGAAGCGCCAGGTTCCGGGCTCGATCGGATCGGCACCCGTATAGCCGACCCAGAAATGTCCTGCGCTTCCTGCTGTCCAAGGTATCTCGTTGGATTGGTACTGCAGCGAATCGTCGTGAAGGACAACCCAGTTGATGCTGCGTGAGAGCTCCATCCCGGTGTAGTCGAAGAACATGAGGAGTTGATCTGCGCCGGCGGCGGCATCTGCCAGTTTCCTGCCATTTGCTGCTGAAAGTATGCCGAACTCGACGTTCGCGATTGCGGGTCGTTCTGGATTGACACCGATAACCGCGGTTGAGGAGGCACGCAAAATTTCGTCAGCCCAGACCTCGAGGCGCCACAATCCATCTGGTAACCCTGTGGTAGCGGGGACACTGATCTGGTCCGCGACGATAGTGAATTCGTTTCCGGTCCATAGATAGCTGGATGAGAGTGAGTCCTGTAGGACATCGTTCATGTACCAACGTTCCTCTACGGGGACGTCCTTCGCCAGACCGCGGACCACGAATTCGAAATATAGCTTCTGGGTTTCGCTGAGGAAGCCCCGTTCGTAATCGAGTAGGTCGATTTGTTTGCCAAGATTAGTTGCGCTCTCCGCGAATGCGGGACGGCTAATCCATGAGCGATCAGCGGCTGGTGGTGAATCGAAACCCGCTGGTGGTTCGGTAGCCAACAGCGGCGGAATGTAAGCCTCGCTGCTTGGGAACAGGCGGGCGGTCGCGATGAGCTGTTCGGAGAGCTGAAATGGGCGGAGCTGCGATACCAGTGAATCGTGACTGTAGTGCTCAGGGACCATGATCCCGATCAGCGCGCCGGAAGCATCGAACGCTGGTCCACCTGTAGCGCCGTATTCTAAGCGGGCGTCAAGCTTGAACCGGCTGGCGTTCGTCTGGCTGAACTGACCTCGCCGACCGGTGACCGTGCCGTTCGTTACTCCTAATGACTGAGACTCGGCAGATTCTACATCCTGTCCACGGTGCGCGAAGAGGCGCACGCGGTCGCCTGGTTCGACGATGCTGGAATCACCGAATTCGGCGCTGACGAGGTCGATCTCACCGGAGCCCAGAGGATCACCTTGATATTCGCGGCTAATGCGCAGCACTGCGAGATCAGTGGTCGCGTTCGCGGCCACCAGTACAGCCTCGTAAGCGAGGAGGGGTACCCCGCCCTTCCCATCGTTCACGCCGATCGTGATTGTCGAGTACGCGCGGGCACCGCTGGTGGCGTAGGGATATACGAGTGAGTAGGCGGTGAGTATCAGCCCGTCGTCACTATCGATGATGACGCCGCTGCCGTCTCGGATCGTTCGAATCAGCGAGCGAGTGTCCACGATGTGGATTTGCACCACAGAGCGAGCGAGTTCGTGATCCTTGATCGAGGGAGTTGGTGTTGCGGTTTCGGTAACGACGCTAACGCTAGGCGTTACGAGGATTGGCGTAGCTTCGGCCTCTACGACTACGGGGTTACGCGTGCTTTCGCCGGGGATGAGGTCGCTTGCCTGTTCACATGCACCGAGAAGCATCGTAACGAGTATCAGTGCGAGGAATCGTACGTGAGTCATCGGGAGATCAACGTAGCGCACCGACTTGGTCGGCGAAAGCATGCGTGAGTGGAAATTTTGATGATTTTGAGGGATGACTGCTAGCCGCGTGTTAATCCGAGGCCGCGCCTCGCGATAATATTGCACTGCACCTCAGTTGTTTCGACGGCGATCATCGATGACCATCGTGCAATCGACCGAAGATGCCAAAGAGGGCTCGGCCGCATTCGGCGAGAAGCACCCGCCGAATTTTACTGGTTACGAGGCCACGCGTCTCGGCTGCCACGCCGTGAGCTGCGGACGGTCGACCTTTAGCACGTCCATTATGCATTGCGAGTGGAGAGTTAATTGCATGCTCGCAAGATGGTCGGGTACCGATTTCAGCAAAGGAAGCCTGTGATGGGTACAAGAGTTAAGGCGAGCGGATTGTCATTGCTCATTGTCGTTTCTATGGTGGCCGGTGGACTGATCACGGCGCAGGTAGTCGACGGCGGACTGGCGGTGGTGCCCGTCGTGCCGTCCGGGGTACTGACATTGCAGCCGGTGTTGCAAAACCACTCGACCAGCGACACGGACGGCGAGTTGCGGTCGCTGGCAGCGTTCGCTGATCTGCCGTTGCTGATCGAGGCGGTGCAGGATTCAGTGGTTGTAATCGAACTTGATGGTGGCAGTGAGGTAGGGGGCGGAGACGGAAGTGGCTTTGTGTTCGACACGGAGGGCCACATTCTCACCAACCTTCATGTCGTCGAAGACGTAGAAAAGATTGTGGTCCGATTCGCTAATGGCAGCGCGGTGGAGGCGACGGTGCTTGGTTCCGATCCCAGCAACGACCTAGCCGTGATTTGGGTGCCGGTCGATTCGGGCGATCTTCGGCCGGTCACGTTTGGTGACTCAGATGCTGCTCGTGTCGGCGAACCGGTCTTTGCGATCGGAAGTCCGTTTGGCAAGGACTTCACGGTCACATCTGGCGTCGTCTCGGCGGTAGAGCGAGCCACAAGATCGAGTTTCACAGGTCGGCAGATTCTCAACGTCATTCAGACAGACGCGGCCCTAAATCCCGGCAACTCAGGCGGACCATTGTTTAACTTTGCTGGTGAAGTAATCGGGATCAACAGTTCGATCACCGGACCGAGCGGCTTTCGAGGCAGTGTTGGATTAGGTTTCGCCGTCCCATCGAACACAGCATTGAGATTCCTGCCTGAAATGATTGCCGGTGCCCGGGTGGCTCACTCAGTTCTTGGTGTTGAAGGCGGAACGGTGGACGAGATGGTGGCGGCTGGTAGAGATCTTGCCGTCAATCGAGGATTTCTGGTCACTGCGGTGAGAGGGGCAGCGCTCTCAGCGGGAGTTGAGGCAGGTGACGTTCTCACAGCGATCGAGGGAAACTCGGTCCTGAACTTCGAGGATCTTGCAGCTCACATCGATAGCTATCCTGTCGGTGCCGAAATTAGCCTCACCGTCGTGCGGGATGGGGCGGAGGTAGCGCTGTCTGCCACGTTACAGGCTTGGGAGTAGGCGCAGCTTCGTCACTCGGGCGATGGCAACTCCAGTGCTCGTCCCGAAACGAGCAGCCACGCTTGGTCTGCGCCCGCCGAGACGTATTGGTTCGCTCGCCCCAGCAAATCTCGGTAGACACGCCCTAGCGCTGAGGGCGGTACGACACCAGAGCCAACCTCATTGCTAACGATGATCGTGTCCGCTTCGCGTGAGGTGGCGACGTTCAGCAGTTCCACTAGCTCAGCGACCAATTCTTGCTCCAATGCAGCGACCGCGACGACATCGGGCTCTTCACCAAGAGGTAACAGTCGGTTTGACACCCAGAGCGATAGGCAATCGAGCAGCACGCATTGATCGTCAGGGAGTTCGCGATACGTCTTGGCGAGCGCGCGGGGAGCCTCCACGGTCACCCACTGCTCAGGGCGTTGGCCCTGGTGACGGGCGATGCGCGCGCGCATCTCCTCGTCGAGCGGCTCGAGTGTGGCGAGGTAGGTGACGGCGTGCAATTGCCGCGCGACGAGCCGTTCGGCGTATGAACTCTTTCCGCTGCGAGCACCGCCAGTGACGAAGAACAATTGGCCCATTGGAATTCCGCTTCTACGTCAGGAAGGTTGGTTCGAGCCAGTCTCGCTGTTGTGTCATCAGAATGGCGAGCCACGCGACGGCCTGAGCTATCTCGATCGCCGCGCCGAACACATCGCCAGTGACACCACGGAGCAGACGTGTAGCCGCGCCGGCGGTGAGTAGCGCCGCGGCAGTGGCGGCGAGCACGAGCAGCGAGCCTGTTGCACCGAACAATGTCATTGAGGCGGCGAGAGTGATGATCGTCGCAAGCGGGGCTGCAGTTGGCCACAGTCCATCGCGGATGGTCTGCCCGAGTCCGTCTGGTCTAGCCGGCTTGAATACCAACGCCACTGGCACCACGGTCCAGCGAGCAAGCGCCGGAGCCAGGAGCAATGCGCCCGAGCGGAACGGGTCATCCAAAGATGCGAGCGTGGTCCACTGGACGAGCAATAAAAGCACCAGAGCCGTCACTCCGGCAGGTCCGATGTTCCCAGCGCGCATCACTTCGAGTCGCCTCGCTCGGTCACCCTGTACTGCTAGGCCGTCTGCAGTGTCGGCGATACCATCGAGGTGCAGTCCGCCAGAGATCAGGGCCAGCGCAGCTACCAGTAGTGCTGCCACCGGTGCGGCTGGGAGTAGCTCAGACAGCACGCGGTCGAGCGCCAGTAGTAGGGCTCCGATTAGCAGGCCAACTACTGGATACCAGCCCAGCGCCTGGGCGAAGGTGCGCGTGTGATGCTGTTGCACTTGGCGTAGCCGTATCAGTGTGAGGAATTCCAGTGCGATCGGTAAGCCCGCTAGCTGGCTAAGGAGAACATTCACCGCTCCGGCTCGACGACTTGATCAGAGTCCGTGATACCGGCCTCGGAGAAGGTAGCCATTTCGTCGAGTAGTCTGCAGGCGGCAACGCAGAGCGTGATGCCCAACGTGGCGCCGCTGCCCTCACCCAGTCTCAGTCCTAAATCAAGTAATGGTTTCAAGTGCAGCATCTCAAGCGTGACCTGATGACCGGGCTCTGTGGAGCGATGCGACGCGACTAGGTAGTCGCGGACCATTGGCTCGATTGCGACTGCCACGATCGCCGCCGCACCAGAAATCAGACCATCCATCACCGCGGGAACGCGCCGGCTCGCGGCACCTAGATAGACGCCCGCGAGCACTCCGATTTCGAATCCTCCGACCGCCGCCAGCAGGCCGATTCCGTCTTGCGGATCGGGTCGGTTCAGGGCCAGCGCTGTCTCGATCGCTTGAACCTTAATGGCGTGTGCTCCGTCGTCAACGCCAGCGCCTCTGCCGGTCACACTTGCCGGTGGCCGCCCGGTAGCTGCAGCGACGAGCGCCGCAGCAGAAGTGGTGTTGCCGATCCCCATCTCACCGCACGCGACGATGTCGACGTGGGGATTAGTCAGTTCCTCTTCGAACAGGTGGATTCCAGCGGCAACAGCACGCTCGGCGGTTTCGAGTGACATTGCTGGCCCCTCGGTGATATCGGCGGTGCCAGGGCCCAATCGAAGCTTCAGCAGTTCGGGGACGTCGGCCGTTGGCGACGCGACACCGGCATCGACTACACGCACTCGCGCATTGACGTGACGGGCGAGGACGTTGATCGCGGCCCCACCGCTGAGGAAGTTCGCCACCATCTGACCAGTGACCTCGGCCGGGTAGGCTGAGACACCATTCTTTGTCACTCCGTGATCCCCCGCAGCGATCACCACCAATCGCTCCGCTAACCTCGGGCGCTCCGTGTCAGTCATCGCCGCGATTTCGACGGACAATTCTTCGAGGCGACCGAGCGATCCGGGGGGCTTCGTAAGGCTCGCCTGCCTCGCAAGTGCCGCTGCGCGCGCGGTGACACTGAGTGGAGAAATTCTCGAGCGGGCCGTGTCGATTAGCTGGGCATCAAGCGACTCTTTGGTCATCGGGATCTCCTGGGAGGGTGACAACTCCCTCGCGGATTGACATGGTGGTCAAGAATCGTATGTGAATGACAGCCCGTGGTCCCGCTGGCGGCTACCACATTCGTGTGGCCATAGCGGAAACACGGCCTTGACATGCTAGTACGCATAAGTATGATCTTGTTACCACAATCACGAACGGATGTTCATTCGTGATGACGGTGACAGCGCTTTGGAGCGCACTGCTGAATCTCAAGATGGTAAAGAAAGGCCACTTGAGACCGGGGGAACCAATTTTTGGGGTGAACCCTCTTCGGAGGGCGGGTCAACCTGGACGACCCGAACCCGTCAGCTAACCTCGGAAGCAGATGATTCAGGCCTAGCCGGCGGGCCGCCGGCCGCACAATGAGGAGTGCGGTCTCATGATCTCTAGTGCCCCCCCGAAAAACTGTCCGCGTTGCCGCGGCCTCATGTTAATTGAGGACGACTGGTACGGAAAATTCGGCACCTGCATCGCTTGTGGATTTGTCCACGACAGCGAGCGCTGTGACCCGAAGGACATCGAAGAGGAAGAGCGATTGATGGCGGGTAAGCAGCGCCGTCGCCAGCCATCGCACGGAAAGCTCCGACTCTAAATCGAATCGAATGACCTGAATCCTGCCCGGTGCGGAATTAGCGCATCGGGTACTAGGCGGCTTGCGGTGCGCAGGACGCTTTTTGTGGAATCTAATGGAGGATACGATGGCGTTAACGTCAGATTGTCATCCAATTCGAGAGTGCCAAGCATCAAGATGAGATCTCGCAGCAGTTCTGCGTCGTATCGACGCTCGATCGACTCGCGCAATGTATACAGCGCCTGATAGGCACCTGGCTCCATTCTCTTAGGCCGATTCGTCAGGGTGTCGAATGAATCTGCTAGTTGAACGATCTGCAAGTGCAACGTTAGTTCGGAAGCCCCATTGTGGTGGTTCGTGACGAACTTGGGCGCAAATGGACCGCTGACGACCACCTCTTGCAATATGCTATGCCCGCGTTCGGGGTGTTTGATCAGGTAGGCGTGTTCGCTCTCACTGAGAACCGATTCGTCGCGACTGAGCAGTCGTTCATTTGCCGTCGCGAGCCCGATATCGTGTGCCAACGCTCCAATGCCAATCGACTTCAACTCTTCGGGAGTTATATTTTGGCGGCGTGCCGCCAGCGCGACCGCATAGGCAGCCGTGTTCATCGAGTACACATACAGTCGTTCGTCACCAACCCCGAAGTACACCAAGTGAGGGATAGGCGTTGGGGTGCGACGAGCGCGCTGAGGTACTGAACGAAGAGCAGGTGCAGGTGCGGGGTAGAATTATTTCTCGTATGGAACACCGGGCGACGCGAACGCCTGCTACCGAGAGGACTACTGTTCATGGCTAGCTTCGACATTCTTGTGTTGCCGGGTGACGGGATTGGACCGGAGGTGACGGCCGAGGGCGTGCGGACGCTGGAGTTGGTGGGCGAGCGGTTCGAGCATGTGTTCCGGCTGACCGAGGACACGGTGGGTGGCGCGTGCATTGATGCGCATGGGGTGGCGATCCGACCGGAGACGATTGAGG
>Ga0115002_10005816_pt1 | contig 14406 bp, 10 predicted proteins | sample ArcticOcean_MG_C_8_FD_89576 | JGI IMG/M metagenome (GOLD analysis project Ga0115002, IMG submission 89576) | Marine microbial communities from western Arctic Ocean - ArcticOcean_MG_CB11_86 | ecosystem: Environmental > Aquatic > Marine > Oceanic | place: Arctic Ocean: Canada Basin | collected... | reverse complement strand
TGAGTGATGCATTCCGACGTGAACTGGCGGCGGCCGCGTTTGCCACGACGGCGAATTATGATCGCGCGATCGCCGACTACATGGCGAAAATCACCGCCACCGAAAACGCTTCCGCCTTCGATGACGCCTTGACGTTGTCTTTCGAGAAGCGGGCCGACCTGCGGTACGGCGAGAATCCGCATCAGCAGGCGGCGTTCTATGTGGAGTCTTCACACGACGAGGCAACGTTGGCCGGGGCGGAGCAACTGCATGGCAAGGAACTGTCCTACAACAACCTGCTGGACCTCGACGCGGCGTTGAATATCGTTCGCGACTTCGATGCCCCGGCGTCCGTCGTCATCAAGCACAACAACCCCTGCGGCTGTGCGATCGGCGAAACGCTGGCCGGCGCACTTGAAAAAGCATACGCGGGCGATCCAATCAGCGCGTTCGGCTCGATCATCAGCTTCAACCGACCGGTCGACCTCGCCTCGGCTGAGTTCCTCTGCCAGCCGAACCGGTTCGTCGAGGCCATTCTCGCCCCGGCGTTCGATGAGGATGCCTTCGAGGCGTTAACGACCAGGCCGAAGTGGAAGAAGAACGTCCGCCTGATGCGTTGTGCGGCGATCAGTAGCGAACGGGCTGCGAGCCGGGACTATCGGCGCGTCACCGGTGGATTGCTGGTTCAGGATCGGGATGAGCAAGCCGACCCCGAAGCCGACTGGACAGTGCCGACCGACCGCAAGCCGACCGACGCCGAGTTGGTCGATTTAAAATTCGCGTGGAATGTCTCGCGGCATGTGAAGTCCAACGCGATTGTGTTCGTGAAGGACGGAGCGGTTGTGGGGGTCGGAGCGGGCCAGATGAGTCGGCTGGATTCGTCTTACATCGCAGCGTACAAAGCGGAAGGTCGGGCAACCGGCGGGGTGGTGGCGTCGGATGCGTTTTATCCGTTCCGGGACGGCGTCGACGAAACGGCCAAGGCGGGGATTGCAGCCGTCATCCAACCGGGCGGCTCACGCGGGGACGACGAAGTGATCGCCGCCTGCAACGAACACGGCATGGCGATGGTGTTCACCGGCCGGCGGCATTTCAAACACTAGGCCGTTTGAAAACTCAAACCAGCCCGACGCGCGAGCGAGGGGACGCATGACCTTCTGCGTCCCCTCGCTCGCGCGTCGGGCTGGTTTGATCTTCTCATGATTAGCACTAACGTCGGCTGGTTCCGGGATCCCAGCCGGCGACAATGGCGTCGGGGGCGAGGACGAAGATTTCGACGCGACGGTTGGCTTGTCGGGCTTTGGAGTCGGTGTTGGGAACCGCCGGGTGATGCATGCCGTAACCGGCCGACCCCATTCGCGATTCGGACAGGCCCATCTTGGCGAGTGTGAGCACGACGGAATTCGCACGGTTGGTCGAAAGATGCAGATTCGTAGGGTGCTTGGCCCGTGTGGAACTTTTCGAGATGCGTTGATCGTCGGTGTGTCCCACCACAAGGATGTTAAGCCGTTGGGCATCTGGTCGATTCAAAATGGCTGTAAAATCGCGAAGGGCGCCCCCTGCGGAGTTCTTGACGGTGGCACTTCCCGAGCCGAAGAGAATATCTGAGTGAAATTTGCTCACGCCCGTATTGGGGTCGAACTCGAAGCCGGGGTACTTGCGGGCCAATTCCTCGAAACGACGCGTGCTGTCTTGAGACAGTGGACTCGACTGATTCTTCGCCCGATTGAGTAAGCTGGCGTAGCGCTGTTGCAGTTGCGAACGTTCAGATTGCAAATTGTTGACACGCTTGGTGGCAACGTCGAGGTCCGATGCAAGTCGTTGACGATCAGAAGCCAGAGACGACGCCGACTGGCTCGCGTTGTCGCGTTCCTGGGCGAGCAGCTTGTTTTGCTCGTGGAGTTGCCGAGAGCGGAGCTGGCTTTGCCGCACGTAGGGGTTCGGAGTATTACAGCCGATGCCGACGAGCATCGTCGATCCGACGAGCATGCTAAGCGACAACGGCATGAACCGGCCCGCAGCAACACGGAAAGTGCGCATAGGAGAGCTCCTTTTCAGACCGCGACCGCAACGAATCCGTTATGTCGGACAACATGGGCTGACTGCCAATGCAAGCCGACCTGCGGGATGCGTCTTGCGACGGACGATCCGAGGACGTATCAAAATTGTTCGTGGGAAGTTGAGAGAGAGGTGAGACAAGGCCGACCACCGATCGCCTTATCCGGGGCGCATCGAAGGACAAGCCATGTTGCGGGGCGGGTTATATCGGCTGCCGCAATGCCTGCCAAGAGGAACCAGGGCGTTTCCGCCCCCACCGGCATATCTTGCCGATTGGCTGCTTCCAGAGAGCAACACCGTTAGTTCTGGAACAGGCCGCGGAACGTTTCGAGGAGGAAGCCCGTGGCGGGTGAGGGGTCGCCCCAGGTCCACATGGTGAGCACTAGGTCGTACATCACGGTGCCGCAAGCGGCCATGGCACCGGTCGCCAGGAACAGACCAACGAAGGTGCCCACGCCCCACTCGGCCGCAACGGGCGCGGCTATCTGCTGCATTGCGGGAGCAAAACCGACTTCGCTGGCTCCGCTTTCGAAGCTGTCTTCAAAGTCGTCGTCGCCGGCATCGAAGACATCGAGTTCGTCGTCTTCGCCCATCACATCTTCAGCGACTTCCAATTCGTCTTCATCGTCGAACTCATCGTCGAATTCGTCCTCGAATTCGTCGACCAGCCCGAACTCCTCACTGTCATCGAGATCATCGTCGGTCGATTTCTTCACAACGGTGGCGGAGAATTCGTCGACGTCTTCGTCGTCGTCATCGAAGAGAATGACGTTGGTCTCGTCTTCGTCGTCCCCACCGAGCGTGGGAACCTCCACTCTGGTGGCATCGAGGTCGTCGTCGAAATCAGAGACGTCGAGCATGGGAACGGTTTGCCCCAATTCGTCGTCCGAATCTGAACTGACCAACGCGATGTCGCTGTCGGTCGCCTGCAGAGAAATGCCGCTATCGGCCGTTTCCAGGGAGATGCCGCTGTCGGCGATTTCAAACGTCAGGCCGCTGTCATCAGACACCAGCGAGATTCCGCTATCATCGGTTTCGAGTGAAAGTCCGCTATCAAGCGAGAGATCGCTGCCGGCCCCAAGGGCCATTGTCATGCCGGGATCGTCCGCCAGACCAATACCGCTATCCTCAGCGAAGACCGACGCATCGTCGTCATCGCCGGCAAGATCGAGTGTCAGGCCGCTATCGTCCGACGACACTAAGGCAATCCCGCTATCGCTGCTTGCCAGGCTTCCGAAGTCGGAATCCGCACCAATGAGTTGCACGTCACTTTCGCTGTCGAGGCTGATGATCGGATCTGTCCCGACAAGCTGCACATCACTATCGCTCCCGGACAACAAGCCGGAATCGTCGGCCAGCAACTTCACATCACTATCGCTGTGGTCGACCAAATCGTCATCGGGTACGAGTTTGACATCGCTGTCGGAATCCGAACCAACGAGCAAAACATCGCTGTCGCTCCCATTTCCATCCGGCGGGATGGAATCACTCATCAAGCGGACGTCGCTGTCGGAATTATCGAACGACAGGTTCACATCGGACGTGCCCTCCTCAGGGTCTTCCAGCAGACTTTCGTCGAGCACGAGCTTCACGTCGCTGTCGGACGTTCCCAAATCCGCCGGATTCTTGGCACCGCCTCCTTTACGGATTTCGGTCGGCTGTTCACCCACCTCGTCTTCATCGGACAACACCGACCGACCTCCATTTCCGCTGAGCAGCGGGACATCGGGGCTGGAATCGGTCTGCCGCGAGCGCGCGAACTCTTCAATCTCGCCCGCTTTGAATTTCCAGGCGCCACGATCGGAGAATCCCCGAATGTCGCCGGACTCGCGCAGTCGTGCGAGTTCATCCTGCGAAACACCCAGGATCTCAGCGGCTTCTTCGTGGTTGATGTACTTCTTGGCCATGCCAACCAGGCTCCGAAAAAACATTCAGCGGAAAGGAAAAAGACGTGAACACTCCAAACCATTCGCATTTCCACCGTACTGGAAACGCCTTCCGGCTCTTCCTTTCCGCCCGGTGCCAACTTCAACTCATTCCTTGACCGGCTCTTGTGCGGAACTGGAGTATGTCACATCCATTCTAAAACCGTTTCGGTTCGAAGCAAGGGGGATCCCTCACGTCGCATTCCGATTTCTGAACGTACCGACTGGAACGAATTTAACGATCCCCCTCCAAGCCCCCCTCGAACGAACGGATCCGGTCGCAAGAACCGTCAATAGTGCCTGAAATCCTCGATTCTTCAGCATCGGTTGCGTTTCATTTGGCGGCTTGCAACACTGCTCAAACCATGCAACCTAAAAATCTACTGTTCATCATCTCGGACCAACACCAACGCGACGCACTTGGATGCTATGGGCATCCGTTCGTGCAAACACCCCATCTCGACGGGCTCGCCGAGCGGGGGACGCGGTTCGATGCCGCCTACACGAATTGCCCAATTTGTGTTCCCGCCCGAGCCAGCCTGGCGACGGGACAATACGTTCACCAGATCGGCTATTGGGACAACGCATTCCCCTACGAGGGTCGTGTTCCGGGTTGGGGACACCGGCTGATCGAAGCGGGGCATCGTGTTGAATCGATCGGCAAGCTGCATTATCGCTCCGACGACGACGCAGATGGTTTCGGGAAACACATCGTTCCGTTGAACGTCGTGGGCGGCCAAGGCGACGTGATGGGATCGTTCCGCGACGATTTGCCCGTTCGAGAGGGAGCACGTGTAGGTGTCAGCGGAGCCGGGCCAGGATCGTCAACCTACCTCGATTACGACGACGACATCGCCGCACACACCGCCGACTGGCTGGCGGAACGCCGAACCGAATCCGATCGCGGCGGGGCCGATGGTGGTGAAGAGGCCAAACCGTGGGTTTGTTTCGTCTCGTTCGTTTGCCCGCACCCACCCTACATCGCCCCTCAGGAACTGTACGACCTGTACCCGCTCGACAAAATCCCGTTGCCTGACCAATGGCGTCTCGATGAACGACCCAGCCATCCGGCGTTCGAGAATTTTCGCCGTGTGATGCAATGGGAAGAGCCGTTCACCGAAGAAGAGATGCGGCGCATGATGGCGGCCTATTACGGCTGTTGCACCCACTTGGACCGGAACGTCGGTAAGGTGCTGAATGCACTTGAGGCCAACGGATTCTCTGACGACACGCGAATTATCTACACCAGCGATCACGGCGAAAGCATGGGCAACCGTGGCCTGTGGGGAAAATTCACGATGTACGAGGAATCGGCCGCCGTCCCGTTCCTCATGGCGGGCCCCGATGTGCCCGCCGGAGAAGTCTCGAACGACCCGATCACTCTCGTCGATTGTTACCAGACAATTCTCGATGCCGTCGGTGTCGAGCCGACCGCTGACGAAGCCGACTTGCCCGGCACGTCTCTCTGGCCGATCGCAAACGGCGAATGCCTGAACCGGGTGGCCTTCAGTGAATACCATGCGGTCGCATCGCACAACGCCTACTACATGCTTCGTGACGGCCAATTCAAGTACGTGCACTTTGTGAATGCGGCTCCGCAACTGTTCAACCTGAAAACGGACCCGCGTGAGTTGGTCAACTTGGCTGGCGACCCGGCGCACCAGGCACTGCTCGAAAAGCTGAAAGCGAAGTTAAGCGAGATTCTCGACCCCGAAGCCGTCGATGCCCAAGCCAAGGCCGATCAGGAAGCGTTAATTGAACGGCATGGCGGTCGGCAGGCGGTTCTCGATCGGGGCACGTTTACGAACTCCCCGGTTCCCGGCGAGACACCCGCGTTTCAATCGACCGAAACCAACAGCCCATCCTCATGAACACCCCCACCCAGAAAACAGACGGATTCCTCACATCGCAGGCTCGTCATGTGCGCCAATGCCTGCGGGAAGCCCGCGTGGTGGTCGTCGTCTGGCTGGTGGGGTTCGCTTACTGCGGAACCACGCTGTCGCTGCTGGGCTGGATTCCACCGGACGAACGGCCCCTCGAACCCGAGCTGATTCTCGGGACGCCTTCGTGGGTCGTGTGGGGCCTGTGGCTGCCCTGGCTGGTGCAAGTCGGAGTCACGTGGTGGTTCGCCGTCTGTATTCTGAAGGACGACGAACCGTACCAGGATTTCCCTACCGAACAGCTGGCGTCAAACGAGCCGCACTGCGATTCCAACTAAGCTTTGTTGGAGAACTCAAGTTAATCCGACGCGTAAGCGAGGGAGTCGGGGAGTCGGCTCGATTCTCCTGCGTCCCTCGCTTACGCTTCGGGTTATGATTCAAACTCTGACGGCGTTTTCCGGCAAAGCCCAATCGCAGTTCCAACCAATCGTTCGCCGATCAGTCGTTGCGTAGCTTGAGACCGTTCTCTCCGAGCACTGCTCGAATCTCGTTCATCGATGTCACACCGAAGTTCCGGACCGACATCATGTCGTCGGCGGTGCGGGAACAAAGATCGCCGACCGTACCGATCCCCAACCGGGCAAGACATTTCCGCGAACGAACCGAGAGGTTCAAATCGCTGACGGGGCCTTCCAGCATGGCCCGTTCCTGCGGCGAAAGGTCGTCGTCACGAAATACCGGCAGGTCGGCCTGCACGGTTTGCGGCAACTCTTGCCCCAACCGCAACCCACGCGATTCGAGAATCGCGTTGATCTCGACCAGCGAGGTATCGCCGAAGTTCTTGCCTGCCAGAAGCTCTTGCTCGGACGTCCGCGTGAGATCACCCAAAGAGTGAATCCCCGCACGATCAAGGCAATTCCGGCTGCGAGCCGACAGCTCGAAGTCGGTAATCGGAATCTCCATCACCTGGTCGAGTTCGCGCTGACGTCGATCGGCATCCTCGTCGTAGTACATGTCGGACGAAGATTCGATGTCTTTCAGATACAGCCGAGCGCGTTCGTTTGTCGGGTCGGACTCAACAACACGACGGAAGCAGAACGCGGCGGCCGAGTAGTTTTCGTTGTCTTCGTAGAGAATTCCGAGGTTAATCAACGCACCGAGATACACGGGCGGCCTCGCGAGCGATCGTTCGTAGAGCTTGATCGCTTCCTCGTCGTTGCCCAGCAGGCTGCTTTCGTTCGCCAGACGGAACAAGGCTTCGGTGTGCCGCGGATCCATATCAACGGCCCGCTCGAAGTATTCGATAGCCGTCAGCATATCGCCGCGATCGGCGAAAATGCAGCCTTTTTGATGCGAATACTCGGCCAGCGTTGCCGCTTCGCGAGAAATTGCGGTCAGCAATTCATCGGCCTTATCGACTTTGCCTTGCCGCCGAATCACGCCTGCTCGCAGCAATGTGCAGACGACGGAATCGAAGCCGGCTTGCGATGCCCGCTCGAACGCTTTGGTCGCATCTTCAAACCGAGCCAACGTGGTTAAGACCAAGGCGTGATAATACGCGGCCAACCCGTTGTCGCTCAGTTGAGACAAAAAGCGATCAGCGTCTGTGTGTCGGGCCAAGAAGTAAGAGGTGATTCCCAGCGCAAGCACATCGCGCTGCGACAGCGACTCCTTAACGGCCAACTCGCCCGTATATTGCCGCATCTCTCCGACCTGGTTCGCGGCGATCGCCATGCCGAGCTGTTCGATTTCGTTTGCCCCGAAATCGGAAGACTCCAACAAGACGGCCCGTACATCGACCGGTTCGACAACCATCGTAACCACTCTCCTGCTCCTTGCGATATGACCCGTTTCAACTGAATTAGATCAACGATAGAACCTGACCACCCCATACCCGCCAGAACATCAAAGAACGCCCGGCAACGTGCGAGATCCGGATCAATCTTCAACGACGTACGGCAATAGCCCGATAAATCGAGCTCGCATAACGGCTCGACGAACCGCTCGCTGATATTTTGAGCAATTGCCGGTTCGACGACGCGAGAGGATGTGCGCTTCGCGATTGATCATCGCTCGCAACGTTCGCACATCTTTGAAGTCGACATAAACCGGACGCGGCGAACGGTCGCATCCATCTGGGCAGAAACGACATTTCAACTTCTTCTTCAGCCGCGCCTTCTTCTTCCGACGCTTGCTGATTTCCGTACGAGAGAGTGCCACAAAGCCTTCCTTTCACCAACGCCTGGACAGGGTGTTAAACAACGAATTCACCCGGGCTTCACATCCAACCGGAAAGAACGCAAAGCGACCGCCTTACAGACGAAACACTCCCCGCCTTCACCGCGTGCAAAGCCGCGCTGAACCGAATCAAACAGTGATTATGGGATTTTCAGCCCATTCCTGCAACCGAACGCAACAAAAGCCGGAACGCAGGCACCATCGCCTGTCCAAACGGCCAGACCGCGAACGGCATGTTTGCTCTTTTTACCGGTCGCCTTGATCGTTGGTAAGTACTTTTCGATCGACGCTGACAAGTCGGCAGGGCGAAATCCGCGCGGACCGGGACCGCCCTTGTAGATAATTTTCCCGTCAACGCCGACGAAGTAGAGCCGGTCGGGCCACCCCGAATACGCCTTCCCAACCTTGTTATCCAGCCCGTCCAGCAGGCAGGGAAGGTCGATTTTCAGCTTCGTGCACATCGTTTGGGCGACAGCCGTTCGCTCGGCAACCGATTTCGGCTGCTTAAACAGAACACGGTCCCGCACATTACTGCCGATCTGCCAGCCATCGGTCGGATGGGCTTCGCGGATGTAGACCATGTAGAAAGCCACATCCTTGCCGTACTTCTTCTGAATCGCTTCCAGGGCGCCAACCTGACGCCGGAAGGGAGGTCAGGTGTAGCTGCCGAACACCAACGCCACCGGGCGTTTTCCCTTGAAACTCGACAGCGAAACCGTCTCCTTGCCGTCGAGCGTCTTCAGTTTAAAATCAGGGGCCACATCACCAACTTTCAGCAAGTCGGGGTCACGCCCACCTTTTCGCCGCGGTTTCCTCTTGCCCTGTGCCTCGGCAAGCGATGCGATCGTCAACACGACCAACATCGCAGCCACCAACAGGCTACCCTTTCGTCCTGTCACCATCTCGATTGGCCTCCACTCCAGGTATTTGAATCAGCAAACGGCTTTTCAAATCTCAGCCACTTCTCATCGAACCCCGCTCAACCATTTTGGTTCCGCTTGAGAATCCACCGCAATAACCATCCACCATCTCTCACTCCCGTTACCGCACTCGCACTGCAAACGGCATCAACGTCAGCCGGGATTCCTTCGCCAGCAGGTTGATCAGTTGAACCATGCGAAACTTCTCGGCCAATTCGGGAGAGAGCGATTTCAGTTCCTGCATGATCAGGCTGCCGGTGGCCAATTTGGATTCGACGTCCGGATCGATGGGACCGAAGAGTTGTTCAAACGGACTGGCCGCTTTCGGGAGAACCATGCGGTCGACTTTGTCACCGGGAGCAAACCCAGCTAACTTGCGTGCGTGTGCGACGGCGTCTTCCAGCGTGCCGAGCTTGTCGACCAAACCCACCTTCAACGCCATTTCGCCCGTGTAAACTCGGCCCCGCGCCAGTTTTTCGAGGGTCTCGTACTTCATCTTCCGCCCAGCCGCCGCCTTGCGGGTGAATTGGTCGTAGATCTCATAAAGAAGTTTCGTCATGGCGGCCCGTTCACTTTTTGAGAAGCCGTCCAAGGGACTCATCGCCCCACTGTTCTTGCCGCGTGAAACAATGCTGGTGGTGATGCCCAGCTTCTCGAACAGCCCCTTCAAAGCCAGCTTGCCGCCGACCACACCAATCGAGCCGGTCAACGTGCCGCGTTCCGCGAAGATGGCATCGGCCCCCATCGAAATGTAGTACCCGCCGCTGGCTGCCACATCGCCCATGCTAACGACCAGCGGCTTGTCAACCTTTTCCAGCGATCGCCACATCAGATCGCTCGCCAAGGCACTTCCGCCGGGGCTATTCACTCGCAACACAATTGCCTTCACACTCTCATCGGCCTGGGCCTTCTTGACCGCCTTGATGATCGTGTCGGAACCCATTGTCTTACTACCGAAGAGGTCGGACTTACTTTTTCCGGTAAAAATCGGCCCGGAAGCATGAATGACGGCGATCTTCGGACCGCGACTCCTCCGCGAACCGGGCGGAACGCCCATCATCAGGTTCATCATCTTGACCATGCCAGCAAAGCCACTGAAGTCGGTATCGATCTTCTTCTTGCCGTATCGCCGCGCGAACTTCACCTCGACACCACGATGCGACTTCTTCAAGGCGTCCTCAAAATCGTCGGCGTAGGTGATGCGATCAATCAGCCCCAGCCTCTTCGCAGCGGTCGCTGAATGCGGGCCGGAATCAATGGCCGCTTTCACCTTGGCGATATCCAGTTTGCGGCCTTGGCTGATCGTCGAGACCATCTGCCGGTAATAGCTTTCGAGAATCGCTTCCATCTCCTCGCGGAACTCGGGGCTCATCTCGGTGCGCGAGTAAGGTTCGGCGGCCGCCTTGTATTCCCCCACGCGAAGCATCTGCGGCTGAACGCCGATCTTGTCGAACAAGTTCTTGTAGAAGCTCACCTCGGCTCGCAGACCAAGCACCATCACAACGCCCGACTCGGGCATGATGATCTCATCGCAGACACTCGCCAACAGGTAGTCCATCGTTCCCGCGCTATCGCTCACCGCGTAAACTTTCTTGCCCGCTTTTCGCACGCGGCCGATCGCCGCACGAAATTCACCCAACTTGCCCCAGCCGATGCTCGGGCTGTTGATCTTCAGAATCACGCCCGAAATCGCTTTATCGCCGGCTGCCTTGTCTAGCCGGGCGATGGCGTCGGAAAGACCTTCCACCACGTCGCCGAACAGCCCCGGCGTTTGGTCGCCTTCCGGGTAACTGCCTTTCACATCGATATGGGCATACGTGACGGCCGTCTGTTTGGGGGGGCCATCCGCCTTCGCGGGAACCGCCCCGGCGGCGAATTCCGGCGTGACAAACCCCTGAGTGGCAAGAATCGCGGCGAACAGGGACAGGCGGACAAACGACAATCGCATGGGAATTCTCCTCGATTCGGAAGACGTGCCCTGAGAAAAACCCAGGTCATCGCCATGTGTGGGCAGACGGCTTAGCTCGAACATCGAAACCATGAACGCGAAAATCGCACCGGCAGATCAACCGTCGCATACAGAATGGCCTAAAAATCGACCAAACCGAGCAATCCTCACAGGCGGACATCGCCTGTTGCAGTCTAGGGGCAGGTTGCGGGGGAGGTCAAGAACCTCTTGCCAGCAGACCGGACATCGGCGAAACTGGAAGGGTTGCGAAATCCCCCACCTTTCGGGAGTCGAGCCGATGCTGCGTCGCGCGCCCTTCATCCTCACCGCGTTCGTGTTATGCGTTCTCTGCCTGCCGTCTCAGCCGGCAACGGCCCAAGGCTTGATCTGGGGAGACCTCCCCAAGACAGGCACATGGGTGAAGTACGAAGGCGAATACCAGCAGGTGCAGATACGACAGGATCGGATCGACGAGGATCTCGACACCGACTACAAATGCCTCGACCCCGACGACCCGGACTACGTTCGCCCCGAACACGTCCTCTGCTGGATCCGCCATCTGTACCTCAGGTCGTTGGCTAGCAAAATGGTGATGGTCGACGGCAAACCGACCGATTGTCGTGTGCTCGAAATCAAATCGATCACCGGCACATCCATCGATGGCCAATTGATCGCCGGACCGGGCGGCGAGAAGATCTACAAAGTCTACGTTCTCCCATCCACCAAGTTCGGCAAGCAAGTCGACGCCGACGGCGTCCCCGTTTCCTACATCCCCATCGTGAAGGGCTATCGCAAGATCGGCCAACGCGAAGTGAAACGACTGACCACCGGCGTGCTACAAGTTTACCCCACGCTCACATTGCTCTCGCATTACAAGTCGATCGAAGCCGACGGAGACACCCCCGAAGATCTCCAAATCAAACTCGGCCAGGTCTCTGCCAAAAAGCACATCGGTGTTAACATGATGGAAAATACCACCAGCCGCTCCAACAGCACGGCGACAATCTGGCAGTCCAAAGAGGTGCCGTTCGGTTTGGCGAAGTGGCGTGTCGAGGTCATCCGCGAAGCCAAAGATGCCGGCCAACCACGAACCGCCTTCTCGCCCGCCACCAAGGTCACCGTTTCCATGACGGCCGTGGAAACCGGAACCGACGCCACCAGTGAAATCGACGAGTCGAGCGTCCCGGAACCCGGCAACAGCGAATGAAGGCAGCGCGACCAATTCTCGTCTTGCCAGACTCAATTATAGGGTTCTGCCGATTCCCAGTCGTTTAACGGCAAGCCGCAGGCGACTGCGTTTTCCAACCAACACCGACGCCTGCGGCTTGCCGTTAAACGATCCAAGTCCTAAGTTTTCGGTCAGACGCAACACCAGACGCGGTCTAGCGGGATGCAAACGGCACGATGGATGGGCAGATTCTTCTCACGCTGGGCGTAATCGCGGCGACCACCTACGCGCTGGTCGGTTTACGTGCCGCGCCCGACTTGGTCCTGCTGGGCGGCCTCACCATCCTGATCGTCGCGGGCGTAGTCCAACCGCGTGACGCACTCGCGGGCTTTGCGAACGAGGGCTTGATTACCGTCGCCGTGCTCTACGTGGTTGCCGAAGGGTTACGGCAAACCGGGGGCATCTCGTTTATCGGCCAGCAACTCTTGGGGCAACCGAAGTCGCTACGCGTCGCCCAATCAAAGATCATGCTGCCGACCGCGGTGATGAGTGCTTTCATCAATAACACGCCCGTCGTCGCAATGGTGTTGCCGGTCATCAACGACTGGGCACGCAAGCATCGGCTGTCCGTTTCCCATTTATTCCTGCCGCTGAGCTACGCCGCCGTGTTAGGCGGGCTGTGTACTCTGGTCGGCACGAGCACCACGCTGGTCGTTAACGGCTTATTGATCGAAGAGACCAACGGCAAAGATGCACTCGGGATGTTCGACATCGCCTGGATTGGCGTCCCCGCAACAGCCGTGGGGCTGATCTACATTCTCACCTTCGGCCGCTGGCTGTTACCCGAACGAAAACCGGCCATCACGCAACTCGACGACCCGCGAGAATACAGCGTCGAAATGATGGTTGATCGCGGTAGCCCGCTGGTCGGCAAAACGATCGCCGAAGCGGGCCTGCGCAACCTGCCCGGCATGTACCTGATGGAAATCGATCGTGCCGGACATGTCATGGCGGCCGTCGCTTCCACCGAACGCCTCGAAGCCGATGATCGTCTTATCTTCGTCGGCGTTGTCGAATCAGTCGTCGATTTACGGAAGATCCCCGGCCTGAAACCGGCCACCGATCAGGTCTTCGAGATCGACGGCCCGCGCACCGAACGTTGTCTAGTCGAAGCGGTCGTCTCGAACAGTTGCCCGCTGGTCCGCATGACGATCCGCGAATCCCGTTTCCGCAGCCGCTACAACGCCGCCGTGATTGCGGTTGCACGCAACGGACAACGCATCCGCAAGAAGATCGGCGACATCGAACTGATGCCAGGCGATACCGTGCTGCTCGAAACCCACCCGTCATTCGTTGAACTCCAACGCAACTCGCGCGACTTCTTCCTTGTCGGTCGAGTGGAAGACTCCTCTCCGCCTCGTCACGAACGGGCCTGGGTCGCCCGCGCGATTCTGGCAGCGATGGTCGTCGTTGTCGCCTTCGAGCAGTTAAGCATGCTGAAAGCCGCGTTGCTGGCAGCCGGGTTGATGATCCTCACCCGTTGCTGTCGCGGTTCCGAAGCCCGCCGTTCGATAGATTGGGGCGTCCTGCTCGCAATGGGAGCCGGGCTGGGCATCGGCCGCGCACTCCAAGCCAGCGGAGCCGCGCACGAGATTGCCATATCACTCGTCGGCCTGGTCGGCAACAATCCACGACTTGTGTTAGCGATCATCTACGGCATCACAATGATCTTCACGAATCTCATCACCGCGAAGGCAGCAGCCGTGCTGTTCTTCCCGATCGCCATCGCCACCGCACACGGCCTCGACGTCAGCATCATGCCCTTCGCCATCGCCGTGATGGTCGCCTCCGCCGCCAGCCTGGCCACCCCCATCGGCTACCAGACCAACCTGATGGTCTACGGCCCCGGCGGCTACCGCTTCAGCGACTACCTGCGCCTCGGCGGCCCACTGTCACTACTGGTGTGGGCCATCACCATCCTGATCGCCCCCGAAGTCTGGCCCTTCTAAGAGGCGAGCCGTCGGTGTAAACCGTCGGATCGATCCGCCATGAAAACTCGCCGATGGCATCGGCGGACGAACCGGCTGACCTACCGCTCTTGACAGGCTCTCAATACAGCCATATACGTCCGTGCGTTTGAAATAGAGCTTTCGGCTCCTCAGAAGGGTTAGCAGCCCGTTGAAAAACGCCAATCCGAGCGATCTCAAATCACGACGACTGTCGGGCGCAGTGTCGCGTTGATTGAGGGGGGCGATTGTTCGAGGCGGTTGAGAGTCGACAGCACGGTTCT
>Ga0115002_10005811_pt1 | contig 14410 bp, 15 predicted proteins | sample ArcticOcean_MG_C_8_FD_89576 | JGI IMG/M metagenome (GOLD analysis project Ga0115002, IMG submission 89576) | Marine microbial communities from western Arctic Ocean - ArcticOcean_MG_CB11_86 | ecosystem: Environmental > Aquatic > Marine > Oceanic | place: Arctic Ocean: Canada Basin | collected... | reverse complement strand
GGTCAATTTGTCGCAATTGGTCGAGCCAATTTTCACTGGGTTCAACGACACGACCAACCCGTTCGACATTCCCACGAACTCAGACATTGCCGACAAAACTCACCTGCAAAACGGCTTGGTGAATTACACGCACGTCGCCCAAAACCCGGACGACCCGTACCAAAACCCGTACACGGGAAAATCAATTCCCATTGATGTCGCCTTGGGAAAAATTGATTCGCTCGATCTCAATAGTTCCTACGCGGGCACGGTGCCCTTGTGGTACAGCCTGCTGAATTGCGGCTTCCGCGTGGCCGGCAGTGCAGGCACTGATTGTTTTTTGAACCGCGTCGTCAGCCGTTTGCCCGGCGGTGACCGCGTCTACGTAAAAACGGACGGCCCACTCAATTACGAAAAATGGATTGCAGGCTTGAAAGCGGGTCGGTCGTTTGTGACCAACGGCCCAATGCTTGAATTCACCGCTAGTGGAAAAGAGCTTGGAGACACCATTCGTCTTGCCTCTGCGGGAAAAGTTTCAATCAACGCAACCGCCAGCAGTGCCTTTCCGCTGGATGCCGTCGAAATCATTTACAACGGAAAAATCATTGCCAGTGGTAAGCTGACTGGCGAGAAACGTTCTTCTCTGATCAATCAAAAGATCACCATCGAAGGCAGTGGTTGGCTTGCTTTGCGGGCGAGCGGTAAACCGCACCGGGATACGCCGGTTAGTACCTTGTACGCTCACACCAGTCCGATTTATATCAACGTCGCCGACAAACCGTACCGCTCTGCTTCCGAAGCCCGAAAGTTTTTGAAATGGATTGATCGACTGTCGTTGGCCGTCCGGCTGCGCGACCGTATTCCCAGCGATGAACTCAAACGGCACGTGGAAAACCAGTTTACCGCCGCCCGGAAAGTGTATCGCGACATTGTCGAAAATGGTGATTGACGGGTAAACAGCTTTCAAGCAAGCAGTTCGTCAACCGCCGCGTGATCGCACAGTGCCAATTCCGCCCCATCGCCGGCGGCTAGAATCGAATCAGGATTTAGTCCCATCGCCTGGTAGACGGTCGCGGTCAGTTCGGCCAAATGAATCGGTCGGTCAATGGGGGCCGACGCTGTGGAATCGGTGGCACCAATGACCTGGCCGCCTGCAATTCCGCCGCCCGCAATTAAACCTGACCAAGCTTTGGTCCAATGGTCTCGCCCCGATGAGGCATTGATAGTCGGTGTCCGACCGAATTCGCCCGTCGCCAAAACCAGCGTGTCATCTAATAGTCCACGTTGTTGCAAATCGTCAAGCAATGCAGAAACTGCCTGGTCGAACTGCGGGCACAGAATGTCGCGGTAGTCGAACACGGTTCCCGGCGAGTCCGATTTGTGGCCGTGAGTATCGAAGGTGATTTCACCCGCCAGTGAGTCAAACAAATTGACCGTTACGCACCGCACGCCGTTTTCGACCAGTTGCCGGGCCTGCAGACAGAGCTGGCCGAACCGGTGGTTGCCGTATTGCTGTTTAATTTGTTCGGGTTCGTTCTCAACCGATAGCGAAGCCGTTTCCTCTTCAGCCGAGGTGGCGGTTGCCGGTTCAAACTCTTCACCCAAAAAACCGGCCTCTTGTCCGCGGTAAGCGGTGACGCCGGTTTCACCAAGTAACCGAGGCAGCACGACATTCGTCGGCATCTCGCCTCGCGGTCGAAACTTTCGAGCAATCACCGAACCGAAGCTCGGCTGTTTCACGCCCCCCGTTGAAAGCCTGCCGGTTTGTAAAAGTTGAAAACCAGTTTCATGGATGGGGGCCGCGTCGTGATAGATTGATCGAATCAGCGAAAACTGGTCCGCACGCTGTGCTAACTTTGGTAAACCTTCGCTGACAATGGTTCCGGGAACCGAGCTCGAAATGGCTTTCATCGGTCCGCGAATTCCCGATGGAGCGTCGGGCTTCGGGTCGAACGTTTCTAACTGGCTGGGACCACCGGTCATCATGATCAAAATGCAGTTCTTCCGGGCGAGCGGGTCTTCGTCAGCCTGCAAGCGGGCCTTTTCAGCCATCGACATGCTGACCATGCTTAAACTGCCCACGCGCAGAAAATCTCTCCGCGAAACACCACTTCCCTGCGATTGATCTGTTCTGCGTTTAGCCATTCTACCTACTCCTGGAATCATTCATCGGCCAAAATCTCTGTTAGATACACTCTATCAACCGCAGAGGAGGCTGAAAAGCAAACTTCTTCCAGAAACCCCAATTTCAGAATCAATTCGAGGGCCGTCGATTGCAATTTCGCCAGAAAAGTCGCACAGTGTTGGCAGTTCATCGAACATTGTGCCTTATTAGTTTTCAAGGATTTGAACCCCATGAATCGCCTCAATTCAATTTCCGATTTTTCCAATCTCCCCAGGCGACAGTTCCTCAAAACGGGAATTGCCCTGGGCCTGTCATCTGCTGGCTTCGGCAATCTAAATCAACTCTCGGCAGCCGACGCCGTCCCGGGAATTGAAATCGAAATTTCGACCGCAGCTGAGAATGCAGAACTGTCGATGGTCTTCGCGGGGAAATCGGCCGCCGATGCAAAAAAATGGCAACAAACATTTCGCACGCAATTGGCCGAGTTGCTAGGCGATATTCAAACCCCGGGGTCATGGACCGTGCTTGAAGAGGCAGAGCAAGAATTCAAAGAGTACACCCGGCACGATTTGGTTTTACAAGCCCGCGGCGTGCCCTCGGTTCCCGTTTACTTGCTAATTCCCAAAGGCGTGACCGCTAAGAACCCAGCCCCAGGAATTGTTGCCGTCCACGGACATGGGAAATATGGGAACCACCCCATCGCCGGTCGATCCGATATTGAAGGCGTGGCGGCTGACATCGAGAAAATGAATTACGATTACGGCGTGCAATTCGCCAAACGGGGTTATGTGGTGGCCGCCCCGTGTATGATTCCTTTCGGACGCCGGTTGCCAAAACCGTACGGCACAACCGACGCCTGTGCGGTGACGTTCGTGCGAATGCAGGCGCTGGGACAACTTTCACTAGCAGCCAATTTGCGTGACTTGCGCTGGGCGATCGATTTACTGCAACGCCGTCCCGAAGTCATCGACGAAAAAATTGGCTGTGCCGGGCTGTCGTATGGCGGGCGGATGACAATGATGGTGACCGCAATGGACCAACGCATCAAAGTTGCCGCAGTCAGCGGTGCACTCAACTTACTGCAAGAACGCATTCAGTTGCGTTACAGTTGCGGCTCGCAAATTATTCCCGGGCTGTTGAAATACGGTGACTATTCGGAAATCGGTTCGCTCATTGCTCCGCGACCCTGCGTGTGGGAAACAGGTTTGCAAGATTCACTTGTTGTACCCGGCTGGTCAGACGTGTTTAAAACCCGGTTACGCAACATCTACCAAGCCTTCGGCGTGCCGGGCAATTTAATGTACGACATCTTTGAAGGCGGCCACCGCTGGAACGGCGACCTTGCCTTCCCAGTGTTCGACCGGGTGTTAAAAGGATGATGCAAGTTTCGGTCATCATCCCCACGCTGAACGAAGCCAGCAGCATTGCCGGATTGATTCAACAAACGCGGTTGGTCGGGGATTGTGAAATTATCGTCATCGATGGCGGCAGTTCCGACGGAACCGTCGAACGCGCTCACGCAGCCGATATCGTGCTTTCCACCAAATCAGGTCGGGCAAACCAACAAAATTCGGGGGCCGCTGCCAGTTCGGGAAATGTCCTACTATTCCTGCACGCCGATTGCCAATTGCAACCGGGCTGTTTCGATGCCATTGCCGCAGCCCTCGAAAACCCCAATTGCGTCGGCGGAGCCTTTCGGCAAACCATTGATGCAACTGGCTTGCGGTATCGAATATTGGAATGGGGCAACAGCGTGCGAGTCAAATTGTTCGGCTGGGCTTACGGCGACCAGGGGATTTTTGTGAGACGAGAAACCTTTGAAGAACTAGGCGGCTTCCCCGATTTCAAACTGATGGAAGACTTGTTCTTCATGAAGTGCTTGAAAAAGACTGGCAAAGTCACACTGCTCAACCACCGTATCACGGTCTCCGCCCGGCGTTGGCAGAAGAAGGGCATCATTCGGCAGACCATCAGAAACTGGGCCCTCATCACCGCCGCCCATTGTGGCATCAACCCCAACAAACTGGCCCGGTTTTATCCACATGTGCGGTAGAAATAGGGTAAATGAGGGCCGAGAATCTCAAAATATAAATTTTGTTAAACTAGGAAGTTTTTGCGGAATTTTCTTGTTTTAACGATTTTTTTGACTCAGAATGGATTTATCGCTCGAGCAGATCTTCTCCTTTTGTTTTGAAGGATTGATGTTATGAAGTCCCGAGCGATTCCGCTGTTTGTGTTTGCTAGTATTGTGCTGTTGCAAGGTTTGGTGGCTCAAGCCGATATCATCTATCACATTGAGGACGAGCCCGACATACAGGACTTGCATTTCTTGACCGGTACGATTACCACGTTGGGTACGGCTCCGGACAACGGTACTTTGGATGTTGGTGAAGTCACAGCGTGGACATTAACCATTTCTGGCCCCGTTGTGAATGCGACCGCTTCTTCTACGGATTCTGGGGCTGCCTTCCAAATATTTGGCGATGTCGAAATGACTGCTGATAGGATCTTTTTAACACTGCCCTCAGGGATTGGTGGTGATAAAACTAACGGATTCATTGCTAGCTCAGTTGTGGGTGGCGTTAACGTGTTTTTAATAAACAACTCACCGACGGATATCTTTTTTGACTACGGTGCTGGCTCGGCAGCTGATGGAACGGCTTGGGAAAACTCTTTTATTCCTAGTGATCCAGATTTCCCAACAGGGGATTTAGACATTGCATTGACTGGGGGCTCAATTGTCCCTGAACCCTCCTCGCTTGCCCTCCTCGGTTTGGGTTTGATCGGGTTAGGTGGCTACGCACGCCGTAATCGCCGCAAGACGAATTAGAATTCAAACCGCTCGTTACACCAAACTTTCTGTTGCTATATCCTGGTTATCCACTCTGAAAGTCTGTAATGAAATATTTTAGAACCTTGTTGACACTCAGCGTCGTTTGTTTTTCGGCCACACCTGCAACGGCCGCGATCATTGGTGTGAATGCATTAGAGATCGCGACCGGTGACCCGCTTCTGCAGGCGACCCCCATCAATTACAACGCACGCCCCTTAGGGCATACAGCTCGTGGAGTGCAGGAAAGTCGCAACAATTTGCAAACATTCACCGTGGGTGGAAGTAACATGGATGCGAATGTTGTGTACGTTCAGTACAACGGGGGTCTCGACCTGACTGCACAGTTTACCCTGTTCGAAACATCAAGCCCTAATGGGTCACCACCTCCCCTCGGCGCGACTTTAGTCTCGGGCACGCTGGATTTTAATTCTCTCTCGGGGGCACCGACCTCCGGAGGCGTTCTTGCAGTTCACTTTAACACGCTAACATTAAACGCCAACCAGGCGTATGGTTTTGCGTTTAACACTGCAGGCGGTTCGCAAAGCTTCGGTTGGAGTGCTTCAGGAGCCGCTGGCGGGGACATGACCACTGGACGTTATTCAGAGCCGGGCAATATAGCCGAGGGCTTTGCACACCACCTCATCAATGATGGCGGCTTTGGAATCGGCATCGCCGCCAACCCGGTTCCCGAACCGTCTACGTTCATCTTATTCGGCTTGGGTCTGATCGGCGTCGGTGGGCAACAATGGCGGAAACGTCGTAAAACTTCAATTCGTTCATATCGCGAATGATTCATCGTCGAAAGCAATTCACTAACCCCGTCAGTTTCGGCTGACGGGGGTTTTGTTGATAAATTGTGTGAAACCACGAAGTTCAGGTGATGCGTTCATCTCGTGGCGGTCTCGCAGTTTGCTTTAGCCTAGCCCACGATGAGGGCGAAAGGGACGACCATGAGACATCTTCTCGCAAGCGCGGCAATCTTAATTTTTGCCTGCCCTGCAGTGCTTCAAGCTGGATCAATCTTTAACGATACCGTAGCTCCTACGGCTGGCGGTGGTGGAGGATCAGGCGGCGCATTCCTCTTTGGCACCGAAGGTGGTGAAATGGATAAAACTTTTACATCCGTCGGTGACATTTCGATTTTCTTCACAATGCAACAAGGCCCCGGAGGCCCGCAAGATCTTTTTCTCACCGAACTAGGCTTAAACATTTCTGGCGTCGCTTTTACGAACTACCAAGTCACCCTGTTAGGTGACCCCGATGGAGATTCTGTCTTTACCACGGTCCCCGGCCTGGAATTCAACTTTTTGGATGACTTTTCAAGTCTATTCAGCACACTGCAGATTGTCGGGCCTAATAACCATACGGTCTTGATGTCGAACGGTTTGTGGGCTCATGGAGTCGAATCCGATTTCGGCTTTGGTTTTGTAGTTCCCGATTCGATTGCATCATCGACGAATCCGCGAATTCAAATCTTGCAAACCCCCAATGCCACGATAAACCCCGTTCCCGAGCCTTCCAGTTTGGTCTTGTTATTGACCGGCGGCATCGGACTCGTGGGTGTTTGTTATCGTCGCAGGAAACGACAGTAGATTACGGTCGTTCGTCTCAAGCGGACACTCACAAAGAATAAAAATCACATGTTTCCTAATTAAAGGTTTGCTATCATGATTCAACAATTCAAACAACAAGCAATGAAATATCTGCTGACGGTCGCTGGGCTGTTATTTTGTCTGGCACCATCGGCAGAAGCAGCTACTATTGTGACAATCGACTTCGACTCTTTACCGTCGAACAACCTACCGCCACTTACGTCGGCTCCGAACTTTCTGGCTTCCTTCGGTATTCCAAATGTGACTTTTGGCGGCTCAGGCTCTGGGGCTGCAGGCCCCAGGGTCTATAACCCGGCCCCACATGGTGCCCCGAGTCCTTCTCAACTCTTGATTCAGCATGCGACTTCCAATGATTCCGGACAGACCCATTTTCTCGATTTCCACTTCGATTCCGGTTTAGTTGGTTTCGGCCTAACACGTATGGGAACAACCGGAGGGTCTTCCACAAACACCTGGACGGCGGAATTCTTCAACTCAAGCAATGCCTCGATTGGCTCATTCGGAGAATCCGGCCTGTTAGTCAACGCTCCTCACACACCCTTCAGCTTCACAGCGACCGGTCCAGAAACGATCTCTAGAATGCGGCTGACATCGATTTGGACAAACGCCACGTTTCGAAACATTCCAGTCGATGATTTCGTCCTGACGTTTAACAGTGCCGTCGTTCCCGAACCGTCCACGTTCATCTTATTCGGCCTGGGGATTATTGGCTTAGGCGGTTATTCTTGGAGAAGACGCAGTAATCACTAAGTCGATGCCACCCTAATAATTAATCTTCTTCCGCACGTATTCGCGTTGCACTTCGATCATAGCGCGGGCGTAGCGGCGGCCGAACTCTCGGGCCGACGGGGCATTGAACGATTCAAGCTCGTAAGGCTTTCGGCTGAAAGAAGTCGATTGCACAATCCGCATGAACTTGATGTCTTTGGGAAGTTTGTCGATGCCGTTGTTAACCATGTGCGCGTAAGGCAAGCGGTTAGGACGGATGAACTCGCCGAGCCTGCCGACAACCAACGGCAGCCGTGGGTCTTTTAAATCGCGCCGCAGGTCTTCGATCAGCATGATCATTCGCAGTCGATACGTGTTGGCCGTCAGTCGTCTGCGGGCATCGAATTCACCGTGATGCCACAATATGCCTTTCAGCGTGCCAACCTTCATCGCGATTTTTGCCCGGGTGACGGCCCGGCGGTACAGGTCGCCGTTTTTCCCCCAGCGTTTCAGCGACGAGCCCCTCACAGCACAGGGGATGAGGCCGATGCTGATCTCTTCGTTACGTTCCGACATGTACCGGGCGAATGTCATTCCCGGCCCAACCCCGGCAACGGCACCCCGCTCGGCGTGCAACGGATCGGCTGCAGGCACCCAGTGGTTTTTGTCATCGAGCTTAATCACCCGAGGAAGTTGCTCACGATCGGCGTCGGTCATTTCGCCACGGCCCGCCATGTTGTCTTGCCCCAGTAACAAGTACAGGTGCAAATTTTCGTTCGGTGGCAACAGGTCGGCAGTGATAACTTCCGGGTCGAACCCACCTTGTGCGAAAAGAGAATCCGCCTGCAGCAAGGCAACGGCAGTTATTACGAAGGCAAGGGAATGTTTCATAGAGGCAATTCCGGTACAAAAAGGTCTAGCAGATGCGTTTAATCCAGTCTAACCAGGCCGCCGACCAGACACCACTGCGAAAATGAATTAAGCTGAAACCGCTACCAGCCAGCCGGGGTAATTGAGGTGAACCTGTATTTTTTAGATTTTGATATTTTCCCGTTGTCTTTTCGGGAAGAATGCGTCTGAATTGTAGACGCCAAACGATTTCAAACACAGCTTTTTTCAGGAGTTGTCTCATGCGTAGTTTGCCCTTCCTTACGGTATTGACCGTTACCTGCTTACTGTTTGCCCCGAATGCGTCCGCTGCGCCGCTGGCTGAGGAGTATCTCACCGCAGGCAAATTGGACGCTGGTGAAAAAGCCCTCAAGGCACGCCTTGAAAAATCGCCCAAGGATGATGAAGCCCGGTTTGGTTTGGGGGTGGTGCAGTTTTTTCAGTCGTTTGAGCACTTGGGGGCTAGCCTTCACAAGTACGGTTTGCGGACCGAGCGTGCTTTTCGAGGTATGCCTGCACAAGTTCGACAATTGCTGCCCCAAAACCCGAAGCCGGAAAAAGTTTCGTACGCCGATGTTCGTGAATTTTTACAGACTTGGGTGACCGATTTAAAACGGGCCGAGGAAACGCTGTCCGCCGTGAAAGATAAAAATGTGAAGCTGCCGTTGCACGTGGGATTAATTAAAATCGACCTATTCGGCGTGGGGAAACCGGTTGATGCTGCGTTCTTGCTGGGCAATGTCGGTGACGCACAGCAAAAAGAAGCTGCGGAGAAATTTGTGATCGGTTTCGATCGAGGCGACGCCGACTGGTTAGCAGGCTACTGCAACTTTTTGTGTGCCTGGGGCGAAATACTTTTGGCCATTGATGGGCAGGAAATGTTCGACTGCACGGCTCATCTGTTTTTTGAAGACGTTGACACGCCGCACACTTTTTTGTTGGAAGGGGATCGCAATTTTGACAATGTCCGCAGATTTGACCGTCCGCTAATTTCAGACATTATCGCATTTTTCCACCTTTGGCGGTTCGAGTTGAAAGAGCCCGCAAGAATGAAAGCCGCGTTGTCCCATTTAGAAGGCATGCACACGCATGCGATTGCGATGTGGAAACACTACCAGGCTGAAACCGACGATGACCGCGAATGGATTCCTAACCCGAAGCAAACAGGCGTGCTACAAATTAAAGTCAGCCAAGAAATGCTCGACACGTGGTTGGCCGTGTTAGATGAAACAGGTTTGGTGCTGCAAGGCAAAAAACTCATTCCGTTTTGGCGCGGCAAACCGGGTGGGCAAGGCGTGAATTTACGCCGAGTGTTCACCGAGCCGCGAGCCATCGACCCGTTTTTGTGGTTCCAAGGGACTGCCGCTACGCCTTATTTAGAGCAAGGCCCGATCACCGAATTTGCCTCGCCTGAAATGCTCGGTCGAATCAACGGATCGTTCGGCGGTGCGAATTTCTTCCTCATGGCGTTTTGGTTCAATTAGAAGATTTTTAATTCGAAGGGATAGGGTGTGACCTCGGGGTATTTCTTGGCGAGGGTTCGACAACGTTCGGTGATCGGATTGTTCCCGAACCGTCGAGCCTAGCCTTGGTGGTTTTCGGTAGCATCGTCCTAAAACAGCGTATCACATTCATGGCCAGTTTGGCTGAGTCATGCCGATAAAAGTGTCTTCGCTGATGCCGCCAACAACATTCCGCTGAAGGATGTCTCTGAGGCTTTTTGTTTCATTGATGGTCTGCCAGCCTGCGGGCGTGAATGTTTCTTCCTTCCAGACATGTTCCGAAAGGAGTGGATTGGTAAGTGCTTGTGAAAAAGCATCGACCGCAACCATTGTTAAAAGTAGTTCTGGTAAAGGTGATCTGTTAAGAAGATCCTCAGCAAAAAGTCCAATATAAAATTCGATGTCATCAACACTTTCGTAAGCATTTTCGAGGAATTCCACCACCTTTGGATTTGAGGAAACATCTGAAAAACTTCTAGGCCTCGATAACGAGACGTATTCTCTGTAATCGCTGTACGATGCGAGTTCACAAATCCTGCCCTGTTCAATTGCCTTTAGTTCGAAACTTAGGATGCTTGCCGACGTGTTGAAGGCACCAATTTCTCCGGCGGGTTGAGCGCTCATGTCCACAAAGGCCTTTTCCAGCCCACCGTCGATTAATGGGTTGTTATTCATGATTGATTCAAAAACAGGATAATCATTGCCGTCCCAGTTGATGTTGTCTGGCATGAGTGAATGCCAGCGGTAAAGCAGGCTGAATTCAGAAGTAATCCAATTGGGTTTATTCCACGAAGCGTTCCACGCTACAGCAGGGTCGGCAACAAATTTGATAGCAGGAGCAAAGGGGGTGATATGATTGATGTACTCTTCCACCACCAGTTTGACGAACAGCACAATGTTCACGTTTCTGGCCACCTCGAAAACGTGTTCGTCATCCCAATCAGTATTTGCCGCTTCTATGATTGCGGCAAGGCGATTGTGTTCGCGTAAAAAGAGAGTATTCATCATTGTGATTTGAGGAGAGGCATTGGCGCGGTCGCCGCCAAAGGCAAATATCACGGAAAGCCTGTATGGGTCATCGAGAAAGTTTTTGATCATCAAAGGCCGGTCCAGGATTTCGAACTCTGGCTTAATCTGATCACCTTCAAACAGGAACTCGGCGTATTCTTGTCCGTCGATTTGTTGAGATTTAAGTTTTCCCTTATTCCCGCTGTCATGGCTATTCAACCGCAGCGCACTGGTTTGTGCGGGTGTCCTGCCGTAAAGAGGGCTCAAATCAATCTCATGATTCGAAGTGTTCTGTTTTCGGGATGGGTCATCGGGTTCCCCATCACTGGGCATGAGTGTGCGAATGAAGCCGTCCGTCAAGTACTGTGCGAAGGCAGGAAAGAGTAAGGTCGATTTTGGGCTGAGTCGCTGTTCGTCGCGGCGAAAGAATTCTTCCATGTTGCCGATTTTCGCAGGAGCCATATCTCTTCTGACAGGAAGATGCCGTGCGCTCCATTTTTTGTCTGTCAGCGAAGTCCAAGAGACGTAGTCATGCACTGTACTCCACGGATGAGGTCGATGCCTGGCTGAATTTACAAGTCGGTTAATTAAGAATTTATTCAACAGTCTTCCAGCCGGTGGAATCATTCTAGAAATGCCACCAGCTAGCCTAGTCATAAAATCCATAAGCATGATAGTCATCCTCATTGCGTGTGATGAACGCGGTACCAAACTGGGGACGTGTAGGCTGACAAGCCAAAAACAACGATAGGCAAAACCTTGTTAATCGATTTGCTCTTGCTTGACGATATCTTCGTAATCACGGGCAATCCGCTTGAAGTCTGGTAGATTGAGTTTTGTGGGGTCAAACTCAATAGTCCGTTCCAATTTTCCGAAACTCTTAGAAAATTTTGGATTGGTTTGCACTTGACCATCTTTGTGTAGATTGTTCATTGCGGTTGCAAGTTCAGAGATTTTTTTCTCGATACTGGTTTGCGTTTTCTGAAGATTAGTCGCAAGCTGTGCAAGCTGTTTCTCGTTTACCCCTTGTTGAACGCCAAGATTTCCGATCAGCTCGCCGTTAAAATCACGTTGTGATTCGAGTTTCCCTGATTGTTTGATCAGACGAACTTCGGCACTCGCCAGACGTTCGGTGGCTTTGTCGAATGCCGTCCAAACGATCCCACAAATCGCGACAGTCAGTGAGACCATGACGCCAACAATAAACCCTTCAACGACTTTTTGCTTAAAAGTTTCCTTCGTAATGAGTTTGCTCATCAGTCTTTACTCCAGTTTTAATGACGACGAAATGACCGGGCAAATACGAAATTCTTCTAGCACAATCTGCGCAAGTGAAATTGTGTTCTCTATTAGTTCAAAAGTCAAGCGATGTGTACAAAAAAATAAAAACTTGTGCTGAACGAAAGGAGATTCTAAAAATATTGATTTCTTTTTGATCCAAACCTCCCGCAAGCCCGTTTCCTATTTTACCGAAGAGAACGATTCACTTACTAAAGTGGGAGGTTGTGATGAGGTATCAATTTGCAGGTCAAGTGATCCTTACTCTGATAGGTACCTGTTGGTGTGTGGCGATTTTCAATCGCAGACATGAAGACTTTGAAACGCTGAAACTCACCAAAGAACCAATCGATAAATACATTATCTACGGCTACTGGTTCGTAACGACGTTCATTGCTTACCTGATGGCGACTTCAGGGTGGAGCACGGTGATGGCATTAGTAAACGGCATCGTCGATTTTGCGAGGTAACAATAGCTAACCAGGAAGAGAGGGAAGGAACATTTGGTGTGCGTCTCTCTTCCTAATAGTCGTTATGGTCGGAATGAGAATCCTGAATTGGCACGGTTCCCATATTGACCTTATCCCCCCGGTTGCCATACATTCCCCATCTAAAGAATGTTTGAAAAACGGCACAACGAAAAGGACTTCAGTTGCGACTTAATAGCCCCCGGATTACAGCTTTCCTCTCGGCAATCATGGTGGTTGCGTTCCGTGCGATATTTCGTACGGTGCGTGTCAAACAGCATTTCTCAAGTCCGGAAACCAGCCCGTTTATTCCCGCTGGTGACCAGAAGTTTTTGTACTGCATGTGGCACGATGCCCTTGTGCTGCCCGTCTTCGCTGCACATCAACCTTCGACAACAGCACTCGTCGGTCAGCATAACGATGGCTCTTACGTTTCAAACATTCTAGCCGCAGTCGGCATCCCTTCGGTGCGCGGGTCTAGCTCAAAAGGCGGGGCACGGGCTGTGAAACAATTGATCGAAGCCACTAATGACCGCCACGTGGTCATGACCTCCGACGGCCCTCGCGGCCCGGAGCACCAGGTGAAAGACGGGCTTGCCTACATTGCTTCACGCAGCGGCAAGCCGGTATTGCCTGCCACATTTGGTTGCAGCCGCCAATGGTATTTCCAAGGCTCGTGGACCGACCTCATCATCCCCAGCCTGTTCGCGAAACTTCATATCATTATCGGCGAGCCCATTTTTATTCCTGCAAAAGCCAAACGAGGTGAACTGGCCGAGTACACGGCACGCATCCAGGCTGAAATGGACCGGCTCGACAAACTCGCAAAACAATTGGCATTAGGACAGATTGATGAAATGCCAGAATTTCCGAGCCAAGTTGTTCCCAGTAAATCGCCCGAGCGGAAGGCTGCTTAGGCGTCAAATTATTCTTTCTCAGAAATCAACACACGCAGTTTTTTGAGCTCCGTCCCTAGTCGGTGCATTGGAATGTTATTGTGGCCGGCCCCAGGTATTTCGAAGAACCGGGCATCGACTGCGGCTGCCGATAATTCTCGCCCATGAGCGACCGGAACAGTTTCATCGGCTGTGCCGTGAAACACCAGCACCGGGGCCTTCACGGCGGGAATTCTGTCGATAGAAGGCCAACGATCGAGCAGCAGGTACCGAAACGGAAACGCCGGGTAGTGCCAGGCCACGGTTGCTGACATCGAAGTGAATGTGGAATTCAAAACCAAACCAGCGGGCCTGGGGCGATTCGCTGTTTCGCCTGACCATAAAGAAAGAGCGACGGCTCCGCCTAACGATTCGCCGAAGACGACAATTTGGTTTTCAGAGCAGTTCAATTCATTGCAGGCGAATTCCAAAATCAGACGTGCATCAGATGACATTTTTTGTTCCGAAGGCGACCCGGAACTGTCGCCGTAACCTCGATAGTCGAAAATCAAAACATCAAAGCCGCTTGCCACCACCTCGCGTAAATCGTTGATTCGTCCGTGGCGGTTTGAAGCATTGCCTGGGAAGTAGATTACCAAAGGGTTCTTGAGCTCGCGATCGCGGCCGGGGTGTTTCATCAGCCAACCGTTAAGCGTGTTGCCATCGGGGGTCTGAATCTGTACGTCGTTGACGAGTTCAGGATCGAGGCCCAGGTCAATTGCTCGTAAACTTTCAGAGGTGGTTGGCAGGTACATCATTTTTCGCTGAAGACTAACAAAAATCATCGTAAGCCCGAGATACGGAATTAGAACGAAAATCACAACCGTCCGCCGAACACGCTGATACCATCGCTTACGGGGTTTTATCGGCGATTCTGTGGCCGGTTGAATTTCCGTGGAATCCAAATGAATAACTCCTGCTTAAATTGGGGTTGGAATCGCCGATTCTCGCGTACTATAGCGGTGCTTCTCATTCTATACGCCTTCAGACTTGATGGCGTTTGCAATTTCACAAAAACTGAGTAAGTGTTGCTGAAAATTCGCCGAAGCGCTAAAATCGATCCATCACACATAT
>Ga0115002_10005810_pt1 | contig 14411 bp, 10 predicted proteins | sample ArcticOcean_MG_C_8_FD_89576 | JGI IMG/M metagenome (GOLD analysis project Ga0115002, IMG submission 89576) | Marine microbial communities from western Arctic Ocean - ArcticOcean_MG_CB11_86 | ecosystem: Environmental > Aquatic > Marine > Oceanic | place: Arctic Ocean: Canada Basin | collected... | reverse complement strand
CGCCTCGGCTGGAAAGATCGCGGCTTGATCAAAGTCGGACACGGAGCCGACGTCGTCGTGTTCGATCCGGCAACCATCACCGACCGCGCCACCTTCCTCAAACCACACCAGCACTCCGTCGGCGTGAAACACGTGCTTGTCCGGGGCGAGTTCGTTTTGAAAAACGAGAAGATGACCGGCAAACGCCCCGGGCGACCAATCGCAGGGCAGGGGAAACGTGGGTAATTGATCCTGCTGTTTTCTGTCGGGTTATTTAGCCGCGAAGAGGCACAAGAAGCGCAAAAAGAACAGACACGACGCGGTTTCAAACTGGAACTCTTTTTTACTTTTTGCGCCTTTTGCGCCTTTTTGCGGCCAAATTCACCACGGCTCCCGTCTCCCTTATGCCGTGCCGTCCCGGTTCGAGTAATCCCTTCCCAAGCCGAATACGCTACGATGCAGGGCGCACTTCGCGTCAGAAATATTGAAGAGAACGTCCATGTCTAGGCTCGCACTTTCGTTGTCGGTTTTGCTCATCGCATCGCAAGCCAGTTTCGCGACGGCACAGACACCGGCTCACACGCCCGGTCCGTTGGAGAAACAACTTCTTGCCGAGGGCTTGCCCGCGTTGGCCGAAGCGGCGCGGGTGGATGGGGACTTCAATCGCGGGGCGATTCTCTTTTACCAACCACACATGGCTTGCCGGAAATGTCACGTCTTCGGCGACAAGACGGCCGCCATCGGGCCTGACTTGGCACGGTTCGAGAAGAAAGTCGACGACGCCTATCTCGTCGAGGCGGTGCTGCATCCCTCGAAGGTCATTCGCAAGGGTTTTGAGACCATCACTATCGTGACAGGCGACGGCAAGAGCTTCACCGGACTGTTGGCTGAAGAGAAACCGGATGCGATCGTTCTGCGCGATGCGACGCAACCGGGGAAGCGGATTACGATCGCGAAGGCCGACATCGAGGAACGCGTGAGCCAGAAGGTCTCCGTCATGCCGGCCGGGTTGGTGAATATGTTGGGGACGCGACAGCAGTTTCTCGACCTGACACGGTACGTGATGGAGATCGCCGCGAAGGGTCCGTCGCGCGAGTTGGAATTGCGACCGAACCCGTCTCTCTACGCCGCGCGACCTCTGCCCGAATATGAGAAGCACATCGACCACGCAGGCCTGATTGCTGATCTCGACAAGGACAGTTTCAAGAAGGGCGAGGCGATCTACAACCGGTTGTGCATCAACTGTCATGGCACCCACGACCGCCCCGGTTCGTTGCCCACTTCGTTGAAATTCGCGTCCGGAAAATTCAAGAACGGCCACGACCCTTACAGTATGTATCAAACGCTGACCCGCGGGTTCGGCATGATGGTCGGCCAGAGCTGGATGGTGCCCGAACAAAAGTACGACGTCATCCACTACATCCGCGAAGCCTACCTTAAACCGAGAAACGCGACACAGTACGCGAAGATCGAGGACTCATATCTGGCCAGGCTGCCCAAAGGTGACACGCGCGGACCCAAGCCGACGAACATCACGCCCTGGATCAACATGGATTACGGCTCCAGCCTGATCGCCTCTTATGAAGTCGGCAACGACGGCGCGAACTTCGCTTACAAGGGCATCGCCACACGTCTTGACGCCGGCCCGGGTGGTGTGTCGCGCGGGCGTCACTGGATGGTCTTTGACCACGACACGCTCCGCGTCGCAGCGGGTTGGAGCGGGCAGGGGTTCATCGATTGGAACGGCATCATGTTTAACGGGCGGCATGCGATTCACCCTCGTCTCGTTGGAGATGTTGCGTTCGCGAACCCGGCTGGCCCCGGTTGGGCCAACCCCGAAACCGGTTCCTTCGACGACCCGCGTTTCAAAGGACGCGACGACAAACCCTACGGCCCGTTGCCGCGAAAGTGGGCGCAATACAAAGGGCTGTATCATCATGGCAACCGGACGATCGTTTCCTACACCGTCGGCAACGCACCCGTGATGGAAACGTCGGGGTTGCAGGATGTCGACAAGACACCCGTTTTTACACGTTCCTTTGAAATCGGGCCGCGCGACCGGGACATGGTCCTGCAAGTCGCCCACCGACCCGGTTCAAAACTCAGCTTGCTGTCTTCCAGTAACGATGCCACCGCCGTTCGATTCGGTTCCGGTTCGCCATCGGCTGCGAAGAAACCAGTCAAGACGACCAAGGGACTCGTATTCGACGGCCGGACGTATCTCGAAATCGCCAAGGCCGACGACTTCGACATGACGGAGAAGTCGTACTCGATCTATGCGCGCATCCGCACGCGAAAAGGGGGGACGATTTTTGCCAAGACGCCACCCCAGGACAAATGGGTTCCCGACGGCAAGACGCTCTTCGTTCGCGGCGGACGGCTTGCGTTCGACATTGGTTGGGTCGGTGCGTTGCAATCTCAGACACGCGTCAACGACGGCAAACCGCACGACGTGGTGGCCGTTTACGATCGTGAAAAGGCAAAACTCCGGCTGTACGTCGACGGCAAACTCGAAGCCGACGGCAACCTGCAACCGAAGAAGCGACCCCGCAAGCAAGTCGTTCGCATCGGCTACACCGCCCCGAATTTCCCACGTCCGCAGACATTCTTCGACGGTGAGCTCGACGAAGTCCGTTTCTATCAGCGTGCTCTCAAACGAGACGATTTGGAATCGATCACGGAGGAACCGAAGTCGTCGACCGATCTCATTGGGCGCTGGGTTTTCAAGAACGCGGGAGGAGAGACCGTCGAGAACACCGTAGGCAAGAAGCATGTTGCGCGCGTGCAACGTGGAACACCGCAAGTATCATCATCGTCGCCCAGCAACGGAGCACTGCTCGCCGGGACCGTCGGGCTTCCGCAGAACAACGAATGGTTAGCCACTCCCGAAGGCAACCTGCGATTGAAGATCCCCGCCGGTGAAAAGCCTTTGAATTTCACGCTCTGGATAACGCCCTCCGAGGGAGGAGCAAAACCCGATGAACTCTCCGCTGCGATTGCCGGCCGCATCAAGCCGGCCGCGTTGAAGCCGCTGACGAAAGGCGGTCCGCCGCGTTGGCCTGATGTGTTGAAGACGCAGCCGACCATCGGGGAGGACAAAGGCCCGTTCGCCGTCGACGTGCTGACCGATCCGGTGGCCAACCCGTGGTTCTGTCGCATGCGATTGACGGGCCACGATTTCCTGCCCGGCGGGAAGCAGGCGGCCGTTTCCACTTGGGATGGCGACGTCTGGATGGTGACCGGCATCGACACGCCCGAGAAAGGTCTCAGCTGGCGTCGCATCGCCTCCGGTCTGTTTCAACCGTTGGGCGTGAAATACGTCAACGGAAAAATCTTCCTCTCCTGTCGGGACCAGATTTGCATCCTGCACGACCTCAACGGCGACGGCGAAACCGACTTCTACGAAAGCTTCAACAACGACCACCAAGTCACCGAACACTTCCACGAATTCGCGATGGGTTTGCAAACCGACGAGGCGGGCAACTTCTACTACGCCAAGTCGGCTCGACATGCCAAGACGGCGTTGGTGCCGCATCATGGTACGCTACTTCGCGTGACGAAAGACGGCTCGAAAACCGACATCATCGCCAACGGTTTCCGCGCGGCCAACGGCGTCTGCCTGAACCCCGACGGCACGTTCATCGTCACCGATCAGGAAGGGCACTGGAACCCCAAGAACCGCATCAACTGGGTCAAGCCGGGCGGGTTCTATGGCAACATGTTCGGCTACCACGACGTGACCGACACATCCGATGCGGCCATGCAGCAACCGCTCTGCTGGATTACCAACAGCTTTGATCGGTCGCCAGCCGAATTGCTTTGGGTCGACAGCAAAGCCTGGGGTCCGCTTGATAAATCGTTGCTCAACTTCTCTTACGGTTACGGCAAGATCTACGTCGTGCCGCATGAAGATGTCGGCGGACAGATGCAGGGTGGCATGTGCGAGTTACCTTTGCCGAAGTTTCCCACCGGCATCATGCGTGGGCGGTTTCATCCGGGCAACGGTCAACTTTACGGTTGCGGCATGTTCGCCTGGGCGGGTACGCAACAGCAATCCGGCGGCTTCTATCGCATCCGCTACACCGGGAAACCGGTTCATCTGCCGACAGGTTTGTCCGCCAGGAAAACTGGCATGCAGATTACGTTAAGTGGTGACGTCGACCGTGCGACCGCTGAAAACCCTGCGAACTACGCCGTCAAAACCTGGTCGCTGAAACGGACCGCCAACTATGGCTCGAAACACTACGACGAACAACGCCTGGAAATCACCGCCGCCAAACTTTCTAAAGACGGTCGCACTGTGTTACTCGAAATTCCGGATATCAAACCGACTTGGTGTATGGAGATCCGTTACTCGATCCGAGGCAGCAAGGGCGAACCGGTGGATGGCGTGATTCACAACACGATTCACAAGTTGCGGTAAGATCCCGCGAGAGCAAAGGTGGGGCAGACATTCTTGTCTGCGGACGTCCAAGCCAGAAATTGCAGCCATCATCAGGCGACGGACAGACAAGAATGTCTGCCCCACCTTTGTTCTTCGGGTGTTAGCGGCTCGGTGCGTTGCATTCTCTGCCCAGCTTTGCGACTCTGCGCCTTTGCGTCGAAGTTTGTTCGAACTCCCCGGAGGTGGCCCACATGCTTGGCTTCCGTCGCTTCGCCTGCCCTGCGTTCGTGCTTGTCATTACGGCGACCACCTTCGCGTTCGAGAAACCGCACAAATACCCGGAGACCCGTCGCGTGAGTCATGTCGATATCCATCACGGTGTAAAAGTCCCCGACCCTTACCGTTGGCTCGAAGACGACGTTCGCGAGTCGAAAGAAGTGGCCGAGTGGGTTGCTGCGCAGAATAAAGTCACCTTCGCCTACCTCGAAGCGCTGCCTGCTCGCGAGAAGATTCAGAAGCGACTGACCGAATTGTGGGACTACGAGAAGTTTGGCACCCCGTTCAAGGCGGGTGGGCGTTACTACTACTATCACAACTCGGGGCTACAGAATCAGTACGTGCTTTACACGTTGGAAAAACTCGACTCCAAGTCGCGTGTGCTGATCGACCCTAATACTTGGTCGAAAGACGGCACCGTCGCGCTGGCGGGAACGGACTTCAGCGATGACGGTCGCTATGTCGCCTACGGAATTCAAGATGCAGGCAGCGATTGGCGAACGTGGCGTGTCATGGAAGTCGAATCGGGTAAGTTGCTCGACGACGAACTGAAGTGGGTCAAGTTCTCCAGTCCCACCTGGACGACCGACAGTAAGGGCTTTTTCTACTCTCGCTACGATGAGCCGAAAGAAGGGGCCGCGTTTCAGAGTTTGAATCTGAATCAGAAGCTCTACTATCACCGCATCGGCACGCCTCAAGCTGATGACACCCTCATCTACAAACGCCCCGACCATCCCAGTTGGGGCTTCTCGCCCGATGTCTCCGAAGACGGTCGCTGGCTGATTATCACCGTCTGGAAAGGCACCGACGACAAGTACCGCGTTCTTTACAAAGACCTTTCCGACAAAGACAGCAAGCCGGTCGAGCTGATCGACAACTTCGAGAACGAGTACGCATTCGTCGGCAACAACGAGGGCGTGTTGTTCTTCAAGACTGACCTTGATGCCCCGAAGAAACGGTTAATCGCCATTGACGTCGCCAAACTGGGTCGCGAGAACTGGCGAGAAGTCATTGGGGAAACCGAAAACGCGATGACCTCCATCGGCCTGACCGGCGAGCAATTCGTCTGCCGTTATTTGCAGCACGCCCGCACGCAAGTTCGCATGCACGCGATCGACGGGAAGTTCATTCGCGAAGTCGAATTCCCCGGCATCGGCTCGGCGTCGGGGTTTTCCGGAAAGCGGGACGAGACCGAGACATTCTACTCCTTTTCGAGTTTCGCCACCCCGCCGACGATTTATCGCTACGACATAAAAACCGGCGAAAGCTCGTTGTTCCGTCGTTCGCAGGTGAAGTTCGACGCCGACGCGTTCGAGACGAAACAGGTCTTCTATCACAGCAAAGACGGCACCCGCGTGCCGATGTTCATCGCGCATAAGAAGGGCCTCAAACTCGACGGGAACAACCCCACGTTGTTGTACGGTTACGGCGGGGTCAACATCTCGCTGACGCCCCGCTTCTCGATTAGCCGCCTGGCCTGGATGGAAGCCGGAGGCGTGTTCGCCATGCCCAACCTGCGCGGTGGGGGCGAGTACGGCTCGGAGTGGCATCAAGGCGGGACGAAAACCAACAAGCAAAACGTCTTTGACGACTTCATCGCCGCCGCCGAATGGCTCATCGAGAATCGTTACACGCAATCGAAGAAACTCGCCATCCAAGGCGGCAGCAACGGCGGGTTACTCGTCGGTGCCTGCATGACGCAGCGGCCTGATCTGTTCGGTGCTTGCCTGCCCGCCGTCGGCGTGATGGACATGCTCCGCTTCCACAAATTCACGGCCGGGAGATTCTGGGTTGATGACTACGGATCAGCCGACGACGAGGAACAGTTCAAGGCGATCTTCGCGTACTCGCCTTACCATAACCTGAAAGACGGCACGAAGTATCCACCGACGTTGGTGACGACGGCTGACACTGACGACCGCGTCGTCCCTGGCCACAGCTTCAAATTCGCCGCCCGGTTGCAAGTGGCCCATGCCGGTGAGGCCCCCGTGATGATCCGCATCGAAACCCGCGCCGGCCACGGAGCGGGCAAACCGACGTCGAAGGTCATCGAAGAAATCGCCGACCAGTGGGCGTTTCTGGTGAAGCATTTGGGGATGAAGTAAGCCCGTAAGGCCAAGCAACGAAACATTCCGATTTTGACAGTGCTGGGAGCAAGAGAGAAACTGAAATGAAAACTTTTCGATTTGCGATGTTCGTGACAACGGCTGTCGTCCTAACGCTGATGTCCGATTTACAAACTGTCTCTGCGGCTGAACAACTTCCTGATGGTGTTGTGTTCGAGAAAGACATCGAATACTCAAACTCCGACGGCCATCACCTGCAATTGAACATGGCCCGACCAAAGAACGGGAAAGGCCCCTTCCCAGCAATTGTCTGTATTCACGGCGGCGGATTTCGTGCCGGGTCACGCGAAGGATTCAATCGGCTCTGTATCCAGTTGGCAGAGCACGGGTACGTCGCTGTCACGGTCACTTACCGGTTGGCACCCAAGTACCAGTTCCCGGCAGCCGTGCACGATGTGAAGGCGGCGGTGCGATGGATGCGAGCCAGTGCCGAGAAATATAACATCGATCCAACGCGAATCGGGACGACGGGTGGTTCGGCGGGTGGTCACTTGGCTCAGTTTCTGGGAGTCACCAGGGGCGTGAAGAAATTCGAGGGCGACGGCGGTAACGCCCGACATTCCAGTAGCGTGGATTGCGTTGTCAATTTCTACGGGCCGAGCGATTTCACCAAGTCATACGGAGCCAGCGTTGATGCAGCCGAGGTGTTGCCGTTGTTTCTGGGGGGGAATCTCCAGCAACAGCGACATCGGCACATTGTGTCCAGCCCGTTGTACTGGGTCACGCCGGATGCTGCTCCGACGTTGTGCATCCACGGAACCAAAGACCGTTACGTTGCCCATGAACAAGCGGTTTGGCTGATTGATCGGCTGAAAGCTTCCGATGTCGAAGCGAAGTTGATGACCATCGAGGGGGCCGATCATGGGTTCCGTGGAGCATCCAAGGAACTCAAAGCAGAGATCGAGACTGCACGGATCGCTTTTTTCGACCAACACCTCAAGCGAAAGAAGGCCGTCAGCAAACCGAAGCCGTGAAGATCGTCACTTGCCCGCGTGTGCTCGGGGGCGATAAAAGGTGCCAGGAACCGTTCGTGTCTCCGATAGGATGAGAACGTCAATTCATGCGAATGTTCCTGCCCCTCGAATCGTCGCAGGCATTATTGGTGGGGTTGGGCAGCCGTGCGGGAAGTGCTTGCGGTTGTTGGAGACGTTGATTGGGCAGTTGCGGTCTGAAGACGCACATGGCAATTGACATGCCGCAACGATTGCGCAGTTGTATCGACATCGGTGGCAGGTCGAGTTGTTTCTTCGCTGGCTGAAATGTTTCGGCCATTCCCTCCGCAAACCATGCTCGCCCACACCCCAACCCGGCCACGACACCCCCACACCCCCTCTTAATCTCCCGAGAACTTTCCCGGACAGTATTGGGTGAAACCAGTGGCACGCGGCGAAAGTTGGTAGGATGGCGTTCATCATGCCTGAGTGCTCCAGTTGTTCTGCCAGCGTTGCCGAGTCTTGTAAGTTCTGCCCCGCGTGCGGCGTTGCCGTTTCTGTGGAGCATGAGCCGACGCGGTTGTACGCACAGGGAGAGAACTCACTTTCCAGTAGCCCTTCCGTTCACGGACGATTCCTGCCCGGTGAGAAGGTGGCAGACCGCTACAGGATTGTCTCGCTGGTCGGCAAGGGAGGGATGGGGGAGGTCTATCGGGCAGACGGTCGCGTTGAAGTTCCTGCCGACCGGGTTTGCTGATGATCCTCGGCGGTTGGAGTTGTTTCACACCGAGGTCCGGCTCACGCGACAGGTCAGCCATCCCAATGTGTGTCGGGTGTACGACATCGGCGAAATCGAGGGGCAGACGTTTCTGTCGATGGAGTACGTGGACGGCGAAGATCTTAAGGTGTTGTTGCAGCGGATCGGTCGACTGCCGGCGGATAAGGGTGTCGAGATCGCCCGGCAACTTTGTGCGGGCTTGGCCTCCGCTCATGAATAAGGGCGTGCTGCATCGCGACCTGAAACCGGCCAACGTGATGATCGACGGCAAAGGTCGGGTGCGGATTACCGACTTCGGATTAGCCAAGCTGGCTGAAGACGGGCAAGAGAACGAGGTGGCCGGTACCCCGGCTTACATGGCCCCCGAGCAGTTGGTTCGCGGGGAGTCGTCGGCCCGGACCGACATTTATTCGTTGGGCCTGATTCTCTACGAGCTGTTCACCGGCGAGGCGGCTCACCGACCCGGTTCGATAGCCGAATTGAAGCAATTGCATCAGGATTCGTCGTCGACACGACCCTCAACTTTGGTGGACGGTCTCGACCCGGCCATCGAAACCGTCATTCTGCGCTGTCTGGAAAAAGATCCCGGCGAACGGCCCGTTTCGGTGGCGGCGATCGCCGCGGCTCTTCCCGGTGGAGACCCCTTGGCGGCCGCGTTGGCAGCCGGAGAAACGCCCTCGCCGGAACTCGTTGCCGCTGCGGGGGAAGCGGGTGCTCTCTCTTTGCGGACCGGCATTGCGTGTTTGGCATTGCTGTTGGTTGGTTTGGGGGTTTACCCGTTTCTTTGTTCTTTCCTGCACGCCAAACGGATGGGGCTGACTCCCCAAGCTGAATCACCTTCCGATTTGGATACCCGGGTTCGCACAGTCATCCTCGGACCGTTGGAGTACTGGAACAGAGACGAGAAACCACGCCATTCCCTGCACGGCCTGCAAGTTCTCAAGGGGACCGACACAGCCTCTCGGATGGAGTTCTGGTATCGCCAGTCGAACAAGGCATATCTGACACCCGAGCCTCGACTGATCAGCAACGGTCCTAGAGTTTACGGCCTTTCACCGTCAAACCCGCCGCCGTTTGAAGCGGGCATGGCGAGTGTACGGGTCGATCTGCAAGGCAAACTGCTCGAACTGCTCGTCCCCAACGGGAAGGTCTCGCAAAGCGTCGGCCAACGACATGGCGACGAGGACATCAACCGGTTGTTTGACCAAGCTGGATTGCTATGGAGTGACTTCCAACTCATCAAAGAACCCGCAGAGCGACCTGCCTACTCGACCCCCCCGGCGCATGCGGACGAGGTTTCCCTCTATCGGCCAGAAGATTCGTCTTCGACAACTCGAGTTGTCCTGGTCTGGGACCGCCATCGAATTGTCTACTTCTACGCGGGACCGTTCGTGAAGGGGGGGCTTCCGAAACGTCAATTCGTGGCGTCCAGCGAACCGGCGAAAAGTAAAGACAACGCTCCCAAGAAATTTCTCGATCTGACCGTCTTTGTCTTGGCGTTGATACTGGGATTGCGAAATCTGCGATTGGGGAGAGCCGATCCCGGGGTGCCTTCTGTTATGCGGTTTGGCTGGCAACATTTCACTTGCTGACCTGGATGTTCGCCTTCGACCATCTCACTAGTTTTGCCAGGGAAGTCCTGTTGACAAATCAATTTCGGTTTCACTGGTCAGGAAATGTCTTTCGGCATTGGCTCTACTACCTGGCATTGGAGCCTTATGTCCGCCGGTATTGGCCGAACGTGTTGATCGCCTGGACCCGGGCCACCGATGGCCGCCTTCGCGACCCGTTAATTGGTCGGGAACTGCTGGTGGGATGTGCGGTGGGCGTGGCGGTCACGATTGCGATAGCGGGCATTGACGCGGTGACTTCCATTCGCTTCGCCAAGAATTTGAATGCGAACTCAGCGATTCACCTGGCGGCCCCCGTGTTGTCCACACTGCACCAAGCCCCTGCCTGGGCCGTGTGGTTTCTCGTGCAACTGTTCGCCTTCCGGCTTCTGCTCCGCGACACGCGATTGGCGGTTGTGGCGTTCACGGCCGTCTGGCTGGGTTTGGCACTTTCGGGCGACAAACCACACAACGATCTTTGGACCGTTCTCATCTTTTTCCCGGCGTTCTCGCTGGTCATCACTCGACTCGGCTTGCTAGGCGGAACGGCTTTCTGCTTTGCCTGGATCATGCTGACTTCCATTCTCGTCACCAGTGATCTTACCACCGGTTACGGAAACGGCACCCTCGTTGCGTTGGGAAGCGTGGCGGCCGTCGGATTGTACGGTTTCTACACCAGCACTCTCGCAGGACGACGAAGCCCGGTGGCCATCACTTGATGCAGATGACAAAACAAAGAGACCTGCTCTTTCAGGCCTCGCTTGCGGCAATTAACAGATCTGTATACGTATAGGTTGTGACTTAATTCATCGAGAAAGCAGAACTATGGGCCGTTCGTTTTCAGGTGCCAGACCAGCCGGTCATGCAACGCGGAGAGAGCTTCTGCATGCGGGGGGCCTCGGCACACTGAGTTTTTCCTGTGGGTGGCCGTCCGGTCTTCAGGCGGGTGAAGCGGGTCCGAATCGATTTGGCCAGGCACGTTCGGTCATCATTCTCTCTCTCTACGGCGGGCCTCCCCAGCAGGACACATTTGACCCGAAGCCCGAGGCACCAGATACAATTCGTGGTGAGTTTGATCCGATCGATACCAGTGTTCCTGGGACCCGCATCTGCGAGCATTTACCGCGACTGGCTCAATTGGCTCACCAATACGCCATCGTCCGGAGTGTCGCGCATCCCGATGCGCGACATTACGAAGCACTTTACACTTGCCTGACCGGCTGGCCTTTTCCTCGGCAAAGGTCGGCAGATGGCTCGACTGACCCCAGCGATGCACCGCATCTCGCTGCGGTCATGGGGCTGGTCAAGCCGCCCACTCTTCCGGTGCCTCCCTTTGTTGTTGTCGGCGGAAACCACATCAACGGAATTGGCCAGAACGGTGGATTCCTCGGGTCGGGACACAATCCTCTGATCATCGAAAAGAGTGCCAATGCTCCCGATTTCCGCGTCCCACCGGGAATGACTCTGACAAAAGAAAGATCAGTCGATCGTGTCAGCGGTCGTAGCCAGTTACTTCATCAGATTGAAAATCTGACACGCAAGCTTGAAGGAGACGCGGCGGCAGCCGGTTTTTCGGCTCTACAGAATCGAGCGCTCAAGATGCTGACACGGTCTCCCGTACCAGCCGCGTTCGATATGGAGAGTGAACCCGTTGAGGTTCGCGACCGGTATGGGCGTTTTCCGGTTGGCCAAAACCTGCTGTTGGCTCGCCGACTGGCGGAAGCAGGTGTCCCCGTCATTCATGTCAGCTACGACCCCGCCGCGGGATGGGATTCGCACAGCAACAACTTCAGCGGGTTAAAAAGCCGACAACTTCCCTCTCTCGACCAAAGTGTTTCCGCATTGTTGGAAGATCTACAGCAACGCGGATCGTTGGATCAAACGATGGTGATCGTCTGGGGCGAGTTTGGTAGGACGCCCATCATCAACAAGAAGGCTGGCCGAGATCATTGGCCGTACTGTTATTCGGCGTTGCTGGCAGGTGGGGGAGTTCAAGGTGGAGTGGTTTATGGCGCTTCGGACAAGCATGCCGCATACCCTGCATCGAACCCGGTTGGTCCGTGGGATGTGGGCGCGACAATGTTGCATTGTGCGGGAATCGATCCACGTAGCGAAGTGCTGCATCCTCAACAAAATCGCAACCTTCCCATCTCGCGCGGGAAACCAATACTGCCTTTGCTCTAGTGGTGTAACCACTTCAATTTGACAGGTTGTTGAACTTACCCGCACGCTCGTTGGCGTGCTCGCAGCAAGTTGATCAAGCTGACAAAACAGGATGGACGCAACACTAGCGGTGTCGCTGCTCCCTCTCAAATAGACTCTCGGTGCGAGAAGAATGAACAATGCCTGAAAAGCCTCGAACAGTTTTGAACAACAAAGATGGCTCGACCTTGGTCTACATTGCCCAGGGCGAGTTCATCATGGGGCATACCCAGTTCGGCATCGAGCGTCCTCCACATCGCGTGAAGCTCTCGTCTTTCTGGATCGGACAAACAGAAGTCACCAACGCGGCGTATCGTCAGTTTGTTGAAGAAACAGGGCATACACCGTCAGCCTATGCTGACGACGATGACTTCAACAAAGATGATCAACCGGTTGTCGGTGTGAATTGGGACGAAGCGGTTGCTTTCTGCCAGTGGGCCGGTGGCCGGCTTCCCACCGAGGCGGAGTGGGAGTTTGCAGCACGAGGGACCGACGGTCGGCTTTACCCCTGGGGAAATGATTCGCCCAAACCAACGCGAGCCGTTTATGGACACACGCGTTCCAAAACAGCCACACCCGCCAAGGTTGGTAGCAAGCCGGGCGATCAAAGTCCGTCAGGCGTCTTGGACATGGCGGGGAATGTGTTGGAATGGTGCAGTGATTTTGCTGCCCGTTATCCCACGAATTCGACTGAGCCGATTGTTGATCCACACGGTCCCCCTGACGGAACCGAGCGGATCATGCGGGGAGGTTGCTGGAAGTACCACGAGATTACACTTCGCGCACCGCAGCGACTTTTTACATTGCCGAATTTGCGCAGAAACTACGCCGGTTTCCGCTTGGCACGGGATGCATAACCCTAGTGCGGTGAGGCGTTACCGAGCCCTGCCACTGGCTTCGCCCTATCGCCTTCGGTGATCGCGGCGACCACGCCCTTCCGTTGTCAGGGCGTGCCATCCAACGCGGTCGGACTGTACGGTTTCTACACCAGCACCATCGCAGGACGACGAAGTCCGGTGGCCATCACTTGAAGCCCAGCTCTACCGGGTGGCGGGGGCGCACTGCGAAGCAGAAGCCCCCGAAAAACCGCAACAGGTATTTCCCCGTATCATCTTTGGGAACGCAGAATTACACTTTACTGTCGATTCGTCGTCTGCGTATTGCTTTAACAAGACGGCGCACCACAGGTGGGAATATCAAGTCGATGGAGTATTAGTCGGATAGGCTAAGTCATGGCGTGGGAAGTTCCAGATCATAGAAAGGTCTTTCGCGTGTTCAAGAAGCGTGAAGCCGGGCTTGAGCACACAATCAAGAACGGTCATAGCCGTGAAAAGCAATGGAAGGCCGCTGAGAGACTGCGCGAGGCGAAGTTGAAAATATTCAAATCCCAATTCGATCGAGATTCAGTCCTGCCGGCATCTCTCTATGTTCCTGACGCCAAAGCCAAGGTGTGGGAAGACATGTCGGTCGATGACATCATCATTATGTACACCGAAAAGGGCTCGAATGGCGACGGGGGACAGTGTTGAACGACTCGTGGCACCCGACTAAGCGGTCACCAGGACTACGTCCTTCCGTTGTTAGGGCATGCCACCCAGATTTCGACATCTGACAGAATCGGTTGTCTGTAAGACTTCAATCACGGTAGCATCGTGGGAACCGACTCGCCGCCACAATAGAGGACTATCGAACCGTGACTGCAACTCGAATCCGCTTGATGCTGCTTACCATTCTCTCCCTTGCGATTGGCATTCGATCTTCTGGCCAGAGACTCGTGGCCGGCGAATCGCAACCGACAACCAAGCGCCCGAACGTCCTGTTGATCTACACCGACGACCAGGGTTCGGTCGACTTGAACTGCTACGGCGCGAAGGATCTCGTCACGCCGCATTTGGATGGGCTGGCCAAGCGGGGGGTGCGGTTCACGCAGTTCTACGCGGCGGCCCCGGTTTGTTCGCCCTCGCGAGCCGCCATGCTGACCGGTCGGGTGCCGCAGCGGGCGGGGGTGCCGGGGAATGTTTCTTCTGCCAAAGGGAACGCAGGCATGCCGGCCGAGCAGGTGACGATCGCTGAAATGCTGAAGGCATCCGGCTACACCACTGGGCATGTCGGGAAGTGGCATCT
>Ga0115002_10005809_pt1 | contig 14412 bp, 9 predicted proteins | sample ArcticOcean_MG_C_8_FD_89576 | JGI IMG/M metagenome (GOLD analysis project Ga0115002, IMG submission 89576) | Marine microbial communities from western Arctic Ocean - ArcticOcean_MG_CB11_86 | ecosystem: Environmental > Aquatic > Marine > Oceanic | place: Arctic Ocean: Canada Basin | collected... | reverse complement strand
CGACGTACAAGACGTCACCGTCCGCAGTCACGTGAAGACGGTGATCGACAGCGAGGACTTCGCCGAGAATCTGCTCCAGAAGCTGGCCGAGTACCTCCAGGCCATCAACGAATCGACCGAGCGGATCGTCTCTGGCTAACGCCTTGCCAGGCTTTCATTTGAGGAGGCGAGCCAAGGCATCACACCCCGCGAATTTGGGTTGGATCTGCACAGAATTCTCAAATCCCCCCGTTGTTTCTCGAACACAAGCTGTCCGACGGGGGTTAAAGAAGGACACCGTGCAACGCGCCAGACCCTGAAGGCTTGTCGCACAGCAAGAAGCACGTGCTAGCCGCTGAGAAACTGCCTCAACATGCAGCCGAAGACAAAAACATCACAACCTATTTGAAATTTACATGTTACGATGCGACACTTAACTCAGATTGTCAGCACTTACCAACAGGCAGCCGACCATCTCGCATTCTTTGCAGTTCTTTCTGCAAAAAGTCGCGATTTCCCCCCCCACGACCCGATGAGAAATTGTTGACAGGATCGTCTAGTCCGCTATAATCTAGTTCTCTTCTCCATCCGATGTGTCCTCGGACATCGCAGAACGGCGAAAATGGGTAGACTCATGGCTACGGGCCTATCCGGCAGTAGCACATCCAGCCCGGGATTTCCGTCGCTGTCAGGCGTGGCCTCAGCGCGCGGACCCGAAACCGTCGCCAATCCGGAACGACGTGGTACACCGTCTATTGCCAGCCATTCCAACGGCCCGTCGTCCCAACTCGTCCGCAGCCTGTTTCCTCGCCCGGAAGACGCCAGCGACTCCGATCCCGTCCTCAGCGCCGAGGGATTGCAACTGGCCCACTTCACGATCCAGGAGCGAATTGGAATCGGTGGCATGGGGTCGGTATTCCGCGCCCTGGATACCCGACTCGAACGAATCGTCGCCCTGAAGATTCTGACGCCAAATCAGTCGATGGACGTTGCAGCAGTTCAACGGTTCGAGAACGAAGCGCGGGCAACCGCTCGATTGAACCACGACAATGTCGCGCGGGTGTATTTCATCGGCGAAGACCAAGGTCTGCACTTCATTGCCTACGAGCACGTCATTGGAACGAACATTCGCGATCTGATTCGCCAGTCGGGACGATTCACCCCGGCAGAGGCCGTCAATTACACTTTGCAAGTCGCTTCGGCATTGCAGCATATTTCCCTAGCCGGTGTCGTTCATCGAGACATCAAACCTTCAAATATTATCATCACAGAAAACGGGCGTGCCAAACTTGTCGATCTGGGCTTGGCTCGCAAACAGAACGACGAATCGCAAGACGACCTCACGTTGGCCGGAACAACGTTGGGAACGTTCGACTACATCTCGCCCGAACAAGCGAAGGATCCGCGAAACGTCGATGTCCGCAGTGACATCTACTCGCTGGGCTGCACCCTCTACCACATGCTCACCGGCGAGCCACCTTACCCGGAAGGCACAATCACACAAAAGCTGCTCGACCACCAAGGGAAACAGCCGCCCGACCCGGCCAAAGCAAACCCGCGCGTCCCCTTGGAGTTGTCGGTCATCGTTCGTCGCATGATGGCCAGCGACCCGCGTAAGCGTTACGCCACGCCCGAGCAGCTGATCCGCGAACTCATGCAACTGGCCGGACGACTGGGATTACGCGGAATGAATCCCGAAGGACTGGTCTGGTCGAATCCCGGACGACTCCGAGTCGGATTCCTGGAACGCCATCTCGGCTGGCTGGCGACTGCCGCTGCGTTGCTGCTGATCGTCTTCCTGCTCGGACAATTCCCCGGACTCGGCGACGACAACCCAACGTCGCCTCGTGCCGATTTCCAAGGGAACGCCGGCGACGATGTCCGCATTGCCGCACGCGATGCGGGAACGCAGCCTAACCCCGGCACTGGGGCAGCGGATGATGTCTCCGATGGAGGGGATACGTCACCAACAGTCGATCCCGCCAAGAAAAAACAACCCATTCTCTTTAACAATGACGACCCCGGCATCAGCCCGCTAGTAGGAGCAAAATCGCTCGCCCCCAAGACAGACGGCAGTAAGACACCGGCCGACACAACGACGAAAAAGAAAGAGCCAGGCGAAGGCACTAACGTCTCACCCGGTGATGCCGACCCCAAGGTCGGGCCGCGTCCGCTACCGAAAGAAAAGCAGCCGCCGGTCGGTCCGCCGATTGTCATTGTTTCAACCGACGACAGCGAAGCGAAGTCGTTTCCCACACTCGAAGCCGCCTGCACAGCCGCCAGCGACGGCCAAGTCATCGAGTTACGATTCAACGATCGACGAGTTGAAGATCCGCTACGAATCACCAAGAAGAAGATCACCATTCGCGGAGCCAAGGGGTTTCGTCCACTGATCGAATTCCGGCACAAACAGATTCCGGCCGAGGGCGATCAGATTCGCATGATTACGATCAACGATGGGTCGCTCGACCTCATCAATGTTGATCTCCTCTTGCCGGTTCGCGAGCACATTCTCGTCGATGAAGACAAACTCGACACGTGGGCGGTCATCTCTCTCGAAGGGGCCGATCAGGTCCGCATGCAGGGAGTCACCGTCAGCATCGAAAATCCCGGTAATCGACCGGCGGCAGTGATCGAATTGGTGTCCGGGGCCGACAGCAACCTCGCACGCATGAAGATGATGAAAGACGGCGAGCCGATGGTTCTGCCCAAGGCGGCCATTCGCATCGTCGACAGTTTCATTCGCGGTAGTGGTCATCTCATCGTCACAAAACAAACTTTGCCAGCACGAATCGAACTCTCGAACGTTGCCTGCTCGCTGGATGGATCGGTATTGGCTGTTCTGGGGAATGACGAGATGCCCCCCGAAAATGAGGATCTCGAACTGCAACTCGAGCACGTCACCTGCCTGCTCGGCAAGGGGCTGATCCATATGGACAGCGGCACGCTGCAACGCCAGATGCTTCCGATTGTGGTCTCGGCCCGCAACAACATCTTCGCTGCTGGCACAGCCACCCCGCTGATCGCAATGACCGGCGAGACCGACGCCGAAGACTTCCGCCGCCTGCTACGCCGCTGGAATGGCGAAAAGAACTTCTACGACCAGTTCAAGACTTTCTGGTCGATCACGTCGGACCAGGGAACCAGTGAAATCGACGCTCTCGATTTCGACAACTGGAAACGCGTTTGGGGACCCGACAATGTCGTCGGCTCGCAAAACACCAGCCTGGTTTGGAAGAAGGCGTGGCAAGCGAAGAAGCTCAATTCGATCTCCGCAGCCGAGCTGGTACTCGACGACACGGCCGACGACAATCCCGCAGTCGGTGCGACATCCGACGGCAGCGATGCCGGTGCCGATCTTTCGACGCTGCCCGACTTTCCAACGCCGTCGGCACCGAATCGGAAACTGCCCGCTCCGGCATTTCCGGAAGACGACCTCGACTGAGCTCGCTTGTCGAAGCTCGTTTAACAAAGCACGCCCCGCGTGAACGTAGCGGTCAGTCGAGCAGCTCGCGCATCTCTTCACGCGAGAAACGATTCTGCAATCGCGCACCGAGTTGGGAAACGATCCGAGCAGCCGCCTGCGACCCCAGATGTCCCGCTTGCTGCCAGGAAAGCCCGTTGGTGATGCCGTACAGCACGCCCGCCGCGTACATATCGCCCGCTCCCGTCGTGTCGATCGCGTCGGCCTCCACACCCTCAACCGCAATCGTCTCCCCCTTGTGCATCAGGATGGACCCATTCGGACCCAATGTCAGCGCGACGTTTTCGGCACGCTCGTGAATCCATTGAGCACATTCGATCGCATCATCCAGCCCGGTCAGACTGCGGGCCTCTTCATGATTGCAAAACAGCAGATCGACCGGCCCTTCAATCAATTCCAGGAATTGATCGCGGTTGTCGTGGATCAGAAACGGATCGGAAACGGTGAACGCCACCTTCACGTCGTTCTTCTTGGCCAGTTCGATCACCTTGAGGGCTGCGGCCTTCGTATCGGCTCCATTAAACAGATAGCCTTCCACGTAGACGTACTTCGCTTTTTGAATCTCACTTTCGTCAATGTCATCCGGCGAGAGAGTCGATGAGACCCCCAAGTAGGTCAGCATCGTTCGCTGGGCATCGGGCGTAATCAGCACGACGCACGTTCCTGTCTGCCCTGCCGCCTGGAGAACTTCGATGGCGACGCCCATCTTTCGCATGTCGTCCAGGCAGAAAGTACCCAACGCGTCGGCCCCGACTTTGGCCGCATACGCCGCCTGGCCGCCAAAATCCGCCAAGCCAATGACCGTATTCGCTGACGAGCCACCGGCACACCGATTGACGGGCGAACCATCCAGCTCGCTCAGAACGGCTGCCTGGGTGTTTTCGTCAACGAGTGTCATCACCCCCTTGGTGAATCCGAGCCGCTCGATAATTTCATCGGTCACCTGAGCCTGGACATCGACCAGGGCGTTTCCCACTCCGTATACGTCGTAGCTCATTACGTCTCCCGTCACTCGCTGATACAGTCCAGTAGCACTCCGTTTGATTGTCGCATCACATTACGCATCCCGCGCTGGTTCGTACAGGGCAACCCATCGATTCCTGTCCTCGTTGCAATTCACCAACTGTTGGCTACGATTAGGCAAAAGGATGCTTTCCCGCGCACCGAAAGGACGCCCTGCATGACCAACCGCTCTTCGACCTCGCAATCCGCCAGCTACACTCTGCCCCCATTGGGCGGGAGTTCCTCATCGACACAACAAGGAACGGCCCCCGGCAGCTTCGCCAATTCGCCGCAACTGTTCGCAGGTCGGGCAGGACGCCTTACCTTTTCCTCGCCCGACACGCCCGGCATGCCCACCCCGTCGGATAAAACCGCCTGGGATTTCATGCCGCCGAGTTGGACGTTGCTTCCAGGGTTTGAAGGAAACTACGAGACCGCCGAGGCGTGGCAACCTCCGGCCGATTTCCAGCCAGTCACACAATTGGAGTCTGCACGGCTCGGGATCGTCACGCCCGAAATGACGCGTGTCGCCGAGCGCGAAGCGCACCTGTCGGCTGAACAAATTCGCGATGAAGTCGCCGCCGGCCGCATGATCATTCCAGCCAACAGGGTCCATCTTGGCCACCAACTCGACCCGATGGCCATCGGTCGTGCATCGCTGACGAAGGTCAATGCGAACATGGGCGCCTCGCCGGTCTCCTCGGGGACCGAGGAAGAAATCGAAAAGCTCCAATGGGCTGAGAAGTGGGGCGGCGATACCGTCATGGATCTCTCCACCGGTGGCGACATCGACGGATGCCGTGAGGCGATCCTGAAAAACAGCACGGTCCCCATCGGCACGGTGCCGATTTACTCGATGATTATCGGCCGCCGTCTGGAAGACCTCGACGAAACGGTCATCCTGGAATCGCTCGAACATCAGGCAGCCCAAGGGGTCGACTACTTCACGATTCACGCCGGCGTGCTGAAAGAACATCTATCGTTCGTGAAAGATCGCCTGATTGGTATCGTCAGTCGAGGCGGGGCGTTGCTGGCGAAGTGGATGATCCACCACGATCGTCAGAATATCATGTACGACCTTTGGGACGACATCTGCGACATCATGCAGCGTTACGACGTGAGCTTTTCCATCGGCGACGGCCTGCGTCCAGGCGGCTTGGCCGATGCCACCGATCTTGCGCAATTGGCCGAACTGGAAACACTCGGCGAACTCACCGAACGCGCCTGGAAAAAAGGTGTGCAGGTGATGGTCGAAGGTCCGGGGCATGTCTCGTTCGACCAAGTCGAATACAACATGAAACTGCAACGTCAACTTTGTCATGGTGCGCCGTTCTACGTGTTGGGGCCGCTCGTGACCGACATCTTCCCTGGCTACGACCACATCACCAGCTGCATCGGTGCGACGGCCGCCGCGTATCACGGGGCCAGCATGCTCTGTTACGTCACCCCGAAAGAGCACCTTGGCTTGCCCAAGAAAGACGACGTCAAGCAAGGTTGCATCGCCTACAAAATCGCCGCCCACTCGGCCGACATCGCGCTCGGTATTCCAGGCTCGCGCGACCGTGACGACGAACTGACGAAAGCCCGAGCCGCGCTCAACTGGGAGAAGCACTTCGACCTCAGCTTCGACCCCGACACGGCTCGTGCCTACCACGACGAAGACCTCGACGTCGACACCGACTTCTGTGCCATGTGCGGACACGACTGGTGCAGCGTCCGTATTTCCAAGGAGATCGTCGAATTCATGTCGGGCAAGGATGACGAGTACGCTTGGGACAAAGCCAAGGTCTCCGCTGCGCTCACCCCCGAACAGCAGGAGATTCTTCAGAAACGCGGCGTTCTCAGCCCGGCGGAAGTCCACGAATTGGCCGCCAAAACGCGTGGCGCCATGGGCGGGGATGCGGCGAAAGCCTCCTGTCACAGCGACGAAACCGGCACGGATGCAGCTCAGGGCCTGCAAAACGACCTCGTCTCGCTCGATATCGGCCCGTCCGACACATAACTGCTGCCTTCCCAGAACGCTGCTGCTCCGGGATCAACGCGAAGCAATCCGCTCAACACTCGGCACTCGGCGTTTCTTTTCGCGGTCGGTAGAACACCGCCACCGGCAGGATCACCACGGCCAACGCAGCGAAGATCCAATAGACATCCGCAGGCGGGAGGCCGCTCGTGTTGATCACTTTCACAGCCACCCCGTAGAACGCCGCCGAGAATACAATGCCGATCCAGTTGATCAGGTTCATTGCGCCGATCATGCGCCCCTTCTGATCTTCCGGCGGACGCGACTGCATGAAGACTTGCAAGGGGACCACGAACAGCCCCGCAAAGATGCCCAACGACGTCAACACGCCGCGTGCCGCCCAGTCGGTTGCCGAGCGGGGAGTCAGCAATTCGAGCATCCCTTGCGGTACGGCATTGACCGCTTGTTTGGGTAACTCTTCACCCAGCAAACCGACGCCGATCAACGCCAGGAACGACAGAAACAACCCCCACGCTCCCCACGTCACCAAGTGAAACGCCACGCGTTTGTGCGACGCCTTCCCCGCGAAGAGGCAGCCAACGGCGATTCCCACACCCAAACAGGCCGCCAGCATGCTGGTTCGGCCGTCGCTGTAGTGGAGTCGAATTTTTCCGAACGCATTGACCGCCGGTTGCGAGACCCCTCCCAGAAACCAGACCAGCGACGAGATCAGCAGCACCCCCATCAGCTTGCGATCGGCCCGCAGCATCTTCCACGTGTCGGCATTGATGGCGAGTGAAGACACCCGGAACCGCAACCCAGGATGCGCGACGGACGTCTTGCGGATGAACAACGACGTCAACGTGCCAGCGACTGCGATGCCCATACAAATGCCGCTGACAATCCACAGTTGATCGCCCAGCCATTCCTTGCAGTAACCCGCCAACGCCATGCCGAAGATGATGGCCGTGAAGGTCGTCATCTGGATTACGCCGTTGACCATCGGCAAGTCGCGGTCGCGAAACAGCTCCGGCAGGATTCCATACTTTGACGGCCCGAAGAACGCGCTCTGGGTACTCATCAATCCGAGCACGACGAACAGATAGAACAACTGTCGTTCAGGGTTCCCCGTTCCCAGGAAGAACGCGGTCATTCCCAGCAACATGACCGCGATCTCTCCCACCTTACACAGCACGACGATTCGTCGCTTGCTCGTGCGATCGGCCAGAAACCCCGCGTAACCCGAAAGCAATACGAAGGGAATCGCGAACAACGCCAAGGCGATGTCCTGAAAATCTCGCCCACTTCGAGCCGCGTGATCGACACAGATCAGCAGCACCAACTGCTTGAAAAGATTATCGTTGAACGCACCGAGAAACTGCGTGACCGTCATGCCCAGAAAGGCCCGGTCGCGCGACAGCGACGGCAATTCGGCAGATGTTCCAGTTTCCACGGCAGACATCACAAACCAAATGGGTACGAGTAAGAAATGCTCGGCGACAAAATGAATTGCCAAACCGAATTATCCGTTCCCACCGCATCCGTCAACGTCAACTGCCCCTACCCCGCAATCGGATCGAGTGTTCTCCCGACGGTTGGCCCCTTCTTCCCTCACTGGTACGATAAGGGGCTAAATCCCGTCTCTCTGGTTTCGGAGCTTTCACCATGTGGATACGTCGCGCATTACTGCTCAGCCTGGCCCTCTTCGTCGGCTGCTCAGGCTCCGATTCCGACGGTGACTCCGCGTCGGACAATGGCGGGGCGAAGAAGTATCGCATCGCCGTCATTCCCAAAGGTACTTCGCACGACTTCTGGAAGTCGGTCCATTTCGGAGCGGCCAAGGCGGCGAAGGAGTTGGGAAACGTCGAGATCATCTGGCAAGGGACCGCTGACGAAAAGGACAAGGAAGGCCAGATCAAAATCGTCGACACGTTTATCGGTCAGAAAGTCGACGGCATCTGCCTGGCCCCCATCGACCGCGACGCGTTTGTACCCGTCGTGAGCCGTGCCAAGCAGCGTGGCATTCCGACCGTCATCTACGACAGCGGCCTCAGCGACCTTTCCAGCGTTGTCAGCTACGTCGCCACCGATAATCTAAACGGCGGACGAATGGCGGGTGCGCATCTTGGCAAGCTAATGGAAGGGAAGGGCGGAGTGATCATGCTGCGGTATCAAGCTGGCAGCGAAAGCACAGAGGCACGCGAGGCCGGTTTCCTCGAAGCGATCCGCAAGGCGGGCGATATCAAAGTGCTCTCCGAAAGCCAACGGGTCGATTCCAACGCCGACGTCGCCATGAAGATCTCGGAATCACTGTTGCGGGAACACAAAGGTGTCGGAGGCGTGTTCACCGTTTGCGAACCGAATAACAAGGGCATGCTCTCCGCACTCGAAAACGAAAAGCTCGACGGCAAGGTCAAATTCGTTGCCTTCGACTCCGACCCCCGCATCATCAAGGGTCTTCGCGACGGACAGGTCCACGGTGTTGTCCTGCAAGACCCCGTGCAAATGGGTTATCTCGCCGTCAAGACAATGGTCGCCCATCTCGAAGGCAAGACGGTTGAAAAACGAATTCCGACCGGCGAGAAACTGGCGACCGCCGAGAACCTCGACGACCCGGAAATGAAACGTCTGCTCGCACCGGAACAGTTCGAGGACTGAAGATTTCAGGCCGGCGATTCCAGACCGACGATCAACTTGAAGTGATGATGTCCGAACCACCCGCATCACAAGACACTCGTCGATCGCAAATCGCCGATTCTGGATCGCTGTTGCAAATGCAGGGTATCTCGAAGCGGTTCGGGGCAACCGTTGCACTGGAAGACGTTTCGCTCGATGTTCGCCCCGGCGAGGTGCTCGCGCTCATCGGCGAAAACGGGGCCGGCAAAAGCACGCTGATGAAAATCCTCAGCGGCGCCTACCGTCCCGACGCGGGACACATGCAATTGGCAGACGAGCAATACGCACCGCACGATCCGCAAGCCGCCCGCGCTGCGGGAGTGGCGATGATCTATCAGGAATTGAACCTCGCGCCCGACCTGAGCGTTGAAGACAACATCATGCTCGGGCAGGAAACAACTCGCTACGGTCTGGTGCAGCGATCCCAGCAGCGAACGCGAGTTCTCGAAGCGCTCGAATTGCTCGGGCATCCCGAGTTGCGGCTTGGCACACCTGTGAGCGAATTATCGGTCGCCGCGAGGCAACTCGTCGAGATCGCCCGCGCGCTGGTGATGGACGCCCGATTGATCGTCTTCGACGAACCAACCAGTTCACTCACCCGAGCCGATGTCGAACACCTCTTCGACGTCATTCGCAAGCTCAAAGCCTCGGGAATTGGCATCGTCTACATCAGCCATTTCCTGGAGGAAGTCCGCGAACTCTGCAATCGCTACACCGTGCTCCGCGACGGCCGATCGGTCGGCAGCGGCGATCTGGTAGGAACAAGCGAAGACGAAATCGTCGCGTTGATGGTCGGACGCAACATGGAGGAATTGTTTCCCTCCGTCGCGCACGAACCGGGCGAGGTGCTGCTTTCGGTCACAGAACTCTCCGGCAGGCAAACACCCCACGACGTTTCGCTCGACGTGCGCCGTGGAGAGATTCTTGGAATTGCAGGCCTGGTCGGAGCGGGCCGCACCGAATTATTGCGCTGTCTGTTCGGTCTCGATCCCGTGCAATCCGGTCGCGTGCGTATTGCAACGTTTGAGCCGAAAGCCACGCCATCTTCGCGTATCGAAAGCGGTTTGGGGTTGGTCTCGGAAGATCGCAAAGGGGAAGGGCTGGCCCAAGTCCGATCGATCGCCGACAACCTCACACTTAGTCGACTGACACCGTATGCAAAATTCGGTTTCCTGAATTTGGGCCGACGACGCGAGGCGGTTCGCGAATGGATGAGCCGGCTGCAAATTAAAGCCCGTTCGCCCGAGCAGATGGTCACCGAGCTTTCCGGCGGGAATCAGCAGAAGGTTGCCATTGCACGCGTCCTGCATCAGAATGCCGACGTCCTGCTACTCGACGAACCGACGCGGGGCATCGATGTCGGCACCAAAGCCGAAATCTACCGATTGATGGGCGAAGCCGCCGCGAACGGCAAGGCGATCGTCTTCGTCAGTTCCTATTTTACCGAACTGCTGGCCGTCTGCGATTCGATTGCCGTGATGGCCCGCGGCCGGCTCAGAACCGTCCGACCAGCCGATGAATGGACCGAGGAATCGCTGTTGCAGGCGGCCATCGGTCTCGAAACTGTCTCAACAACTGTCACAACATGAGCACGACGACTCCACCAACATCGATCACCCCAACACCCGGCAGTCGCTTCGCATCGACGCGATTGCTCGGCACGGCCCTTGGTCCGTTTCTCGGGCTACTGCTGGTGTTCGCCCTGTTTTCATTCGCCGACTCGGCTCGCTCGCGGTCGCTCAATAAGGAAGCCAGCTTTGCCTCAATGGCGTCGGCGCAGAAGATTCTGCGTGATGCTTCGCAAGTCGGTGTGGCTGCGTTGGGGATGACGATGATCATCATCGCCGGCGGAATTGATCTCTCCGCCGGTTCCGCCATCGCCCTGTCCGCGACGGTCACTGCGTGGTTTTTTCGAGCAGATTACTCGACCACCGTCGCCATTATGGCCGGTCTTTCCACCGGCTGCGTGTGTGGTTTCGTCAACGGCAGCCTGATCAGCCTGCTACGTGTGGTACCGTTCATCATCACGCTGGGCACCATGACGGTGTACCTGGGCCTGGGAATGGTCCTTTCCAACGACACGCCCATCCGCGCGTTCGGAAAAGCCCCGGACTGGATACTCAACTTGCAAACGCCCTACCCGATTCCCGAGTGGATTCAGGTTTCGACCGGTGTCTGGCTGATGGCCGGCTTGGCGATCGTGGTCGGGTTCCTATTGAAATTCACCGTCTTCGGCCGACACATCTTCGCGATCGGATCCAACGAAGCCACCGCACGATTATGCGGCGTGAACGTGACGTTCGTGCGTATCGCCGTCTATGCGGTGGCCGGGTTTTTCGTCGGCGTGGCCGGGCTGTACCAGTTCGCCATTCTCGCCGGCGAAGGCGATCCCAAAGCGGGGACGGGCAAAGAACTCGAAGTGATTGCAGCCGTCGTCATCGGTGGAGGCAGCCTCAACGGGGGACGCGGATCAGTCTTGGGCACCCTTTCCGGAGCCTGCATCATGGCCGTCATTCTGCACGGCTGCGTCACGCTCGATATTCGAACGTCGTATCAGAAAGTGATCGTCGGCGTGATCATCATCGTCGCCGTCACACTCGATCAAATTCGCCAAAGACGCCTGGCCGCCTGAGCCTACTTGTTCAGCCATCACGATTCTTTTTCTAACCACTAACCACCCATGTCTCCCACCTACAACGACATCCTCGACGCACTTCCCCGCGTTCATTTCGTGGTCAATCCGACCGCACTCATCGAATGGTCTGGGCTGTCGGAGTTGCTTGGTTGCCGGTTCTTCCTGAAGCACGAGAACCATCAACCGGTCGGGGCGTTCAAAGTGCGTGGCGGGGTGAATCTTGTCTCGCAGTTATCGAAAGACGAACGCGCAGCCGGAATTCTTGGTTGCTCGACCGGTAACCACGGGCAATCGTTAGCGTTCGCGGCGAAGCGATTCGACGTAAAATGCACGATCGTCGTCCCCCAAGGAAACAACCCGAGCAAGAACGCCGCGATTCAACGTCTCGGGGCAGAACTCGTTGAAGAAGGCCGTGATTTCGACGAGGCCCGAGAGTATCTGGAAACCGAACTGGCTCCACGGGGTGGCCGATACATTCACTCGGCCAACGAGCCGCAACTGATTGCCGGTGTGGGAACGATGGCCTGCGAGATCTTCGACGAACTTCCTGACCCCGATGCCATTCTGGTTCCCGTCGGACTCGGTAGCGGCGTGTGTGGCACGGCGATTGTTTCCAAAGCTGTCCGCCCCGAAACGGAAATCATCGGCGTGCAGGCCACCGGAGCGGCGGCCATCGTCGAAACGTGGCGAACCGGTAAAAACGTCACCACACCCACCGCCGACACCTGGGCAGAAGGCATGGCCACCCGCGTTCCGGCCGAGACAACCATGACCATCATGCGCGAGTTGATGGACGACGCCCTACTCGTCTCCGACGACGAATTACGCCAAGCCTGTTATCACATTCTCGATCGGACCCACAACCTGGCCGAAGGCGCTGGAGCCGCCACCTTCGCCGCCGCGTTTCAACAGCGAGACCGCTTCGCCGGCAAGACAGTCGTCGGCATCCTCTCCGGCGGCAATCTCGACCTGTCGGAGCTGCCCGCCATCCTCGCATCCGGTAGTTCACCAGAATAATACCAGCCCGAAGCGCGAGCGAGTGGATGAGCCGTTCAGGTCCACTCGCTTGCGCTTCGGACTGGTATCGACCTCACCGTGGTCTACTTCTTCGCCGATGAATGATTGCCCTCGATGTTCAACTTAATGCGATACAACCCTTTGCCGGACGTCACGTAGAGAGTCTTTGCATCATCCCCTTTGCCGAAGCAGCAGTTGGTGGGGAGTTCGGTGGTGGGGATGTAGGCGAGTTCCTTGCCCTTCGAGGTGTAGACGATGATACCGTGCTTCGAGTCAGCTCGGACGGCGGCATAAATGTTGCCTTTCGAGTCGACCGTCATGCCGTCGGTACCGACTTCTTTGCCGAAGTTGACGAGCGTCCGTTTCTTGCCCAGCGAACCGTCGGACTTGATGGGAAAGGCGTTCAGCGTCATCCGGCCGACTTTGGTGTTAGGGTCTTTCTTGGTGACGTCGGTCGAGCCGTTGTTCGTTTCCGCCACGTAAAGAGTTTTGCCGTCGGGAGAAACATTCACACCGTTGGGCTTTTGAATGTCGGTCGTCACGCGGGTCACTTTTCCGTTGGGGTCAACGCGGTAGACGCTCATGTGATCGATCTCGATCGGTTCTTCACCGACGTAACGCGGATCGCTGAAGTAGATCGTGCCATCGGAGAGTACGACGAGATCGTTGGGCGAGTTGAACCGTTTGCCCATGTACTTGCCGGCGATCGGCCGCACTTTGCCGTCGGGTGTAATTTCGCAAACCGCCTGTGCTCCCTTGTGTGCACCGCACGCGGCCAACAGGCGGTCTTTGCCGTCGAACATCAGGCCGTTGCTCTTTTTACTGTCGGCACAATGCACAGTGACTTTGCCGGTTTTCGGATTGAACTTCATGATCCGACCGGGTTTCTCGGCGGAGAACGAAATGTCGCTGAAGTAGATCCCACCATCCGGTGCAACAGCGACGCCTTCGGTGAATTCGCCCTCGTTCCAGATTTCTTCCAGGACCGCCCCCTTGGGAAGAATCTTCTTGCTACCGGACGGCTTGGCGTCTTCCGTGCGGACAGCAACGGCGGCGAACAGAACACAGGTGAAGGCGAGGAAACATTTCATGGTGTCAGCTCCGTAGTGAGAGATTGATCATTTTCTGAGACATGGCCACAGACAGGAATGTCTGTGCTACTGACGGTCGGGGTGATTCTTCAGGAAAGCGGTTGTCATTTCGCGGCGGATGCGAGCACGGATGTTGGGCGTGAGCAGATTCATGTGATCGCGACCGGGGACGATTTCAACGTCGGCGTCGCTGCCGATGTCCTTGAGGGACTTCTTCAAAAGGATCGACGCGCCTTCGAGGTAGAATGTGTCCGAGTCGCCCATAATCACGTGCAGTTTGCCCTTCAACTTGGGGCCAAGCGTTTTCCAGTTGCGTTCGAGGACCAGGCGGATGTCGTACTTCTCCCACGTCTTGGTGACCGCCGTATCGACCTTTCCCGTCTTGCGGTCCCAGATAAGCCGCGGTTTGCCGTCTTTGCCGCGCGGACTGAAGACAGCTTCAAAACTATGCAGTTGCCCGCCGGGTCCGAGCGTCCATTCCATGTCGGCGAAGCCCTGATACCACAGCCGCACCTGCCCGCCGACACGAGCCAGCGGCCGTCGTTTCTTCCCGGCATCGACGTACATG
>Ga0115002_10005808_pt1 | contig 14412 bp, 10 predicted proteins | sample ArcticOcean_MG_C_8_FD_89576 | JGI IMG/M metagenome (GOLD analysis project Ga0115002, IMG submission 89576) | Marine microbial communities from western Arctic Ocean - ArcticOcean_MG_CB11_86 | ecosystem: Environmental > Aquatic > Marine > Oceanic | place: Arctic Ocean: Canada Basin | collected... | reverse complement strand
GGTTCCGGCTCCTCAACGTGCCCTCGGGGGACGTCGTGGTGCGCATCGAGAAAGACGGATACATCACCTTCGTGGAGACGATCGAGATCGCTTCGATGGAGGCGTCGCTGATCCACTTCCACCTCCACCAGCTGTCGGATGTCCTCGATCAGCTCCTGGTCGAGGTCCCGCGACTCGACGATCGGGGTCGTGGGCACACGGAGGCGACAATCAGTGGCACCGGCGCAATTCAACGCACCGCTGCAGACCTCCTGCTCACGGGCGTTCCAGGCCTCACGGCCGGACCTCCGCAGGGCGGAGTAGGCGTCGGGGTGAGTATTCGATTCAGAGGTGTGAACTCGCTCGTTCTGAGCGCAGAACCCCAGATCTACCTCGACGGAGTCAGGATCGACGCCGGAGGACAAGACGGGGCGATGTTGACGCTCGATCAGATCCCGGCCGCCTCCGTGACGCGGATCCGAGTGCTGCGCGGACCCGCGTCTACATCTCGGTTCCCCACCGCCGCCGCAGGCGTCATCCTGGTCGAAACGATGGGGCCTTCGAGGTAGACGACAACAAGGCTCAGTTCCCCCCTCGATCGCCCCCCACCGGACGGTCATCGTCCTGGAGCATATCCGCGTCTATCCACGGATACGGCCCGTATGGGCGCGCCGTCGGCCAGACCTCGTCCAGTGTGTCAGCCTCATAAAGGGTCCCGGCCTTCATCACGAATCGGATGTCGGCAGTATTTCGAATGTCGTCGAGGGGGTTCGTGTTCAGGACCACCAGATCGGCCAGCTTCCCGACCTCGATCGAGCCGATGTCCTGTTGCATGCCCAAGTAGCGGGCGCCGTGCATCGTCGCGACCTCCAACGTCCCCATTGGGCTCATGGCGGTCGCGACCATCCACATCTCCCAGTGGGAACCAATGCCGTGGTGCTGCCCATGTGAGCCGATCGCACCGAAGCCACCGTACTCGATGACATCGGCCATGCCCATCGCGATGAACGGGTAGGTGTAGTCGGTCTCGGGCCGAAGTGTGCGACGACGAGTGGGCGGAATCAGATGCCGCCAGGGCAGCCACCGGCGTTGCTTCGAGTCCCTCCACTGATCCTCGGCCTGCCAGAAGTACTCTTCGCTCCACGCCGACGCGCCACCCACCACGAAGGTGGGTGAGTATACGGCCCCGGCGCGTCCGAAAAACTCAGCGGCATCGCGGTACAGGGGCACGTAGCTCATCGGGTGCTCCCACCCGGTCTGACCGTCAAGCGTCGTGCCGACGTTGTACGCGAGGTCCGCGCCTTCGCCAGTCACCATCACGTTGCGAGAGCGTGCCACGTCCGAAATCCACTGTCTCTGGGCACGCCGGGGCTGGCCGTACTGCTTGATGGCTATGGCTCCCCAATCGACGAGCCTGTTGATCTCGTGTTCGGCATCCTCGTAACTGGCGATCTCATTCGAGCGAGCTCGGTCGCCTGCTGACATGTTCTCGCCCGTGCTAAACACGCGCGGACCAACCATGAGGCCCGCCTCGATCATCTCGGCCTCCGGAAACACCGCCGCGGACCAACCGATCGGGTCCATCGTGGTGGTGACGCCATAGGCCAGGTAGACCGCCGCCTCGAAGTTTCTCCTCGGTAGGATTCCAGAGTGCTCCCGGTGGTGGTGCGCGTGCGGATCCACGATCCCTGGCATGACGGTGGTCCCCGTTGCGTCCACGATCCGGTCGGCGCCCTCCGTGTCGCACACCCCGACGCACGCGATCCGGCCCGCTCGAACGACGACCGTGCCACCCTCGATCACGTCACCTTCGTTCATGGGCAGGATACGCGCTCCCGTAATCGCAATCGTACCAACGGGGATCGCCCTCGGCACACGGAGGTCGATCTGGGCGGTATCCGTACGTTGGCTGCCGGTATCGTAGAGGTAGTAACGGACCCCGCTTCCGAACTCGAGCGTATTCGCATCCCGCCACCGCGGGTACAGCCCTCCCTCGAGGGTCAGGCGTCGCACGTCCGCGTCCCCGCGCTTGTCGATGCGCCTGGGCGGCGTGCCACTGGCCGACACCTCGGGCATCGGCGCGATGTAGACGTTGAGCCCCTCGGCAAAGGCCACCCACTGGCCATCCGGCGACGGAACGATTTCGTCAGCGAACGGGAGCACGACGTGAACGCGCCGGTCCGTACCGTCCGGGCGCACCGAGACGAGTGCGGTGCCACGACGAGACGAGTCGGGCGGTGCTTCGTCCGGGTAGTAGACGCGGCCTTCCGCACCGAACGAGGCCCGCACGATCTGCCTGCGTCCGCCAGCCTGCGCACCCCCATCGTGCCGTGTGCTCACGCGAGCGATGACGCCCGTCTCGCCGCCATCCAGCGGAACGGAAACCACTTCGTACCACGAGTTGTTGGCCCAGCTACGCCCACGCGCCGTGGCACCAGAGCCGCGGGTGACAATGAGCGAGCGCCCGTCGGGGGCCCACACAGGATTCACATACTCTCCCGCGTCCGCGCTCAGTCGCTCGGGTGTTCCCCCATCAACTGGGATTCTCCAAAGGTGACCGCGCTCGAAGTCGTCCCAGGTCGTGAAGGCAATCGAGCGGCCGTCCGGAGACCACGCTCCGGAGTACTGCAAGGGATCGAAGGACTCCGGCGTCAGGCGCCGCGGCTCACCATCCGGCAGGTCCATGACCCAGAGTCTGCCCACCGCCTGGAAGAGAAGGCGCCGCCCATCGGGCGACGCGGTCTGCCAACGCGTGAACCGCACCTGGACCGGACCGTCCGAGAGCCGCTGTACGCCCCTCACCTGTTCGGAGACCGTCCTCCGCACGCGTGCTACGTGGGGGACTGTTTGCACCGTCCTCTCTGCAATATTCAGACGCCTGAGCTTTCCACCCTGCGCGATCACGATCTCGCTGCCGTCCTCGCTCCACGAATAACCCGGCAACACGCGTAGCGTCTTGATGGCCTCTGCCATGTCGAACTCGATGGGATCCATCACGATGCGCTCGGCTCCGGACCGTAGGTCGCGCACGAAGAGCGCGGTGCGAGGACCGATCTGGTGTCCCCTGTAGGAAATCGTGCCATCCGGAATGCGCCGCGCGAACGCGAGCCAGCGACCATCGGGGGAAACCTCCGGAGCGATCGCTCCACCGCTCGAGCCCCGGTACTGCGCCTGGTCCGTCCCCGTGGTAACCTCAGATATGCGGCCGGTCGCGAGCTCGAGGCGGCGAAGCTGATACCTCCCCTTCACCATGTCGGCAGGGCCGACTGCGAGGTGGTAGTAGAGGTAGCGTCCGTCGCGGGAGAGCGATGGCCATGCGGCCCCACGCTGGCTGGCACCCAGAAGCTCACGCGCCGACCCTCCGTCGACGTTGTACATCCAGATCCCGCTGCTCCGCTCCGATCCCGCCATCGCCTGCTGCCGAACCACCACGGCCCGACCATCCGACGTCCATGTAGGTTCGACGACCCGGGTGTCGAGATCGAGAAACACGGGACGAGGATCCGAGCCATCAGCATTCATCACCCAGGGATTGTTCTGACCCGCCCGGTCCGAGACGAATACGATCTGGGAACCGTCCGGCGAGTACTGTGGGTGGTAGTTCGTAGCCACGCCACTCGATTGAGTGAGCGCCTCCGCCGATCCCCCCGCAGAGGGCATGCGGTACACGTGCCCGAGCAGGTCGAACACGACCCAACCGCCGTCCGGGGACACGTCCACGGACATCCAAGTCCCCTGGTCGGTCGTGAAGTCGACCTCACGGACGCTGCCGCGAGTTTGGGTCACGCTCCAGGTGGAATCCGCAGCTTGGGCCGCCACGTCCGCACCTTGGGTCGAGGACTGTCGAGCGTCGACATCTTCGGCCGCGAGAGGTGCTCGCAGGAGGAGCGCGAGCATGAGCGCCGCCGCTACGATTCGATTCAAGAAGCCTTCCGCGCGAGCTGCGTACATGCTGAGCCCCATATGGATTGAGTCGTACTGGGCCGGTCGGGCCTCCGATTGCATCGGCAATCGAGCGTCCGTAGTATGGCGAACTGCAGTGGCAAACTACTCGCGGCATCGAGCCGCGCCATATCCAGAGGGCCTATCATGAAGAGATCCTTCACCGCGATTCTGGCCGGCGGCCTGCTCGCTGCGACCCCGCTCACCAGCGCGGCGCAAACCCACACCCCCATCCTCGACGTGATGGGCGAAGAGATTGTCGCGACGTTCTCGATCGTCGCACTAGATCCCGCGACAGGCGAAGTCGGCGTGGCCGTGCAGTCCCGAGCATTTCGCGCGGCGGCGATCGTCACATACGCGAAGGCGGGAGTCGGCGCGATCGCCACCCAGGCCTCGGCCAACCAGTCGTACGGGCCCGAGGGCCTCGCGCTCCTGGAGCAGGGCCGTTCTCCCGAGCAGGTCGTGCAACAGCTCACCGGCGCTGATCCGGGACGAGACCGGAGACAGCTCGCGGTCATCGACGTGGGCGGGCGCGTCAAGGCGTATACGGGATCAGGCACGAGCGACTGGGCAGGCCACATCGAGGGCGAGAACTACTCGGTTCAGGGCAACATCCTTGCTGGGGAAGCGGTCGTACGTGAGATGGCGCGGGCGTTCGAAGGGACGGAAGGCGTGCTCGCCGAGCGTATGATGGCCGCGCTGGACGCCGGCCAGGCCGCGGGCGGAGATGCTCGCGGCAAACAGTCCGGAGGGATCCTGATCGTCAAGCCGATCGGGGATTCCGGCCGTACAACCGACCGTTGGATCGACGTGCGAGTCGACGACCACCCGACGCCCTTCGTCGAGATCCGCCGTCTGATGAACATGTCAGTCTCCCGTAACCAATCGAGACTGGCGACTGAGCTGGCGCAGGAGGGAAAGATGGCCGAAGCACTTCGAGCAGCACGGAAAGCCGTGGCGCTAGCCCCGGAGAGCGATCGTTATCTGTTTGGGCTCGCCGAGATGTACGCGCGCGCGGGCAGCAACCCGAGTGCGTTGGTTACACTCACCCTCGCAATCGATCGAAATGTTGACTACAAGGAGCGAGCGGCCGACAGCGATGCGTTCGCGGGTTTGCGGGGCGACGCCGAGTTCCAGGCGCTAGTTAGCGGGGGACGGTAGGCCAGCGGCAGCACCATGAGTGGGAAAGCCGTGGGGACTCTAATGACAAGACCGTTGGGCATCGCGAGCGTTCTGGCCCTCGCTGTTTTATTCGCCTGCGACTCCCCTGTCGAGCTCATCCCACCATGGGAAACGAGGGTCGAGGGGCTCGTGCTGGAGTACACCGACAGCACCCGCACCGCCACCATTCCGGTTCCGGGCGCGAGAGTCTCCCTGTTCCTTGCCGAAGGGGCGGAGGACTTCTGCGGCGCGGTTCTTTGCGATATCCAGTTTCCCGAAGAAACCACTACGAACGGTTTGGGTGGCTTTGTCTTCAGGCTCATCGACCCGGCCGCCTGCTACGTGAGCGTCCGGGCAGACCTCACCCGGGGTTCCTCACTCGACGGAACCGAGATCAGACTGACCGCAGAAGCACCGCGCGTGGCGCCGGCCTGTCAGGAAGGCCGGACAGAGGGCCCGACGCTGATTGTGGAGCGTGCCCCGCAGCTATGACACCGGGCGCCCCTTCGGCTCCAGCTTGACCGACCAAAGTCCGCTGCTGATGTCCGAAAAGAACACGTGCCCCTTGTATGGGATCACGCCCCATGCAGCCGGCGCATTGTGGATCCACGCCTGCGGGTCGTTGGCCTTGTGTACCGCGATCTCCCGCCCCTGCGTGTAGAGGTTGCCCATCAGCTCGACGGACACATCGACCAACCTCATACCCCCCTCGTAGTAGGCCTGATAGAGGACGTCGTCTTCCACCCAGATGTTGTGGGTTCCGTACTCCGTGACCTCGTAGCGGGCGATCATCTCCGGGTTCTCCGGATCCGTGAGGTCCAGTACCTGGATGTATCCAGACGTGACCCTGGGGTAGCCACCGCGTCCCGTCTCGGGATCGAAGGCCATTCGCACATCGGGACCGTTCCCCTGCCACGCCTTCCCGCGACGATTGGTGATCTCGTCACCCACGAAGAGCAGCAGCTTGCCCGTGGACTCAGACCTGTAGGGGAAGACCGCGTGCGTAGCGTCGCTGGGAAGCTTGTAGGAGGTGATCAACTGCGGGTTCTCGATCGAGCCTCCCCAACGGCCGTTCCCGACGTCCACCATGACCACTCCTGAGCCCCATTCGGCTGAGTAGGCGATCCCGTCGTTGACCCACACGTCGTGGATGCGGCTGTTCGGATGGTCGTACTCGCTGACGTAGGTGGGATTCTCGATGTCCGTCATGTCCAGGATGATGTACTTGTCTCCACCTGATAGAGCGAAGAGATAGTCGTCCATCGCGAATACGTTGTGCACGCCCCCAGTGAGGCCCTCGTCATAGATCGATGCGATGGTCGGGTGGGCGGGGTCTGCAAGGTCCAGAATGACGATTCCGTTGCGCCGGTTCGATGCGCCTTCTCGAGAGATGACCCCGTAGCGCCCATCGGGTGAAGTCTTGACGTCGTTCACGGACCGAGCGTCCACCTGAATGGAGTCGGTCTTGAAGATGTTAGCCGGATTCGTCACGTCCCAGACGAAGGCGTGACTCTCGGCTTGTCTCGCGCCCGTCATGGCATAATCACGGCCGTCCACACCCTCGAAGACCCACAGGTCGCTCGTATAGTGAGTCGTCTGCCGGCCCTGGCCTACGACATTGACCTGCTGGACGACATCGCGCTGCGTCACCGTGAAGCGTCGTGTCGTGGAGAATCCTCCAGCGCTGGCCATGACCGTGTAGATGCCGGGCACATCCGCGACCATCCGCCCTTCGTCGATCTGTCCGGGCGCCGCAGGTGCAATGATGCCTTCCGCTCCGCGGAACGCGAGCGTCCAAGTCACAGGGATGTCGGTCAGCGTCTGGCCGCTGGAGCCGGTCGCCCGGAGCTCGAATTCTTGTACATCCCCCGTACGCACCTCTTCCAGCCCCCCAACAATCTCCAAGGAGGCTGCGGGAAATGGCGTGACTACGTATGCCATGTCAGCCGACACACCCTCCACGTTTGCCGCAATGGTCAAGGACCCCTCCGAGACCCCCGTGACGTATCCGTACCGGTCGACCGTGGCGACCGAGGCGGCCCCACTCGTCCAGCGGACCTCCGCCGCCGGGCGGGTCGTGCCATCGGCGTGGAAGGCAGTGGCCGTGTGCAACATCGTCGTGCCCGTGAAAAGCTGCTCGTGCGTCGACGCGATTTCCACGCGCGAGATCGATGGCCATTCCACAGTGACCGGGATGGTGAGCTGCACCGGCTCCCGTCCAGCATCGGCCGGGAGCGCCACGGAGGCAAAGATCTCGAACTCCCCCGCCGCGAGGCCGAACACTCGGCCGTCCTCGAACGTGACGCCTTCCCGGGCTCCGGTGATCCTGATCGGGGCCTCGACGACCCCACCGGAGGCATCGTATGCGGTGATCGTGAGAGGTACGGACTCACCACGCGTGACCACGAGATCGCTCGAGGACGCTGCGAGACGCGTCACCTGGAGCGCCGCACCGGAGTCCTGGGCGTGTAACGCGGCCGCACCCGACGTGAGCAAAAGGACGACAAACGTAGACGACGACACCGCACGAGCGAGCTTGATCACCGGGCACTCCGACTTGAGGACATCAGGCCCACAAAGTAGGGCGAGTCAGACGGCAGCGCATGTCGCCTTGCGGGACAGGCACATCCCACACCTCTTAACGGGGGACGGGGCTCGTTCCCGAGCATCGGGCACACAGCCCCGAGAGGTCGAGCTCGCAAGAAACCACACGTGAACTCTCTGACAAAGCGGGACGTCGTGATATCAACAACGCTGCAGCACCCCAAGCCCCGAGCGGCCAGGTTAGCGATGGCCGGCTCGTGCGCCCTTGCCATCGCTTGCTCTCCCGCCCCCGACGGGCCGCCTCAGGCCGAGGCCCTACCTCAGCCCGACGGCCTGCCGAGCGGCTCGTACGAAGACTTCACGCCGGAACAGCTGGTGCGCGCGTTCGACCTCCGGGAAAGTGAAGTGCCCGCACGGGACATGCCGGGCTGGGCTCCACCCACCAAGGTTGTGGTCGTGCTACCCGAGGAGTGGGACGTCCGTGACGAGCGCATTGCCTTTCTACAGGCCGTCGCGCCGGGGGTCGAACTCATCCCCGTGAGGGATCAGCGCGATGCAGTGGAGCGCGGCGTCCTGGCCGATGCACAGGTGGTCATGGGCCTCGGGTGCAGCGCGGGCACAGTAGCTGTGATCGGACCGGAGACCCGCTGGATCCAGTCTGGTAGCGTAGGGGTCGATGGATGCTTCACCAACGGCGACGAGGCGCCGGAGACCAATGCGTTCCTGCAGGAGAACAACATTCTCGCGACGTCCATCCGCAGCATGACCGCGCCGGCTAGTGCCCAGCACTCTCTTACGATCATCCTATCGCTGATCGGCGGCATGGACATCCACCGCGACCGGCAGAGAGATCACGTGTGGGGGCGGACCACTACCGACGTGGTGAAGGACGCGAACCTCGACCGGGAGTTCCAAGACAACACACTCCTGCTCGTCGGCCTGGGCAGCATCGGGACCGAGGTGGGTCGCCTCGCGCACGCGCTGGGGATGAGGGTGATCGCAACGCGCAATACGCGCACGCCAGGGCCCGACTTTGTGGAGTATGTCGGACTGTCGGACGAGATGTACACACTCGCGGGCGAAGCCGATGTCGTGTTCGCAGCGGTACCCATGACGCCCGCTACGGAGGGCATGTTCGACGCCAGGTTCTTCGACTCGATGAAGGAGACCGCCTACTTCGTCAGCGTCGTGCGCACACCGGTCATCAACTGGGACGACCTGAAAGCGGCCCTCGCCTCACGAGCGATCGCGGGATATGGCACGGACGACATGCCTCAGGGGGATTTCGAACTCTGGGACATGCCGCGCGTCGTCATGACGCCGCATGTGTCGGACTACTCGAACCGATATCGCGACAACCAGTTTCTTCTGTATCGTGAGAACCTGCGCCGCTACATCGCGGGAGAGCGAATGCTGAACGTGGTGGACCTCAACCGGGGGTACTGATTCGATCAGCGATGCGCCGTCTGGACCTCACGGATGTCGGCCAGCGACTCCAAGAACGCGTTGAGCACCTCGGGATCGAAGTGGCTCCCGTCGATCTTTCGCATCATCTCGAGGGCGTGGTCCTTCGAGATCGCAGGGCGGTAGGGGCGGTCCATGGTGATCGCATCATAGACGTCCACAACCGCACAGATCCGGGCCTCCAGCGGAATTAGGTCTCCAGCGATACCGTTTGGGTATCCGCTGCCGTCCCATTTCTCGTGGTGGGCCAGCGCAATCTTCTCGCCCATCTGCATTACGGGCGACGTGGATTGAGTCAGGATCTGGGCACCCATCGCCGCATGCGAGCGCATGATGACCCACTCGTCGTCGTCGAGCGGGCCCGGCTTCAACAGCAAGTGATCTGGAATCCCGATCTTGCCCACATCGTGGAGTTGCGCCGCGTGCCGGATGGTCTCCACTTCTCCCGGCGAGAGGCCGATCTTCGCCGCCACGATCTCCGAGCAGAGCCCAACCCGCTCAATATGACTGGCTGTGGCATGGTCCCTGTATTCGGCGGCGATGGTGAGCCGGCGGATCGTGTCGAGGTGGCCTTCATAGATGAGCCGTTTCGCCTCGCTCGTTTCTTCGAGGGCGTGTCTCAGCGCCTTCGTCTTTCGCTCGACCGAGCGCTCCAGCTCAGACTTGTGCTCCGCGAGGCGATCGTGGGCCGCCTTGAAATCCAGAAGCCAGCGTGCCCGCAGTCCGAGCTCCTGCGGGTCGAGGGGCTTGGTGACGAAGTCGTTGATGCCGACTTCCAACGCGCGCCGCCGATCCTCGGGTTTGGTCAGGCCCGTGGCCATCACGATCGGCACATAGGAGTACTCGGGCATGCTACGAATCCGCCGTGCGACCTCGAATCCGTCCATGCCGGGCATCTTCCCGTCGAGCAGAATCATGTCGATATCGAGAGGTAGCTTTTCGAGCGTCTCGATCCCGTCCGCCGCCGTCTCCACGTCGTACCCAAGTGCCTTGATGTAGCTCGCGTGCAGGACGAGGAAGTCTGGCTCGTCGTCGACGACCAGGATTCTGTAGGGCGGTCGATCAATCATGTAGTTCCAATCTCAGACAGGCCTCGACTCAGTGCCGCGTTCAATCGATCGACTGCGGTCGCGCTCATGTACGGTCCTCGTGAATATCAGCCACCTACGATCCCCTCGGTCGCACTAGCGCCCTCGGTCAGCCACCTCGGATACCAACGGAAGACGTTTCCGGTCAGGCTACCGATAAATATATCTCCATTCTGGGCGACGTCGATCCAGTGTCCAGGGCTTTCCATCGAGCCGAGGATGCGACCCGACTCGGGATCGACTCGCATGATGCGGCCCGCGAGCGTGTCGTACGTGAGTGTTTCGATATTGTTGCGGTGGGTGATGATCCACAGCTCGTCGTCGGGCGTCATGGATAGGTTCTGCGTCGTGCCCAGGTGGGTCCACTCTCGCAGGTACTCGCCGTCGGCGTCGAAGATCTGGATGCGGTTGTTCTCTCGGTCGCTCACATAGACGGTGCCCCGCGAGTCGACCGCAATCGAGTGCACCAGGTGGAACTCACTCTGGCCGGTGCCAGGGGTCCCCCACTCGCCCTTGTACGTACCGTCGGAGGAGAAGCGCACAACCCTCGAGTTCGCGTAACCATCAGCCACGTAGAAGTCACCAGACGGCGAGAACGCGATGTCCGCTGGACGGTTGAACAGATCGGGCGTGGTGCCGGGCACGTCCTTCGTGCCGAGCTGGAGAAGGAGTTCGCCCTGCTTACTGAACTTCATCACCCGGTGATCGCCGTTGTCGGTAACCCACACGTTGTCGTCGGCGTCGACGCGGATCGCGTGCGGGTTCGTGAACATGCCCGCGCCCCAGCTACGCAGCATCCGCGTGCCCATCGCGTCGAAGACGACGATCGGATCGGCCTCGCTGCCCCGGTGGAAGACGTAGACCTCCCCCTGCGAATCGGTGGCGACTGCGGAGACCCGACCGAATCTCCACCCCGCGGGCATCGCATTGCTCGGCCGTTTATCGTCGAGCTCGTCGCCGAAGCGAATCTGCACCCTGTATTCCATGCGAGCACCCTGTATTCCATGCGAGCACCCTCGTGCGGGTACCAGCCGTCGTCCTTGACTGCTGCGTCCGACGCATCAGCCGAGGCCGCCCCGGCCTCGTCGATTTCGGCGCAGGCAGTCATGGCACCGGATAAACCGCAGCCCAGGACAATCACACTCCAGCGTCGCCGTATTCTCATGGTAGTAGTCTTCCCGCTGTCGTGTCCCGGAGATCCAAGTGGGTGATGGAGTCACCTAGTGGCGGCGCAACCTCTCCCTCGACCGGCTCCAGCCGAACGATGGGGGTCAGGGCTCCGTCCGCATCTTCGAGCGCGAGGTAGATCAATCCATCCGGACCCTCACGCACGTCTCGTATACGGCCGAGCTGTTCGTGCAGGAGCGTCTCTGCTCCGACCGCGTGCTGGCCGATGACCGTGACACGAACGAGCCGCTCTCCCGCCATGCCCCCGACCAAGGCGTTGCCCCGCCACCAAGGGAAGCGATCGCCAGAATAGATGACCATGCCCGAGGTCCCGATCGACGGGGTCCAAACGAAGCGTGGGGCTTCCATCCAAGGAAGGTTTTCGTCCGCTGTGAAGACCGAGCCGTCGTAGTTGATACCATGGGAGGCGACCGGCCAGCCGTAGTTCCGGCCAGGCACGACGAGGTTCAACTCATCTCCACCCCGCGGACCGTGCTCGTTCGACCAGACGGCGCCCGAGCCGGGATCGATCGCCAGTCCCTGCATGTTGCGATGCCCGTAACTCCAAATCTCCGGAAGGGCCGTGGGGTGGCCGACGAACGGGTTGTCCGACGGCACCCTTCCGTCATCGTGCAAGCGCACGATCGTGCCCATGTGGTTGGTGAGATCCTGCGAGGGGTGGTCCGCGAGCAGGTTGGGCGCCGCCTGCCGGTCGCCGACTGCAACATAGAGGTGCCCCTCGAGGTCGAAGGTCATCCGCCCCGAGAAGTGGTTGTTGTTTCCATGCCAGGCGACGGACTCGAAGATCTCCTCGACACCGACGACGCGGTCACCCTCGAATCGGCCTCGCACCACTGTCGTCGTGCCCATCGAGCCGTTCGTGTTCGGCTTGCCATAGCTCAGGTAGAGCAACCGATTCTGCGCGAAGTCTGGATGAGGGAGAACGTCCATAAAGCCGCCCTGCCCGCGTTCACGATACACGGCGGGAAACCCAGGGATGGGACTCGGGTCCAGCACTCCGTCACGAACGATGCGAAGCCGACCCGGGCGCTCCACGACGAGTAGCTCACCCGTCGGCAGCCACGCCATCGACCACGGATACTCGAGGTCTTCCACGACGGTGACGACCCGGAAGCGATGCCGCGCGGACTCATAGACTCCGGTGGAGTCCGGTTCCTGGCTGGGGATTTGTGCTTCCGCGGACGAAGCTGCGGTGAGCAGGAGAAGGCCGACGGTGAGGACGCGCAGTGTGTGCATGATCATCCCTCGGGGTTGGCTCGCCGCCAATTCAGTCCAAGGACCGCGCCGCAGTCACCGCCGACTTCAGACCCTGAGAGCTCGTCCCGGCCCGTCATGCTCGTCTCGCCTCTGGACCAGCCGACGGTCCAGCGGCCAAGGGGTTCTTCCGGGTCGTCTGGCCTCAAGAGCCTGACGGTGCGCGATACGGTCACCGTCGCATTGGCGTCCTCCACGTACGTCAGGCTCACTACGCAGTCCAACCGAACCGGAGCCGTCTCGTCTAGGGTCAAGCCAATATCGAGCAGCTCGAGTGCGAAGGAGCTCTCGAGGTCGCGTTCAAATTCCGAAAGGGTTGTGCCGCCGCGCATCGTCACTGCCATGTCCCACTGCACGATCGTGCGCGCCTTCAGCTCCGTGAGGCCGCTCAGCGCGAGATACTGGTCTTCGTGATCGAAACGCTGCCCGTGGGCGTTTGCAGAGAAAAGCACGCTCGTCAGCAACATGATCAGTAGGGTGCGAGTGATGTCGGGCATGGTCTTGGGCGGTGGACGGGATTGCTCGTGCGAGCAAGATGCTGCCAGGGTCCTCCAAACGCGAGCGGATGCCGCCTATCCGCCCTAAGTTGCCATCCGGATCCAAAGTGCACACTGAGAGCCATATCACTATAGGAGGTCTTATGCGACGGTCTGCCTGTCTACTGCTCCTGGTCGTGCCGCTTGCCGCCTTCGCGCAGAAACCCACACACCCGCTCGACGAACTCACCGCCGCAGAGTATTGGACCGCCTACGAAACCCTCAGCGCGCATTGACTTGTTCAGAGTTTCCCTAGCGCACCTACCCACAGGGTTCTGCGCGTCGGATGGCACACTCCACCGAAGATGCCGAAGTCTTGCTAGCACGATGCTAGCGCACCTACCGACAGTGTTCTGCGCGTCCTGAGAGTTGCGGGTCTGAGTGGGACTGGGCAGAATGAAGGCATGAAGAAAACAGTTGCGTTCAGTGCCCTGTTGTTTTCACTGTTGTTGTGGAGTTGTGGGGGAGACAGTACCCCAACCGCGCCAACGCCAACGCCTGTACCGACCTCGATCACCCTTTCGGTGACCAGCCTTAGCTTCACCTCGCTGGGCGCGACATCCCAACTATCCGCCACGGTCAAAGACCAGAACGGCACGACGATGGCGAGTGCGGCGGTGACGTGGGCTACGTCGGACGAAGCAGTCGCGACGGTATCGTCTGCTGGACTCGTGACCGCAGTCGCTGACGGTACGGCAACCATCACTGCTACCTCAGGGTCGCTGAACGCAACATCAGCCATCACGGTCGCTCAGGTCGCATCGACCATCGAAGTGTCACCGAGCACGAGCATTTTATCTTCCCTTGCTACCGTGGTGTTGAGGGCTACAGTGAAGGACGCAGGTGGAACCGCGATCTCGGGTGCCACAGTCACGTGGGCGACATCGGACGCTGCGGTCGCGACGGTATCATCCACCGGCCTCGTGACTGCGGTAGCAGATGGCACGGCTATGATCACTGCGACGAGTGGCTCGGCCAGTGCGACAGCGAGCGTGACAGTGGCTCAGCCGTTCCACCTCGCAGCGAACGGTGTGACGGTCATGTGCCCGTCTGCCACTGTGGGCGACACAGGTGAGGTGGGCGGTGTCACGTACACCAAGCGATCGAAAGCTCAGATCGACGCGCTTGTTGATGCAGAAGATTACGCGTCGGTGGCGACCACGTGCACCAGTGACGTTACGGACATGAGCGAAGTGTTCGAGAGCGCCACGTCGTTCAATCAGGACATCGGTTCGTGGGACGTCAGCAGCGTCACG
>Ga0115002_10005806_pt1 | contig 14413 bp, 5 predicted proteins | sample ArcticOcean_MG_C_8_FD_89576 | JGI IMG/M metagenome (GOLD analysis project Ga0115002, IMG submission 89576) | Marine microbial communities from western Arctic Ocean - ArcticOcean_MG_CB11_86 | ecosystem: Environmental > Aquatic > Marine > Oceanic | place: Arctic Ocean: Canada Basin | collected... | reverse complement strand
AAGCCATTTCTAATACTGGCGTTATTCAACCACTCGTAGTAGTTGACCAGATCGTCCACCGGCACCCGCTCAAGCCTGCCTTCCTCCGCAAATTCCCAAATCTGCGCCAACAGAGGATTAAAAGATGGTTGGTTTACGTCGTGCCTCCACGCACCGGTAGTTACATCCTGACTCGATGTATTCATTAAATTACCTTTAGCCCAATCGTCCACACTCATCTGAACCGCGACCTCGCCGGCGGCGCGGGCGAGCACCTTGCCGCCCGGGGCATCCAAGACCTCTAGCTGCACCTTCCTGATGCCGCCCCGCAGGAAGAGCTTGCGGATCTGTTTGCCTTCGGCCGTGCGGCCGTCGTCGAATCGCCAGCGATAGACGGAGTCAGCGGAAGCACCCGGGGCATGGGCGCTGAAGCGGTACCAGTTCAGGGCATACTTGGGATAGCCAATGCTGGGATAGACCCCACCTTGATGGGCGAGCTGATACCAATTGAACGAGGCGCTCGAGTCTTTCGCACGATGTTCCAGCGGCGCGGTCATCGTATCCGCCAGCGGCTCCCAGACCATGTAGTTCCCGGATGTGCCTTCGTTTGTTTGGCCAAATAGCTGATAGCCTACATATTTATTTCCGTTGAGATCCTTCAGGGTCGGATCCTTCCACCACAGCCCGGCCCAACCCGCACGCCCGGTCGGGCCATATTGCAAGAGCTCGATACGATGTTGTCCTTTTTCTATTTTTAAATTGAGAAGTCGCCCCGATTTTGACCCCGGCGTCGAACTTCCATCTCGAAACGAGGCGACCAAGTGGCCGTCCAGCAGCACATAGCCTCCAGGCCCGGACAAGCAGAAGAACTTGTAAGAATCGGTTGCCGGAATATGAAAGGTGCCGCTGATTCGCCTAAGCGTTGCCGACTGGGAGCCCACCACCTCGTGTAGGGTGACCGGCTCCGAGCCGTTTTTCCCAAACGAAGGAGAGAAGCTGTGCATGACGCGTGACGGCCTGAGCCACCCCGTTCGAATGGTATGCCCCGTCACAGCACGCGACTTCGGAACGCCTCTTCCCACGATTTCAGCGGATCCCCACAGCTTTTCAAAGCCGGCGAGTGTTTCGAGTTCGGGATTGTAACGATCGAGCTGGCGGGCCTCTTCCATAATTTCCGCCTGCGCCATCCAAGCGAGTGGCGCGGGTTTCTTTGCCTCGTCGAGCAGGTAGACCCAATAGTCTTCGTCGCCGCTGGACGAGTCGAACATGATCGTCATCGGTATCGATTTTCCCGCCCAGACAACGCGGCAACCGACCCGCTCGTCGTTTGCTCGAACCACGACGGGAATCAGCCGGCCGGCATCACGTCCAGGGAGACAGATCGTCGCGCGAGCAACCTTGGGGTGTCGGGTAATGAAACCCGCTTGACCTACGTTTTTGGTGTGATCACTAGGAGTCACTTCAAATTTGAGCGTCTTGGCGCCGGACGGGATGGCCACCAAGCTGGAATGATGGTCCGCGAACTGCGCGTCGTGACCGACAACTTCAACTCCCTCTTGAATGTCGATCTTTCCGTCTTGCCAGCCTATCTTCCCCTTTTGCCAGTACCTTGCATCGATACGTTCCGGCCTGACCTCCTTACCGTCGATGAAGACCTTGGTGCCCGAGCGCCCCCTCCAGGTGAAAAATTGATACTCCGGTTTCAGGGCAACGGTCACCGAGCCCTTGAGCCGCAATATCGGGCCGCCCTCCGCTTCCGTCAGTCCACCGTAGGCATTTGCGGATTTCTTTTGGTACGCCTCCCATGCGGCCACTGAGAGAAAATCCTTGGGCTTTAATTTTGCTTGCTTCAACTTAGCGATCGTCGCCGCCTTCTCTTTCGGATCGCGGACGTCGATATGCATGACGGCCTTATTCAGCGGGTCAAAGGCAAGCCCGTCGGTGGTTTCGAGCGGCTCCAAATCGGCGAGATACACCTGCGGCGGCATCCGCAGCAAGGCGCCTTTAACATCCACCTTGACCGGAGCGCGCAGCTCCGCGTTCTCCACATGCCACGGAGCCGGCGCAACAGCCGGCTCGGGGTCCGCCGCCGAGAGTGGCTGCAAGAGTGGTGCCGCGCAGCACAGTAAAAGTGTGATAAGGACGAGTTTGATTTTGTGTTGAATATTCATATTAGCCTTTTGTGACGCGAGCTCATCACTATTCCACTCCCTCCACCCGAGAATCTGGACTGAAAATCTTTGATAAGACTCCCATTAAGCAGTCTATCTAGCCCCGGGAGGGCCTCGTCTGCCTCCAAACGCCCCAGATCCACCTTCTTGCGAAGGCGGCTACACAGACGCCTTCTGACCACCGATCACTTCCCCTTAATCACCGCCGCCTTGATGAGTTCCCGGGCTTCAATCACTTCTTCACTCTGCGGTGCGAGTTTCTTGAGCTTCTGGTAGATCTGGCCGGCGGCGGGGAGGTCGCCTTCGTTGATCTTGGTTTTGACTTGGGTCAGGATCAAGGTCCGGCGCTGCCCGTCATGCATCTCTTCTTTGAGCATCTGCTCGGCGAGCAGGAAGGCTCTTTCGCGGTCACCCATATTCGCGTAGGCCTCGATCACGCTGACCATGAACCCCGGGTCCAGACGCAGCATGGGATGGGTGAACAGCCAGGAGTCGATGACGGGTAAGGCATGAGCGCCCTGAGTCGCGTCGCCTCGGGAAAAGCGACGGATCCGCATTCGCGCTTGTTCTACGTATTCCTGTTCTTGTGGCGGTAGCGGCCAGGAGAAGGGCTTGAGCTCGGTGAGAATCTTCACTGCCTCGTCGCGTTTGCCTGAAGCCAATAGTGCATCGGCTTTGATGCGCGCAGCCACGACTTCGCCGCCAGGCAATTCGGTACTTGGCCAGGTAAAATGCAAATGTGGCTGGCTGCTGCTCTTTTCTGGCTGGCGGTAAGTCAGGCTGATAGGATGGGCACCAACTGACAGGAAGATATCGGCTCCGTTTCGCAGGTTCTTCTCACCCGTGATGGAGAAGCTGGTCTGGGCGTTATCATTCTTCCATTTGAAGAGGTACTCCCCTTCCGTTTCCACTTTCAGGAATCCGCTAAAGATCATACCGAAGTTCTCACGGCGTCTGCGCATCGAGAGATCGATCTCCCGTTGTGTTCTTGTTTCCGCTGGGTCTGTGCTGCTGAGATCGGGTAGTCCCTCGCCATCCGCTCCTTCGTAGTAGGCGACGTTGACGCCGAGTTTCTTACACGCTTTCGTGAGGTAAACCTGCATCGGGACTTGCAGATTTTCTTTGTTGACCGTTTGCGGTCCGCGGAGCTGGAACTCCCGGTTTAAGAACGCCCAACTCGGTTCTGCGACCCACTTGTCGTCAGGCGTCAGCCGTGGCCTGATCCATCCTCGCTGATTCACCTTGAGCTGATGCAGTGCCTTGCCGGTTTTTGCGTCCCAGAGCGTCACCGCCGTGCCGCCCCATGCGGCCAAATGCTTACCGGCGGGACCGATCGCGGCCGCCGCCATGAAGGCGCCTCTTTCCTGTACGGTTTCGGGCAACTCACCTTCCGTCGCGATTGGGGTCTCTGCCGTCGGCAGCTGGATCACGCGCAAAGCCGTTCCGGTTGTCGAGTCCACGAACTGTCCGGGACCGGTGTTCTCCTGGCCGTAGTAGTGCGTCCCCATCAGCAGGGCAGCGCCGTCGGGCGCGAAAGCAAGCGGCACGCGGGCAGACCGGATACCCGTGCTGATCTCGCACAAGATCGTCGCCTTTCGCTCCGCGAAAGTAGCGCTTCTTTCGCGGAGCGAAAGGCGACTTTGGTCAATGTCCCAGACGGTGACCGTGCGGCGTGTTCCTTCTCCGCTTGCCGAGGCCAGGCGCCGGCTGTCCGAGGCAAAGGTCAACTCGATGACCGGGCTCGAGGGGGCATCGATAGTCCCGCGTTCGGCTCCGCTGGAACCATCCCAGAGCTTGATTGTTCTATCCGCGCTTCCTGACGCCAGAAACTTGCCGTCGGGCGACCATGCCAGTGAACGCACGACATCCGTATGCCCCTTGAGCGTATGCATCGCTGCACCACTATCGGTGTCCCAGACACGAACCACCGTGCCCTTTTCACCAGCCGAAGCCAACCGCTTTCCGTCAGCCGAGAACGCAAGAACGCGCACCGCATCGGTATGCCCTCGCAGGGTGTGTAACTCTTTGCCGGTGTCGGTATCCCAGATCTTGACTGTTCTGTCATAGCTCCCCGAGGCCAGGCGACGACCATCCGGTGCGAAGACCAGCGAACGGATGCGGTCGGGATGACCAACCAGTTCGCCGGGGTTCGTGTCCCACCACGTCTTATCCGTACGCCGCAAGTGGATGCGATGCGTATACCGATCACTCCACGCCAGCCGTTTGAGATCGGGCGAAATGACACCGAACGAATCAATCCCCTGGTCGAACAGGTGAGGCAGTTTCACGCTCTGAAAAAGGAGCGTCAATCGATTCTGCCCCCCATCACTTTCCTCTGCGTAATTCAGAACTGATGCAGGAATGATGACGCGACCGTCCGGCCAGTCCTCGAGCAGATCGCCCACCCACTTACCGTTGCACCAGATGGCACCGGCCCAGGTATCCCTGATTCGAATATCCGGATTGTTTAGCCACGTCCCGAATTCAATCACCAGTTCGTGTCCTTTCGACGAAGCTGGCAGGGTGAAGTCCTTACTCAACCACTCGCCCTTTGTGCCATGCGCGGGTCGTGGGTTTATTGGCAGTGTGATATCCGACCAGTCCAGCGAGTCGTGCGCGACCGGCAACGGAATGCCGGCAGGCGGGACAAAGTGCCACTGCTTTGTCTTGGCCAGTTGCCAACCTTTGCGCATGTCAACAACAGGCGCGGTCTTCGTCAATCGATCCAGAATCTCGAGGGCACGCTCCGGCTCCGAATGAGCGAGGAAACGAGCCAGTTCGGTGGCGGCCACATTCCAGTGGTAGCTTCCTGCCGGCGCGCGATCCATCACGGTCATTAGTAGACGCTCGGCCGCGTCGTATTCGGCCAGCCCCGGAGAAGCCAGTTCCTTTCCCCAGACAAGCAAGCGGGAATACGGAAAGTTCTCGATCAACTCGTCGACACGTTTCACCATGACCTCGACGAGCGCCTCATCGAGCTTCGCGAGATTGAGAAACCTGTCCCACTTCGTGATATCACCGCCGCCGCGATGCAATGCCGCCCGGTGGTACAAGCTGGCAAGTTCCTTGATTGGTAACGTCATGAATTCGGGCTGTCGCGCCGAAAGACATCGCCACCATTGATCCTGGTCCCGTCCATAGCCGTGCCCTGAAATAGGATGCTCCCATCTTGCCTGCACATGAACTTTACCTGAGATGCTGGCGATAACATTACCGCCAACTCGGTCCAGCACATCGAGGTGTACTGTCCTCATACCAGAACTGAGAAAGGTATGAAAAACCACTCGGCCTTTGATCTGATTAAAGGGCATATCCTCGGGCCGAGTATGAAACGGCTGGTCAGTTTCCGGACCGGCTTCGCGGATGCTTCCATCGTCGAAACGCCAGCGATAGACAGGGTTCTCGATCTTCTGCGAAAGATGGGCAGTAAAAAACATGTTATAGGCATCAAGAGCGGGGTAGTCGGCTAGATAAGGCCATACATTCTTTTCTGTCGCCCACTGCTGTTTCGTCTCAGTGGTCCGTCTGTACGCAAACGAGGCCGATAGCTTCTCGCTGCGGCGTTCGGTGGCTCCCGGCCGAGCTGTCGCAACAGGTTCCCAGACGCAGAATCCGCCGTGACCCCAGCTCACTCCCATCGCTCTGAGTTCTCTTTTCCCCGGCCACCGCATGTTGACCATGGCCTTGAATCGTTCCGAGGCGCCGTAGACAAGAAAGTCCAGCTGATGCACGCCTTTGGTAAGGTCAACTACGAAAGATCGACTGCCGGAGTAAACACCAAGGCCAATTGTATCAACGTATCGATCCATCACCCTGAGGCCGTGCCGTCTCTGCTCCTCGAACACTTCTCTGCCTTCGTTATAGTTCATCTGCGAGACAAGTTTGCCATCGATAAGAAAGTGTGCTGCTTCCTCGGCGCTGTACAGAAATTCGTATTGTCCGGTATATGGGATATGGAATGTGCCAGTCAGCCTGGTCAGAGTGAGATGTTTCCGGCCCGGCACGTTGTATGAATGGTTTCCGGTCGAGTTTCTTCTGAACCGCGGTTCCGGCCCGGTAGTGGGGCGGAAGGGAAACCACCCCCCGTAAATGGAAAAAACTTCATTTCGGCCGAGGACATCATCGGTCTCTGCCCACAGCTTTTGGAACCCTTCCACTGTTGTAATGGTCGGGTCGTAGTTCTTCGCGAGCCGCGATTCCATAATCACACCGGCTTTTGGCTCCCAGGCCAGCGGCGGCGGATTCTTGGAACGCTCCACCAGGTAGACAAAGTACTGCGATTCTCTGTCGGAATAGTCGAACCGCAGCACCATCGGTTCGCCGAGCTGTGCCCACAGCACTCGACAACCAACGCGTTTACCATCAGCGGTATAAACCAGCGGAACGAGCTTTGATGGATCAAGATCGGGGAGTGGAAAATCAACACTGGCAACCGCCGGTTTCCCGGTTAGAAAGCCTGCCTGTCGCATCGCCTCGTGTTTGTAGTGCGTCGTAATCCTGATTTCCCGTCCCTGGGTATCCTTGTTGGAATACCTGAGAGTAATCGTCTTCGCCCCCGGCGGGATGGGGTGGACGGCAGCGGCGGCAATCAGATCTTCTTCCGTCATCGACCGGTCAAACACACCGCGAATGAGCCCACTGGCGTCGACACCCTCTCTCATCGCGCCGGCCTGCATTTGCACAAAGGTCTTGCCCTCATCGAATGAGAGCGAGAGCGGCCGAGTGCCTGCTCCGGTTGCCAGCCAGCAGGTGAAATGTGTGTACTCCGGCTCGAGCGCATAGGTCGCCGTGCCGTTGAGGTCCGCGTGCCACCAATGCTTCGGCTCTCCTCTTTTTCTTGTTTCGACCGGCGAATTCGTGGTCTCCGGCACAAAGGTCAGGCCATTGGCCTTGATCGCCCTCAGTTCCGATAAGTAAACATCAGGCGGCGTTCGACCCAGGAAACGCAGCGCATTGGCGGATGAGATTCTGACGGGCACGCGGACCTCTGCATCGTCAACATGCCAGGCAGTCGGCGCCGCTGCTGGGTCGGCCTCCGCCGCCGAAAGTGGCTGCAAGAGTGGTGCCGCGCAGCACAGTGAGAGTGCGATTAGGAGCGGATTGATTCTGTGTCGCATATACATACTCGCCTTTGTCGCCTTTCACTCTGCAATAGTCGCCTAACTAATCACCGCCGCCTCGATGAGTTCTCAGTCTCTTTGAGAAGCCGAGTTAGCAGCCTCTATTTGGGCTGCACCTTGTTAGCCACCTGCCGACGTCGGATCGGGGCGTAGGGGTCCTCCGGTCGCTTCGTTGGATCGACGTACTTGGCCAGGGCGCGGACCGCAATGACCTTACATTTTTTTTCGGCCAGATAATTCATGTACTTGTCAAACTGTTCACGACTGGCGCTTACCCAGGGGTGTAGCGGTCCAGGGACTCCGTGAAACGTGATCACCGCGATCTTACCGTCTTTGGCCTGCTCGACTGCCCATTGCAGATCTTCCAACGACCAATCGGGGCCGGCGTAGCCGGTTGTGGGAATCAGCAGCGGATGGTCTTCCAAAGGATCGTAAGACGGGCCGCGTCCCCCTTTTCCGCCGTCTTTAAACTCCGGGCCGACACCGCGCCGCGCGAATTGAAACCCGAACTCGGCGATCACGTCAACGGCCTGGCGATTATGGGACCAGCCCGGAAAGCAAAACGTCGTAGGAGTCGAAATATCATGTTCCTCACACCGCTGCTGTATATGCTGAATCTCGGCGCGGAGCCGCTCCTTGCTGAGTCGCGTCACGTTCGGATGACTCCGCGTGTGGTTCCCAATCTCGAATCCGTCGGCATCAAGCTTCTTGACTTCGTCCCAGGTCAGAAAATGCTTCTTGTCTCTTGTGAAGCCCAATCCTTCCGTAACGTAGAAAGTTGCTCCGAAACCATGTTTCTTTAAAACGCCTGCCACATTGGTGATATCCGACTTGTTTCCGTCGTCAAACGAAAGGACCACAAGTCGATCGGGAATCGGAAGAAGTTTCTTTTGTTGGAATGCCTCTTGCCCTTCAGCGTTTTGACTCCAAATCGCTAACGTGCCGATTAACAGAATTAGCGTGCCGTTGCGAACGAATTGGTTGTTGGACATAGCGATTACTTTGTTGGAGAATTTGTCTTAACTTTTCGAGGCCATTAGCACATCCGCGTTTTGCGGAGCCAGAGGCGACTTTGGTCGTCACTGCTTAATCATCGCCGCATTCATCAGTATGCCAGGCAACCGGGGCCGCTGCCAGCTCGGCCTCCGTCGCCGAGAGTGGCTGCAAGAGTGGTGCCGCGCAGCACAGTGAGAGTGCGATCAGGAGCGGATTGATCTTGTGTCGCATATACATAATTGCCTTTGTCGCCTTTCGCTCCGCGAAAGTAGCGCAACACGAATTCAAAAACGCTACTTTCGCGGAGCGAAAGGCGACTATTCGTTGCTTTCTGTTTATACGAGTAAGCCCTTCAATGGCCCTGTACTATCGGCAAACCGCTCGAGGCCGGTACCCATCAATTGAGCTTGTGAAAGCCATAGGTTGGCCAGCGGCGTATTTTCGGGGCAATTGAGAACTCGCCCGGTCTTGATTTTACCGTTGGCGGAACCTGCCACGATAATAGGAAGCTCATTCATGGTGTGATGTTCTCCATCTCCCAATCCAGAACCCAAAGTGATCATGGAGTGATCCAACAGCGTGCCCTCGCCCTCCTGGATCGCATCCAACTGTTCGAGCACTTCGGCAAACAGCTCGACATAAAAACGGTCGACTTGAACAAGCATCTTTTTCACACGGTCCTGGCCCTGGGCATGCGTGAGTCCATGATGTGATTTTGTGAAATTCAATTCATGGTAGAGTTGCGGCGTGCCCCACCTTTCGGGTGCGAGCATGAACGTGGCAACATGCGTGAGGTCTCCCTGAAATGCCAGTACCAGCATTTTACCCATCAGTCGTATGTACTCCCCACGCGTCATAGGCGCTTCGCCCGGTTCTTTGATGTCCGCCTTCTTGTGGGTTTTGTAGTAGCTGTTGAGCTTCTCAATTTGCCTTTCGATTTCTCTCACCGAAGTAAAGTATTCGTCCAGCTTGTCCTTGTCGTGATGATTGAGATTCTTCTTGAAGTTGGAGGCATCCTGCAAAATCAGGTCCGTAATATCTTTGTCCGATTTGCCGGTCTTGAATAGAATCTGATAGACGTGCCGCGGATCTTTGATCGACGTTGCCACATGCTCTGGTCCATACCAGGAGATGTTGTCTAAATAGATCGATTCTTTGAGGTCTTTGAACGTATTGCAGTTCAGCTCCAAGGATCGAATCGGCGTTCGATGGCTTACTTGATCTGCAATCAGATGATCCAGGGTCCTGTCCATGGGGTAAACTGATTTGAGCTGACCATGAGGGTCGGCTGAAGACAGGTAGCACGAACTGCACTGATTGTGAACATCGACGCCTCTGACATTGACCCGGGACAACCCCGTGATCAGCGTGACCTTGTCGCCTACTTTTTTGAGCGGACTCAACGTTGGCGTCGACAAAAAGTCCTGACTGTCCCGCTCTGGGAAAAAGTGATCTCTCACAAAACCCATCGGCGAATAGAAAGACGCGAACCGCAGAGACGGCTCCTTCAACTTCTTGGTTGCCCCCTCGGCTGCAACCGTCTCTAGCCAAGGTAGAGCCATCATGCTGCCACCCGCTCCATAAAGAAATCTGCGTCTGTTGAAATTCTTCATTTCTTACTCCCCGTGTATGAGTATTGGGTGAATATTGGGTGGATCACAATGTTTTTGATGACAGCTCTCATTTTGTAATTGTCTTCTGCGCTCTCTTTTGCGATTTCATCTACCGCAATTCGATCCGCCAAGGTCAGTTCGCGACCCAAGCCATAAGATAGCAGGTGCTTGATGAACGCTTTGGCAAACACCTCTTTTTCCGCCCGCACGGCGTCCTTAAAACCAACGATATCCTTGAATTCATGCTTGCCAAACAATTTCCCGCTGGCATCCACTTTCAAGCCGGTTCGATAATTATCTCGCCAGCGACCTAGCAGATCATAATTCTCTAAGGCGAATCCGAGCGGGTCAATTTTTTTGTGACAGCCCGCACATTGGGCATTGCTGCTGTGTTGTTTTAGCTTTTGTCTGACCGTCAAACCTTCTTCTTGAAGTGTTTTGTCGTCCGCCTTTAAGTCGGGCACGTTGTCTGGCGGAGGCTCCGGAGGATCATTAAAGATGACCGAAGAGACCCAGGAACCCCGCGTAATCGGCAATGAACGAAATGGACCCGAGGTCATCACCATCACGGCCCCTGTGGTGATCACGCCGCCGTATCTTCTGTCCGTCAGCGGCGTCCGCGTGAAATCAATGTGCCGTAAGTTCACGTTGATTGGATAGGTGGCGGCTCTGCCTTGATACCATTCGGTCAACAAGTGACTGCGGTAGGTAAAGTCGGAATCCACCAGTTCTAAAATCGGCCGGTCCTCAACGAAAACAGTTTCAAAATTCAGCAGCGGCTCCAACATCATATGCATACCTCGTTTGTATGATATTTTATCGTCGCCACCGAAGTAGTAATCTCGATGGGTCTTGAAATCAGGTGAGGCAGAAACCAAATTGTTGAGTTTCAACCATTGAGGCGCAAAACTGTCGCAGAAGTTTTTCACGCGACGATGGTTGAGCATGCGATCTACCTGTCCTTGCAAGACCTCAATGTCTTGCAGTTTCCCCTCCCCAGCCAAGGCCAGCAATTCATCATCGGGGATCGAGCTCCAGAGAAAGAAGGACAAACGCGTGGCCAGATTAAAGGAGGCGTGAGTCGGCAAGGCCTTGTCTGTTTCGTTGTGAACAAAAATGAATCGCGGAGAGGCCAGAGCCGCCGATACGACGTCTTTCATGCTTTGGGCAAAGTCACCGCCTTTATCGTACTGCTTGTCAAAATACTCCGTATACAGATTCAAGGTTGCCCGATCGGCAGGAGACTTGAACGCTTTGAGAAGAAACTTTGCAATGCGCTGATGCGCGATTTGTTTGATTGGCTGCTCGAGTTTTAAACTGACATCCTCATCCATTTTCCAGCTGCCGACCATCGTGTCCTTGGCGACTTGCTGATCGCCGTCCGCAATACTCTTAATCTGAACCTTGCTCAATCCAGATCGGTACAGACGAACGTCGTTGAGATCTCCATGAAACGGTTCGCCGCCATACGAGCCGATCTTCATTGGCTGTGTGCTTTGAGTGTTGAGCGTGCCCTCGATCGCTTTGCTACCGACCGGCTTTCCATCCACATAGAGATTCATTTGCTTGCCGTCGAACGTGCCGGCCACGTGATGCCACTTGCCGTCGGCAATCGCCTTGGGTGTCACAGGGGCACCGAATTCTACGTAACGGCCGGCGATGCCAGCGCCCATCCAAAGCCCCCAGGTGTCGCCGTCCCTGCCGATGGCCAATAACTGGCGACGCCATGAATCTTCCCGGCGGGCAATGGTTTGCCATTTGTCGGTTGTCCTGGATGGGCGAATCCAAGCACTGATCGTTACGCCCGTGCTGCGCGTCGCGACGGATCCATCTGTTGTAATGGAGCCGAATCTGGTCGTCCGTTGCTTCTTGGCTGGATCTTGAAAAAGATCGTTCCAGATTCGACAGTTCTTGTCGAAATTCTCTGCATTCACCACCGACCGGCTGAGCTTTAAGAAGGATTTCATGAGCACTGGAGACATACTCAGATGATCGCCACGATTGTTGAACCCATTTTCTGCCGGTGGATCCTTTGGAAAGGCCATCACACCCAGCAAACGGTTCTCCAGCATTTGCTGCAAGCCCATGATTCGATTCCCGGCTCTTACGACGTCGGGCATCTTGCCCGTTTCGGGCCGGAAGTAATTATTGTGGTCTCGAATGATGCGATCGGTGATGGAATAAACCCAACAGTCAAGATCAAACAAGTCCCGTACCGCGTTTCCATATTCAAAGCGGTTCATCCGTCTCATTCTGAAGGGAATCAGCTTTTGGTTACTGACTAATGACCGATTCAATGACCTATTCAAATGGATGAGCAAGGACTGTCGCTGAGTTTCTGAAGGCTGTTTCTCATCTTCTGGAGGCATTTCATTCTTGTCTAAAGCCTCGATCATTTTTTCGATCAGTTGCGGACTCTTCTCAAGGTCTTTCCATGACGAGAACTCGGTCAGCTCGACCTTGCCTTCGGTCTCTTTTCGCCCATGACAATCGTAGCAATAGGTTTCAAGAATGGGCTGAACGCGTTGCTGGAAATCGTCCACGCTTTTAGAAGGCTCTGCAGCCTGCGTTATTGACGAGAGCAGAAAAACTGCTAGTAGGCCATTCGTAATAGGACGTTTCATAAAACTTCCTGATCAGTGTTTTTGGCTGTTTCGTCGCCTTTCGCTCCGCGAAAGTAGCGTTGCTTTGTATTCGTTCAGCGTTTCTTCATTCTACGCTACTTTCGCGGAGCGAAAGGCGACTATGTGTTTCTACAGTCCCTTCTTCTTTTCCATGGCGATCATCTCGGCCGCCAGGGCATTGAGGTCGATCTTGCCTTTGAGGCCGGGCACACTATTGGGTAACTGCACGTCGTAAATCAGCGAGTACAGAATTAGGCCTTGAAGATCTTGCAAGAAGGGGCCCGGGTATCCTCCTACCACAGAAAACACTCCCCGTTTCCCAACCAGTTCATGCACCTGGGGAAGTTCTTCTGCTTCGAATCGGCGCCGCAGCTCCGAGGTGACGCGGCCTGAATACCAGAAGTGAATCTTCTTGTCCGGATACGCCTTGCGTAGCGGCACGATGACGGTCGCATAGAGTCGGGCGCGAATCGCATCGCCCGTTTTGTTCAGTCTGGCGAGATCTCGACGGACGGGATCGAGGGAACTGGGCAGATGGATCAGAAGCTGTGTGTTCGGATTTCGCTTCAGCGCGTAATCAAACCATTCTTTGTAATGCTCGAGCTGTCCCGTTTCGCTCTGGTGATAGGTCAGGCCCAGAAGATCAAACTTCTCCGCGTCGATCGTGGCTCGGAGCTTCTTGCCCTGGTCGGGGCCTTGCTCCGGGATGCTGAGAAGTCGCACGCCGACGCCGGGCGCACCTTGATGGGGTTTATTCACAAAGGTGGTCACCTTGTGGTCAGTGATGCCCGCCTTTTTCGCAACGGGCCCGATCGCCTCCGCCAGCGGGATAAAGAATTCATGTCCATAGAAGAGGCAGTTCAGTCCCTTCTTCTTTGTGGCTGGCACCGTATAGGCCCATGGTCGCTCCCAGTTTTCTAACGTGAAAATATTGGGACTGTCTCCCGTCGATGGTTTTAGTGCCGGTGGGCGATGCTCCACTTCGTGTTTCAGTACATTGGCAGCGATCGAGGCGAGATCCGCCTCGTAGGCGAATCCAAAATCGGTCAGGGCAAGATCGACATCGTAGATCAGCGCGAGGGTAAACATCGCATTGAGATCGGCAAGTATGGGCCCCGGTTGGCCCGCCTTGGTGCGAAAGACGCCCTGCTCGCCGACCAGCGAAGCGATCCCCGTCAGCTGCTTGTCGTCGAATTGAGATTTCAGCTCCGTTGCGGGTTGGCCGTAGAAGCCACAGCAAATCCGGTTGCTCGGATAACGCTCTCTGAGGGGTTTCACGATCACGCGAAACACGCTTTTGTGAAATCGGTTGCTGTTGTATCTGAATTCCTTCACGTCTCGGATCGGGATATTCAGCGGACCGGGGATTTGAATCAGGAATTGCATCTTGGGATTGATCGCCAAGGCCTGGTCCATGATTTCGATAAACTGTGTTCGACTGCCCAGGATCGTTCTCGAAAAAGGGAGCGCGAGCAAATCGACGCCTGCGTCTGAAAGTGCTGCATTGATCTGGGCGGCTCGCTTGTCTTTGTCCGGGTCGAGGGTTAACGCAGTCTGCGAATGCTCCGACACCCCGGCCTTCTTGGCGATGGCCGGCAGCCTGTCATGCATGCCTGCCAGCGGCGACTCGCTCTCGTGGGGCACCTGCGGCGCGAAGAAGACACACTTGAGCCCTGGCTTGGGCGTGGTCTCTTCGGCGTGGAGCTGAGTACTCAGCAGGAGAAAGCAGCTGGCCAGGAGGAGTTTGAGTTTATAGTCGCCTTTCGCTCCGCGAAAGTAGCGATTTCCTACTTCCCCTTTGTCAAATAATTCAATAAGCATGTGTTTCTCCCATAGTCGCCTTTCGCTCCGCGAAAGTAGCGGGCTTTTTTCATTCTACGTGTTTAATTTTTCATTCTACGTGTCTTTTT
>Ga0115002_10005802_pt1 | contig 14415 bp, 12 predicted proteins | sample ArcticOcean_MG_C_8_FD_89576 | JGI IMG/M metagenome (GOLD analysis project Ga0115002, IMG submission 89576) | Marine microbial communities from western Arctic Ocean - ArcticOcean_MG_CB11_86 | ecosystem: Environmental > Aquatic > Marine > Oceanic | place: Arctic Ocean: Canada Basin | collected... | reverse complement strand
TGATCATGTTGATTGCGTTCTTACCGCGGACAAGTCCGCCGTAGAAAAACGCAAGCCCTGGTGTCATGAACAACACCAGGGCGGATGCCATGAGCATCCATGCCGTTGATCCAGAATCCATAAGGGACCATACCTCCTGCGATTAATACCAAATCGGGTGCCGGAAGGGCACCAGTACAATGAGACGTCACGCTATAGTCGTTATGTTTCGAAAATGTTACGTAGGCGTGACGGCTCGGTTACATCTGCCGTGTGTCGCCCGGCCTTATGGGCTGGATGTTCGGTCAGACCGGTCAGTGTTCCGCTGTGTTCCTTGGGGTTAATGGGCACGCCTACGAATGTCGTACTTCCGAACCTGCCCCAATTACAGGTGCGTTATTTTGCCACGCACGGTACGGATCGCTGCAGCCGAGCCGACGGCCACGATGAGGAAGGCCATTCCACCTTCTATCGGCGCACCCGGCGCTGCGAAGCATCCGCCACCGCCGGATTCATCTTCGTGTTCAGGGGCATCGGACGCTTCAACTTCAGGAGCGTCCGTGGGTTCCGGACTGGCCGTAGCCTGTGGCTCCGGGGTCGATGTTGGGGCCGCGCCCAGGTTGTCCAGGGTGTACGGGATGAAAGTTGGCAGTGGGGCCGATGTAGGGGCGATGATGACAACTTCATCGGATAGAGGGAACGCACCAACGAATTCACGCCACAACTCGTCCATACCGCGGCGGTCGACGCCGTAGACCTTGATCATTGATTCATCAAAGCGTCGGCTGGAGTTGAATTCAGCCAGTAGAGCCGCCATTTTGCCCGGCCCAAAATCCTCCACCATGAATCTAGCGACTGATCGCCCCAGTCCGTAGCTGACGATTACGAGATCGGGGTCTCCCGGGAAGGTGCCGAGAGATGTGAGCGGCAAGATTCGGTTTGTGTCGATGCCCCATTCAAGGTATGTGTCGTACGAAACTCCGGGATCGATGTTGCCGTACTCGGCAAGGCCCTCGTTTAGCCACACCGGAACGGACGAGCGTGCCCCTGAAACCGCTCGACTGAGAAGCACGTGAGTGAGTTCGTGTGACATCGTGCCCGTGGCACGGTTACTCCCGCCCTGCACGAGGACGGTGTTCTCCGGGGAGAAGGCCTGGCCTTCCGTGATCAACTCACGGGAAATCGCTCCACTGCGATCTGCGGTGGCGTCCGTCATCTCGGCGATGTTGTTGTACATCGTGACGGTAATAGGAGCGCCCTCGGGCTCGATACCCAGCACCGGAGCCATGTTGTCGATTGTCTCAAGTGATGCGTTCAGGAGGGAAGTAGCGCGCGTGGTGACCGGGCCGTGGAAGTAGACGGTGACACCGCCATCAGAGACCGTGTCCCACTCAAATCGTGAGTCGGTCAGGACCATTTGCGTCGGTTCGGACTCATGGAGTGTGCCGCTGGAGTCCAGAACCTCTATCCGATACTCCATCGTGACGCCGGGCGGTAGGTAACGGGCAAGGGTGTCGGTCCGGTAGAACAGATTGCCGTTTGCGGGAGCGGCCGTCGAGTAGATGGCGGGTTCGCCGAACTCGAGGTAGTCGTACTGCGTCGCCCGTCGTCCAATGATGGAGAAACGGGCAGTTACCTCTTCTACGTCGCCGACCACGTTCGCGCTGAACTCGATGCCGTCGGGGAGCTTACTGACGGCCGAGTGGCTGAGGATCTCTACGGACGGCGTTTGGGCGATCGCAGTGCTATCGGAACCAGATGCCAGGCCGAATGCAACGATGGCCGTTACCGCGACCGCGATTCGTGTGATCAAGCGTGGCATCTTTGTGGGGGCCGATACGGCCGTTGTTTTGAATCTGTTCATGGTGCGGAACGTGATACGTCGAATGGGCCGAGTTGGGTTCGAGGTCTGTTTGGTGGAATCGTGGGCGTGTTTACGGGCGCGCATATGTATAGACGAAGGAATCAGGCCGAATCGTCTGCGCTACGCCACTCGGCCCAGAAACGGTACATCGCACTGAGCGGGGTGGCTACCGCGAGAATCCACAATCCCCAGTCCGGATGGCTTAGTAATAACGTGACGGTGATGATCACAACTCGCTCAGGCCTGGTGGCGAATCCGGCCGTGCCCTTCATGCCAAGACCTTCAGCACGGGCACGCACGTAGCTCACCATCATGGAGCCGGAGAAAGCGATGAATGCGAGCAGTGCCAACGTCTGATCCGCAGTGTCCGCCCGAGTGTAAAAGATGAGCAGGCCCAGAAGTAGCGCACCCTCAGAGACGCGATCCATCACGGAGTCGAGCAGTGCCCCACGTCGAGACACCTGACCGGTACGTCTGGCGATGCCGCCGTCCAGCATGTCAAAGGTTGCACCGACTAACACAAGGATTCCGGCGAGAACAAATCGACCATCGGCCGCTGCAGCACCAGCTCCAACCGAGATCGCTGTTCCGGTCAGCGTGGCCAAGTTTGGAGTGAACCCTATTTTGTCCAACAGGGCAGAGGCGGGCTCCTCAAACCATCGGGATATTCTTCCGCGCAGTGCGTATCGGGCGGTCTGAAGGCTGGGCACGCGTTATTGAGGCCTTTCTTTGGACGATTTGGGACGGGTCAGGTTGGCCAGAACTTGCGATGTTAAAGAAAAACGGCTGGTTCGGGCCGTGATGCAGTACGAGCATAAAAGTCCAACACCCGAGATGCTACTTCAGGCCAGCGGTATCTCTCAGCCTTGATGCGGCCCAATGCGCCCATTCTTTCTCGGCGGTCCGGGTCCTCGATCAAGGTACGGATCGCTCCGGCAAGCGCCGATTGATCGCTCGGCCGCGCAAGAAGTCCGTCGGATCCGTGATCAACCACGTCTCGATAACCGTCTATGTCAGATGCAACTATCGGCACCCCCGCGGCCATTGCTTCGAGGAGGACCATGCCGAAGCTTTCGCTGCCGGTCGCCGGACTGCAGAAGATGTCGGCCGCCTGATAGTAGGCCGGAAGCTGCTCGTCCGTAACGCGCCCGGCGAACACCACGTCCGTCAGGTTGCGTTCGCCCATCACGCGCTGGGACTCGGCGTCCGGCTCGCCCGGTCCCACGACGATCAGCCGCAGCTCCGGGTAATCCCATTTCAGGTCGCCGTAGGCGCTCAAGAGGTAGCGCAGGCCCTTTCGTTTCTCCATCCGACCGACGAATACGAGGTTGATACGACCGTCGTCGTATTCCTCCAGTCGGGGTGCTGGAGTTGCGAAACGTTCGAAGTCGATACCGTTCGGAATGATCTCGTAGTCGCCGGGGTAAAAGCGGTCTACGTAACTTCGTGCGGCGTTTGATACGGCAATCCTGCCGTCGAGTCGTCGGGAGTTTGTTCGGAGCATGTATTTGGACATCCGGTAAAGATGCCCTCGCTCTCGGAACGCGTGGAAGGTTCCGATGGTCAGGGCAGACGATGTCCGTGCTCCCAGGTTCGGGGGAACTGGGGCGAACGGCTCATGGATGTGGACGACGTCGAAACTGCCGTCGCGCAACATGGCCTTGATCAGTGGCCTCTTCCATAAGGAAAGGGATACACGGGCGACTGTTCCACCTATTGGAACCGGAACGGGGCGACCACAGGGGATGAACTCGTAACTCTGAACTGCGTCCGGAGTTACCGAACAGGGGGCCATGATACTGACCGCGTGGCCTCTAGCTGAGAACTGGTCAGCGAGGCGTGAGATGTGGGTGGTTACGCCGCCCGGATACGTGAAGTCGTAAGGAGAAACCAGAGCGATCTTGATCGTCTCATCCCTCCATACATATCACCCGTACACATCCGGGCAGCGTTGAGGTCTATTTACTCAGTGACTTGCTGTGCGTCAGCGATGCCACTGAACTTGCGCGGCGTGAAGTTATTCTCGGGCTTCATGTCTCCGCCCGCAAATGCTTCCACCATCTGACGTGCTTCGTCGTCGGTGTACTGGACCGGCGGCGACTTCATAAAGTACGCGGACGGTGCCTGGATTGCGCCAGAGACTCCGTTGTCCATGGCGATCTTCGCACATCGGATGGCGTCGACAGCAACTCCAGCGGAGTTCGGGCTGTCGTGCACCTCAAGCTTGAGCTCGACGTTAAGCGGGACGTCGCCGAAGGAGGTGCCCTCCAGGCGGATGTATGCCCACTTTCGGTCCTTGAGCCACGGCACGTGGTCGGACGGGCCGATGTGTACGTCATCAGTATTGATCTCCTGCTCCAACTGCGACTTCACGGCAGCAGTTTTCGAAATCTTCTTGGAGGCGAGTCGGGTGCGCTCCAGCATATTCAGGAAGTCGGTGTTTCCGCCAAAGTTGAGCTGGTATGTGCGGTCAAGCTGCACACCACGGTCTTCAAACAGGCGGGTGAGCACACGGTGGATGATGGTCGCCCCGACCTGGGACTTGATGTCGTCTCCGACGATCGGCACGCCACGGTCTTCGAATCGTTTCTGCCAGTACGGCTCACGGGCGATAAAGACGGGGATGCAGTTGACGAAGCCGACGCCGGCCGCAAGGGCTTGCTCTACGTACCACTTGGTGGCGTCTTCAGAACCCACCGGAAGGTAGCTGATCATCACGTCGACTTCCCGCTCTCGCAGGATTCCAACGATGTCGGCGGTCTGGCCACCGGGGGTCGACGGGTCGTGGTTAACGGTGATGACGTCTGAGAGGTACTGGCCGATGCCGTCGTGCGTCATGCCGCGGTCCACTGTGACCCCGGTGTGCGGCACGTCGTGGAAATCTACGGTGTTGTTCTGGCCGGACTTGATGGCCTCAGAAAGGTCCTTGCCGACCTTGTCCGAGTCAACGTCGAACGCCGCTACGACGTCGATATCACCCACGTGGTAAGGGCCGAGCACCGTGTTCATGAGGCCCGGGATGTCGATCGTGTCGTCAGCTTCTCGATATTTGTGGACGCCCTGAATGAGGGATGAGGCGCAGTTGCCAACTCCCACGACGGCGACGTTAATCTTGCCCAATATTTATGACCTCTGTTGCTGTTGCGCTGAAAATACTTCTAGTAACTGGCCCGACTCATGTGCCCCGGATTCGCGTGCCATGGGGACATATTGAGACTTCCCCGATCTTCCGGCGTGTGAGCGCGCATTCCCTATTTTTCCGGATTTCAGGATTCGGATGTCAGATGTTATTCAGGAAGCACCGGCGAATTGGGCCGTTTACTCGACGATGCTATTCTGAAAGTTCCGGAACTCCGGGGGGGGGGCAGAATTTTTGGGCGGTGGGATGTTCCCGAAGGCCCCAGAATGCCCGGAATATTCAGATGCTTACCTTGACCGTTTCGGCCACCTGCTCAAGCGTCTGGACCGATATGTAGGGATTCGTGCCGCCCCAGACGTACTCGAAGTGACTCCGGAGAAGGCGGTAGTAAGGAGCGCCCGATGACAACTTCAAGATCGGGACGAGGCCGTCGATAGACGAGCCGTCAAGGTCGGAACCGGGCCTGCCGAAGTGGTAGGTCTCGACGAAGCAGCAGGTCTCGGTCATAAGCAGGTAAACGGACGGCCAGTGGTCGGCGAACCGGACATCCAGGCTGGCGTTTCTGCTCTCCCGAGCTGTACGGCGCAGCGACGAGATAACGTTCAGGCTCCGCCAGCTATCGCTGAATAGGGGACCGGCCCGGAAGCTGGATTCGTCGATGAACTGGGTACCGATCTCTGCGATGGCCCGGGCATGTGCGAAGTCGCTCAATGGGTGGACGAGGAGGGCGCGCACTGAGACGTCACGGTCTTCGTTAATCATGCGTCTCAAAGCTGGTGTGTAGTCGATATCGCCGAAGAACTCTCTAAGACCGATGCCGTGGAGCAGGACTTCGCCTTGAGCTTCTTCAAGGGCCTCTCCGATAGCGCGCTTCGTTTCTTCACTGCCATTTCGGGGCAGAAGGATCGCGTCGACGCCGGTGCGAATTGCGCCTTCTGCAAGGGCTGTGACGCGGCCAAGTGTGTCCAGATCCTGAGCTTCGCTGGACACGCTTGTGGTTTCTGCGGCGCGGCCCGTTGTTGCAGGAAAGGGACGCGAGGGTGCTGACATATGTGTTTCGCTGGTCGTGCCGGGCGGGGCGAGGACGGCTTCCAGCGCTTCTTCAGTGACGACCCATGTCCGCCCGAGTTTGGTCGCCGGGATAAGGCCCTGGGTGAGCCACTTGTAGACAGTCTTTTCGCTGACGTTGAGTCTTGCTGCAACGTCTCGCACCTTGAGGCTGGCCATCTGTTGGGTTCCTTGTGTTGAGAGTGCTCTGTCAGGCGGAATTGGGTATATATGTTCTGTACATTCTACAAAAGAATAGAAAAGGGTTGTAAAGCGGTGCTACGGGTTCATAAACGACTGGGATATCTGGAAAAGTGGTGATACATCTGGATGGGAATGCGTGAATTGACCTGTTACCGAGTGTTATTTGGCAGAGCCGGTTTATCCATCTCGCAGGGGCGTATGGCAATACGGCCATTCGGACTGGCTCAGATCCGGGCCCGCGGATCAGCCCGTCTTGCGTCCGACGATTAACCACGTCTGCATGTCTCCCTTGCCCTTGATCGACACCGTCCCCTGCACAACGCATTCGAACTCGTCTTTGATTAGCTCGTAAGTGTTTCTGGAGATGTGAATTCGATCGACGATGCCGTGTGATTCCATTCGGCTCGCCACGTTCACGGTGTCGCCCCACACGTCGTAATGGAACTTGGACTTCCCGATCACTCCCGCTACGACCGGTCCAGAGTTGATTCCAAACCTGAAACGAACCCGATGTCCATTTCTCGGCTGCAGCTGCTGCAACTCCTGGATCATCCCGAGACCGCAGTCCACTAGGCCGTGGCGTGATCGCTCCTTGAGACTGGGACACCGGATCCGACCATATAGCCGCCTCCCAGGGTTCGAAGTTGCTCCAACCCGTGGCGCTCGAGATGATCATCCAGCACCGAGAAAACCTCGTTCAACCAGTCGACCACCTCGATCGGTTCTAGATCGGCGAAAAGCGGGGCCGACCCCTCGATATCGGGAAACAACACGCTGATCGATTCGTGTTGTTCTGCGACGGTCTCGTCACTTGTTTTGAGGGACTCGGCGATATCGGCGGGAAGGACGTTGAGGAGAAGCTCATCTGCTCTCGCTCGTTCCCGCGCAGCCGCCGTAACAAAGTACCCGGCAAAGAGGAGCACGATCGCTGATGAACCGCCGATGTTGATGGCGACGAAAAATCGCTGAACGTTGTCGTCTACTTCCAGGGCGTGATCGGCGAAATACCCGTCGAAGATCACCGTGACCGCCAGGACCAGGAAGAACAGGGCGAACCAGACCAGGGATCGCTTGAGAGAGAACAACATCAGGGCGCCCAGGGGTGCCAGTATGGCCCACATGAGTACAAGTCCTGAGTCGAGCAGACCGCCGATCGTCCATTGAATGAGGCTGGTGATCCCCAGGATAGAAACGACCTGTGCGTAGATGGAGATGCGATGGTCCTTCGTCCAGTGAGAGATCACCAGCGAGGAACCTACGATGATGGTGAATAAGGCTGGCAGGAAGGTCGCCAGTTCGAAACCGAACACTCCGGCGTAGATTCTGCTCCAGGGAAGTCCGGCGAGTGAGCAGGACGTCGCCAGCAGGAATATGGCTATCTTCCGAGATTTGATGTCCTGGGTATCGCCTGGTTCCGCCGCGAACCGCTCATAAAATCAGAACGTCATCTAACGCACCTGTTCCCATGCACCGAGTCCCGTGTACCGATTTCGAGGGCGAAGATTGGCGCCGCCATTTAACGCCGCACCGAATTATTCGTCTTCCTGAAATTCGGGGAACCGGAACTTGATGCCGGCTCGCTCTTCCTGGACGCGAGCGATTGCAGGAGTCGCCTCACGGCCCCAACCACGTCTCTGGACCTCTATGAAACGTTGTTGTGCGATGTTCGCTGCCTCCATTGGGAGTCCCAGCGATCGGCCAAGCTGGGTGGCGAGACCGACGTCTTTCGCCGCGAGATCGACCATGAATCCCGGCTCGAAGTTGCCCTTGAGGATGGAGTTCTCCCAGCCGCGTAGTGCTGCGCTATCGCCCGACGACGCAGAGATAACGTCGTACAGGGTCCGGGCATCCACGCCGGCCTTCATCGCCATGCCAAACGCTTCGGAAATGATGACGCCCGTGCTCAGGCCGATAAGATTGTTGGCCAGTTTGCAGATTGAGCCGGTGCCGATTCCGCCGCAATAGACGAGTTTGTCTCCGTCGCCGATCAGGTTGAGGACGGGAGTGACGCGATCAAACACGTCGCGGTCGCCGCCGACCATGAGGCAAAGGTCGCCGCGCTCTGCGCCGGTGGTTCCGCCGCTGACCGGGGAGTCGAGTGCGTGCGCGCCGGCGGCCCGGACCGCTGCATCCAGCGTCTTTGCGGTGTCAGGGTCGATGGTGCTGAGGTCGGCAAATACCGCACCAGGAGAGATTGCTGACAGCACGCCGCCTTCACCAGTCGCCACCTCCAGCACGTTGGCCGGAAGAGGGAGGGAGGTGAAGACTATGTCCGCCCCACGAGCTGCTTCTGCCGGGCTATTCGCCCAGGTCGCACCGGCTTCTTCCAATGGTCGGCCGGCGTCACGTGACAGGTCGAATACGGAGAGATCGTGGCCTCCATCAAGAACGTGCCTCGCCATGTGCCGACCCATGTTGCCGAGTCCGATGAATCCGATCTTCATGCGTACCTCTTTGTATTGCTGACCGTGATCTGTACCGAAATATGGACGGCCTGGGGTCGCCCGTGTTCCCTTCTCCCAGAAGGTGTGGATGAGGGAGAGGTCTGACTATCTTTCCTGTCTAGCCTCGAAGGAAGGAAACCCGGTGCGCCCGAATCTAACCACCCCCGAACCCCCTCCTACATTAGGAGGGGGCTTTCAGTCGTAATGGGGCCGACTAATAGCCGACCGCCGCTCCGTCCTTACGGGGTTCGGAACCGGCAACCATTACTCCTGTTTCGTGGTCGTAGGAAATGATCTGCCCCCCGCCGTATCCGACCCGGTCGTAACCATCGTCGACCCGTACCTGATGGCCTCTTCGCTGGAGGTCCTTCACCGTGGCGGGATCGACCCCGGCTTCCAGGCCAATAGTTCCGGACTCCAGGAATACCCGGAACCGTAGAGCGTCCAGCGCCTGCTGCGAATCCAGGTTGAAGTCGACCATGTTGGAGATCATCTGGAGGTGACCCTGTGGCTGCATGAAGCCGCCCATCACGCCGAAGCTGAGCCACATCTCGTCGTCTTTGGTCGCCATAGCCGGGATGATGGTCTGGAACGGCCTCGCCGATCCCTGCAAGAAGTTGGCGTGGTTGGAGTCAAGTGAAAATAGCGCACCCCGGTTCTGGAGTGCGATCCCAGTGGTCGGTACGACCATGCCACTGCCGAAGCCCTTGAACAGGCTGTTGATGAAGGAGCAGGCATTGCCATCGCCGTCGATCACGGTGAGGTACACGGTGTCGGAGTTCGGGTAGGGCATACCGGAGCCGACGTTCTCTATCGCACGTCCGCCGGTGATGCGGGAGCGCTGTTCTGCGGCACGGTCTTTCGACAGCATCCAATCGATCGGGACTTCGTTAACCCGTGGGTCGGATATGTGATCCAGCGCATCGGCAAACCCGAGGCGAGTCGACTCGATCAAGTGGTGATATGTGTCCGGGGACTGGAAGCCCATCCCGGCGATGTCGAATCCCTCGGCGATGTTGAGCGCCATCAGTGCGGCGATGCCGTCGCCGTTTGGCGGGCATTCCCAGACATCCACGCCCCGGTACTCGGTTTTGATCGGGACATCCCAGTCGGAATGATGCTGCGCCATGTCCTCCTCGGTAATCCAACCGCCCTCGGACTGGACGAAGTCGGACAACTTCTTGGCGATCTCTCCCTTGTAGAAGGCCTCGCTTCCGCCCTCGGCGATGATCTCAAGCGTGCGGCCGAGTTCGGGAAGGTTCACGACCTCACCGTACTTCGGGGCTCGTCCCTTAGGGAGCATCTCTCGGCCTGAAGGACGGGCTGCCAGTTTCTCTTCGGACGCCTGCCACTGGTTGGCGATGATCTCGCTGACCCCGTAGCCCTCGTGGGCGTATTTGATGGCCGGTGCAAGAACCTCGGCGAGTGTCATAGTGCCGTCCTCTTCGAGGATGGTCTCCCAGCCGTGCACCGTGCCGGGTATGGAGACCGAGAATGCGGCGTCCGGGCCTTCGGTCGGAATACCTGCATGGCCGCGTCGGACCACGTCGTCCCGGTTGGCGGCAGAGGCGGAGTGTCCGCTGCCGTTGAGTGCGCGCACTCGTTTCTCATCGTTTTTCCATATAAGGGCGAACATGTCGCCGCCGACGCCTGTGGACATCGGCTCAAGTACGTTGAGCGCAGCCGCAGTGGCGACTGCTGCATCAATGGCGTTGCCGCCAGCCTTGAGGATGTCGAGTCCGACCTGCGCTGCAAGGGGCTGGCTGGTTGCGACTGCGCCGTTGCGGGCGACTACCGATGAGCGACGGGAGCGGAAGAAAGTCACGTTTACGTCCTTAGAGGAAGGGGGCGAGTAAGTCGTCGTGGTGCCGGTGTGATCCCCGGCCGATGTGGGGGCGAATCAAAGATCGGCGCAATCCTACCAATAAAGGCACGCTCGTGCGTGCGCCAGCCTCAATTGAGGATGTGTCAGGCGTACCTGCTGATAGGCCGTAGGGGTTGGGCTTGCACAACCCCTACGAGAGAGCGGCTGTGATCCGGAGGCTGTCACGCTGAACGGAATCTGTAATTCAGGGCGTATATGGCCATCCTGAACGGACCCCTGTCATCCTGAACTTGATTGAGCATCGGACCTTGCAGCGCAAACATGCTCATAGGAGCGAGATTGTTTACGGATGACCCTCGGAGGTCGAGGTTTCGCCAGATGGGAACAGAAGCGGATCCTGAATCGAGTTCAGGATGGAAACGCCTGCCCCCCTCTCCCAGCGGAAGAGGGCCAATGCACCAAGGGTGAGGGAGAAGTCTCAACTGCTCATCGCCGTGTGGGTTGATCCTGTCCTTCGAGAGCCTCAGGACGCGGTTGTTTGCCGCATGGCACGAATATTTCTGTGAGGATGTAGGGGGGCGCCAGAGTCTCTGGGCCCCCAAAGGCCAGTCAAAACTGGACAGCATCCGAATAAGCCCGCTGCTAGGCGCATCCCAACTGGTCGGCGAGGTCGTTGAAGCTGTTGGCTGTGAAGTCGAACGAAGGGTCGCTTTCCGGGTTGGCCTTGTTTCCGAGACCGGTGCCGTGGCCGTACTCGTCGGGCCGACGGACGAACGCCGTGTGGAGGCCTGATCCCGCGGCCGCTAGAAGGTCGTTCTGGTGAGCCGCAGTCATCATGACTTCTCCGGGCTCAAGTCCCAGTAACTCAGCAGCCTTTAAGTAGGACTGTGGGTCCGGCTTGTAATGGCCCGATAGCTCAGAGGACAGAACGCAGTCCCATGGCAACCCGGCGCGCTTTGCCATGTTGGTCAGCAAGGAAAAGCTGCCGTTGGACAGGCTCGAGATGATGAACTTGTTCTTGAGTCGGGTCAGCCCTTCCACGGCCTCCGGCCACGGATCGAGTCGGTGCCAGACCTTGTTCAGGTGTGCGGTCTCTTCTTCGGTGAGGCCTTGGATTTCGAATTGCACCAGCAGCTCGTCGAGCCGGTGCCGGTGGATTGCGTCTATGCCGATCCATTCCCACTCGCCGGTCCTGACCTTGTTCATGCCGGGTCCGTAGCCCGCTCGCCATTCGTCAGCGAACAGGTCTGCATCAATGTCCAGGCCGCGCTCGTTTGCCAGAGATGCGATCTCGTGTGACACGCTACCTCGCCAGTCGACCACAGTTCCGAACACGTCGAATGTGAGGGCTTTTATGTCTGAAATGGGCATTGTTGGCTCCCTGAGCGGCGAGGTTTGCGGGCTATCTAGGTTGGCGTCACGGCACTGTATAGCATGCTGCGTCCACGGGCGTGTCGCTGCAGATTAACCACACCCTGAACTTCTCATGGATTAGGAGGGTGTGATGAACAGTCCTCTCCATAGGTATGGTCTGGGTCGTGCGTAGAGGGCGTCGGTGTAGGCGCTCGCTCGATGGACTATCTGGTGCGCGGATTAAATACGTCATTGAGGGCATCGCCGAGCAGGCTCCAACTGAAGATCAATAACCAGATCACAGCGATCGGTGCGAGCAACTGTTCGGGATGGTTCTGGATGACTGACACGACCGCTGTACCGCGCCCTGAGACGTCCGAGATCATGAATCCCAGGCTGGGCCGGGGCGGCTGAACGCCGATCCCCAGGAAACTCAGGATCAGCTCGCTACCGGCGATTGCTCCCATGCCGGCAGACGCCGTGACGATGATTGTCCCCGTGATGTTTGGGAGTATGTGTGAGAACAACAGCCTGGGTGTTGAGACGCCCACAGCGCGCGCTGCTTCGATGTAATCAGCGTTTCGGATGGCCAGAACCTGTCCACGTACCAGCCGCATCATCCCGAACCATGCAAATGGCAGTAAGGCGATGGCGACCACGAAATAATCGACAAACCCGGACTCGACAAGACCTCCGAAGGGACTCCAATCCGGAAAATTGCTCCAGTCTTCAAATCCACGCGTCCATTCGACGATTCGCGGCCTCAAGGTGGCTGCGATCAAGATCACGAGCAATATGCCAGGGAAGGCGGCGACTACCTCACCAAGTCGCATGATTACGGCGTCGGTCTTCCCGCCGAAATACCCGGCAACCATGCCCAGAGTCACTCCAAGAACGATTCCACCTGTTCCGACGGTGATGATGGTGAGAATCACCGTGGTCTGGACGCCCCAGACGACCCGGGTGAATATGTCTCTGCCAAGTCGATCTGTCCCAAGAATGTGATCGCGGCTGGGGCCTTCCTGTGTGTGGAAGAGATCGGTCTGGGAGTAGGAGTGAGTCGAGATCGGCTTTGCCAGTACCCCGACGGTGTACAACAGGACGATGATCGAAAGCATCGTCATGGCGATCTTTTTCTGGCGCAGGCGTCGCCATGCCTGACGCCACGGCCCGATTCCGGACGGGATAGCGTCGGTTTGTGATTTGGATGACTCTCGTAAAAGGCTCATAGCGTTTTACTGATACCTGATCCGCGGATCGACTACCGAGTAAAGGATGTCGACGATCAGGTTCGCTATTACCAACGAGGCCGCACCGATCAACGAGATCGCCATGATCACCGGGAAGTCACGAGCGAACAGAGCGTCCAGGGCGAATCGACCGACGCCCGGTACACCAAAAATCAGCTCAACAATAAATGCGCCGCCCAACAGACCGGAAAGAGAAAAACCGATCAGGGTAAGTATCGGTATCAGGGCGATGCGCGCTACGTGCCGGTAGTTGACTATTGCCTCTGGAAGACCCTTGGCCCGGGCCGTTCGAATGTAGTCCTGGCCAAGGATATCCAGGGTGCTGGAACGCATGATTCGCGTGAATATGGCAACGCCCGGCAGGCCAATAACAAGAGCCGGAAGGATTATCTGGGTGCTGAAGAACCCGTCCCATCCGGACACCTGTACCCAGTCTAATTTGAGCGCAAAGACGATTATTAAATAGGGTGCGGTCAGAAATACGGGCATGGCGTCCAGAACCAGAGACCCGGACACAATAGTTGGATCCTGCCAAGAGCCCTGCTTCAACGCCGTGTAGAAGCCGAGTGGAACGCCCAGTCCGATCGTTATGAGTGATGCCGCCAGAAAGAGTTGCGCCGAGACTTTTAACTTCGGACCGAGAAGCTCTGCGACTCCCCTGTTCTGGAATTGGTTGCTCTCACCAAAGTCCCACCGAAGCGCGTTCCAGACGTAGCGGCCGAACTGCTCATAGACGGGGTCGTTCAACCCACGCGACTCGCGGATCCGATCAGCTCGTTCTTCCGTGAAATGTTGCCCTAGCTGGATCTGGACAGGGTCGCCCGGGCCGTAATGGCCGAGGGCGAACACGATCGCTGCCACGGTCAGTAGTAGGACTGGTGCCCACAGGAGTCTCCGCACTATATAAGTGAGCATATGCGGGACTCTGCCTCCTGTTGGTGCTTCGGGTCAACCCGGTCCCCCAATACGCTCTGTGGTTTCCGGAAATAACTGAAAAAGCTGGGGGAGGTTAAAAAGTTCGGGGCCGGTAAATTACCGGCCCCGAACTTGTGCTTATTCCTGGATCCAGACGTCCTTGAAGATCTCGATGGTCATCGGCAGGAAGTTGTAGTCGTTCACGCGTGACTTGATGAGCGCCAATCCCTGCGTGTCCCACCACACCGGCAGCCAAGCGACGTCGTCGATGATCATCTGCTCGGCGTCCTGATAGAGCTGCGTCCTCAGCACCACGTCCTGCTCGGTCCGTGCCTGCTCAACAAGCCGGTCGACTTCTTCGTTCACGTAGTTACCGTCGTTACGGGGACTCTCGC